>Ga0197142_1001770_pt1 | contig 19417 bp, 14 predicted proteins | sample GBS60_MetaG_FD_148614 | JGI IMG/M metagenome (GOLD analysis project Ga0197142, IMG submission 148614) | Sediment microbial communities from Great Boiling Springs, Gerlach, Nevada, United States - GBS 60_MetaG | ecosystem: Environmental > Aquatic > Thermal springs > Hot (42-90C) > Sediment... | reverse complement strand
GCCAAAGGGCGGCCAACCCCGCGGCGAACAGCGCCAGGAAGGCAAGCAAGGCGGCTAAGGCAGGGCGACTCACGGCCACCCCCGGAACGCGTACCCTACCCCCGGCACCGTTTGGATCACCTCGGACCCCAGCTTTTTCCGCAAGGTGCGCACGTGGGCATCCACGGTGCGGGCATCCACCTCGCTGGCAAGCCCCCAAACACCATCGAGAATTTGTTCCCGGTTAGCCACCCGTCCCTGGAGACGCACCAAGAACCAAAGAAGGTCGAACTCTCTGCGGGTAAGCTTTACCTCTTGGCCATCCAGAAAAACCTGGCGGCGACTGGCGTCCAGCTGCAACCGCCGATCTTGATAGCGCTCTTCAGGGGTTCCCCGTTCCCACCCCACCCGGCGTAAAAGCGCCCGGACCCGTGCCTCCAGCTCTGCCAGGGAAAACGGCTTTGCAACGTAGTCGTCAGCGCCCAAGGAAAGCCCCGTCACCCGGTCCCCCTCACCGGCCCGGGCGGTGAGCATGAGGATGGGCACCAAGCGCGTGCTTTCCCAGCTGCGCAGCTCCCGACAGAGGGACAGGCCGTCCGTGTCGGGAAGTGAAAGGTCAAGGATCACCAGGTCAGGCAGCTCCTCCTCGCAAGCACGCAAAAGCGCCTCCCCCTGGCTGAACTCCCGAACCAAAAGCTCCCCGGTGCGGGCAAGGCGCGAGGCCACCAAGCGGCGGATGTCGGGGTCGTCTTCCACCAAAAAGATACGGGCTTTCACTGGAGCTTCCCCTCCAAATAGGCCTCGGTGCGAGGGTCCGCTGGGGCGGTGAAGAGTTGCTGCGTGGGGGCCACCTCCACCAGCTCCCCCTTGAGGAAGAACGCCGTGCGATGGGATACCCGAGCCGCCTGTGCCAGGTTGTGGGTGACAATGACCACCGTGAGGCGCTTGCCCAGCTCCATCACCAGCTCCTCCACCTTGGCGGAAGCCAGGGGGTCGAGGGCAGAGGCGGGCTCGTCAAAGAGCATGACCTCCGGCTCCACCGCCAGGGCCCGGGCGATGCACAGGCGCTGCTGCTGGCCACCGGAAAGCCGCAGGGCAGAGGTATGGAGCCGATCCTTCACCTCGTCCCACAACGCCGCTGCCCGCAACGCCTTCTCTACCCGCAGCTCAAGCTCCGCCCGAGAAAGCTTGAAGTGGAGCTTGAGCCCGTACGCCACGTTCCGGAAGATCGTGGTGGGGAAGGGGTTGGAGCGCTGAAACACCATCCCCACCCGCCGCCGCACCTGCACCGGGTCCTGTGCCGGGGCGTAGAGATCCTCGCCGTCCAGGAGCACCTTTCCGGAAAGGCGAAACCCCGGGACTACATCGTTCATGCGGTTGAGACAGCGCAGGATTGTGGACTTGCCACAGCCGGAAGGGCCAATGAAAGCCGTAACCCCCGCAGCTGGGATATCCAAATGTACCCCCCGCACCGCAACCCGCTCCCCGTAGTAGCAGGAAAGCTCACGGAGAGCGAAACGCACCTGGTTATCCACGTCCCGGCCCCTCCCCGTGGAGGTGGCGAATGTCCTGACCCTCCACCAAGTACACCACCTGCTCAGCGATGTTGGTGGCCTGGTCAGCGATGCGTTCCAGGGAACGCGCCACCAACAGAAGGGCCAGGGCTCGAGGGATGGTTTTGGGTTCGCTCATCATGTAGGTTAAAAGCTCCCGGAACACTTCCTCGTGGAGCGCATCCACCACGTCATCCCGGCTAATGACCGCTCGGGCCTTTCCGGCGTCCTGCTCCACAAAGGCCGTCACTGCCTCCTCCACCATCTGCCCGGCCAGCTCGGCCATGCGGGGGAGGGTTACGAAAGGCTTGAGCTGGGGCATGGTGTTGAGCTTGAGCGCCTGTTCGGCGATGTTCACCGCATGGTCCGCCACCCGTTCCAGATCCGGGGCGATCTTGGTGGCGGCCACCACCATGCGCAGCGGCGCAGCGAGCGGTCGCTCCCGGAGGATGATCTCGATGGCCTTCCGATCCACCTCTTTCTCCCGGGCGTCCACCCGCTGGTCTTCGGCAATCACCTTCTGCGCTGCCTCCGAATCCCGCTCCACCAACGCGCGGATGGCGTGGGAAAGCTGCTGCTCCACCTCCCCCGCCATGGTGAGGAGCAGCTCCTTCAGTGCCCGCAGTTCGCGATCCAGTGGGGTTTCCACCTGTGCCTCCTAGCCAAATTTGCCCGTAAGGTAAGCCTCCGTCAAGGGCTGGGCGGGATTGGCAAAAACCTCGGCCGTGGACCCAGCTTCCACCAACTTGCCCAGGTACAAGAACGCCACCTGCTGGGAGACCCGGGCTGCTTGCTGCAGGTCGTGGGTCACCCAAAGTACCGCGACCTCACTGGCAAGCTCGCTCACGGTTTCTTCCAAAGCGGCTGTGGCAATGGGATCCAAGGCCGAGGAAGGCTCGTCCAAAAGCAAAACCCTCGGCTGACAGGCCAATGCCCGAGCAATACACAGGCGCTGCTGTTGGCCCCCAGAGAGAGAAAAGGCCGAGGCATGGAGGGTGTCCTTAACCTCATCCCACAGGTGCGCTGCCCGCAGCGACCGTTCCAGGATGACCCGGAGCTCTTCCCGCTGCCGTATACCAGCAAGGCGCGGGCCGAAGAGCACGTTTTCCGCAATGCTCATGGGGAACGGGTTAGGTTTTTGGAACACCATCCCCACGGCGAACCGCAAGCTGTCCACTGGCCAGGTAGGGTCGTAGACGTCCCGACCCAGGGCCCACACCTTCCCCCGGAGGAAAAACCCCGGCAAATGGTCGTTCATCCGGTTGAAGCAGCGAAGGAGTGTGGACTTGCCGCAGCCAGAAGGGCCGATGACCGCGGTAATCCCCTGCTCCGGCACGCTGAGCGTTACCCCTCGCAAAACCTCGGTGGCCCCAAACCCCACGATCAGGTCTTGGCAGGCCAACGCACCCTTCACAGGACCCCTCCCTCCAGGGCCTTGCGAGCTTTGTTGCGGAAGATGAGCGCCAAGAGGTTCAGCACCACAACAAGGAGCAGAAGGACCAACGTTGTGGCGAAAATCATGGGACGGGCCGCCTCGATGTTTGGGGATTGGAACCCCACGTCGTAAATGTGGAAGCCCAGGTGCATGAACTTGCGCTCGAGATGCAAAAACGGCGGCGTACCGTCCAGGGGCAAGCTGGGCGCAAGCTTTACAACCCCGGTGAGCATGAGGGGCGCCACCTCTCCTGCCGCCCTAGCCACCGCAAGGATCACCCCGGTGAGAATGCCTGGTTTGGCGTAGGGGAAGACCACCCGACGCAGGGTTTCCCACCGGGTGGCGCCCAAGGCCCGGGCGCCATCCCGCACCTCCGGGGGTGCGGCGGAAAGCCCCTCCTCGCTGGCCACCACCACTACCGGCAGCGTGAGCAACGCCATGGTCAGCGAGGCCCAGAGCACGCCGCCGGTGCCGAAGGTAGGGGTGGGGAGGTTGGCGGCAAAAAACAGCCGGTCCACGGCTCCCCCCACCTGGTAAACGAAAAAGGCTAGCCCGAACGCCCCGAACACGATGGACGGCACCCCTGCCAAGGTGCTCACCGCCATGCGAACCCCGCGGGTAAAGGCGTTGTCCTTGGCATACTCCCGAAGGTACACCGCGGTGAGCACGCCCAACGGCACCACGAAGACGGTCATCAACATCACGAGGAACGCAGTGCCAAAGAGGGCAGGGAAGATGCCCCCTTCCGTGTTGGCCTCCCGAGGTTCAGAGAAAAGAAACTGCCAAAGCCTCCTGATGAACTCCAGGGTTTGAGCGCCCAAACCCATGCGGTTCGGCCGCCAAAGCCGCACCACTTCACCACAGGTGATTTCCTTGGTAACCCCCGAGGCGGTCCGCAAGGTAAGGTTACAGGAACTCAGGTGCGCCGCCAGCGTGTTGAGTTCAGCAAGTTCTTCCTCAGAGGGCGCGGTGGTTATTCGTGCTCGCAGGGTGGCGAAGCGTTTCGTGATCCGGTACGCCTTGGCTAGCTGGGCAGTGAGGGCCTGCTCGAACTGAGGATCCCCGGGGGCCACTTCCCGGCCGTCGTACTTGAGCAGCACCGGAAAGCCGTAGAAGTTGCCGTACTCCCAACGCTCCAGAACCACCGCGTCTTGGGGGTAGGCCTCTGCCACCACCTCGGCTAAGCGAACAAAGACGAAGTCCTGCCCCAAGAGATCGCGGTTCCCCACCTTGAGCCGAACCCTGCGGTTGCCAGGTGCCTGGGGGTCCGGCTCTTCCCCCCAAGGCTCCCCGAGCAGTTCACTGCCGTCGGCGAGGGTAAAAGCCACCAGCTTTCGTGGCCAGAAGCCGTGAGCCGTCCCCACCACAACCACCAGCAGCATCCCAGCCATGAGGGCTAACGCCACCACCAGCGCAGCAAAAGCAATGGCCCGGCTCGGCAAACCCTCGGAAACCCTCACCGGGGGAGCGCTCATCGCAAACCTCCGAACCGCGCCGAAAGACGCCGCGCCACCACCTGCCCTAGGAGGTTAATGGCCAGGGCGAACAGGAAAAGCAGCAACGCCGCCAGCATCAACACCCGGTACAGGCTTTCCCCGTAGGCCGCTTCGGGGAGCTCCACCGCAATGCAAGCGGAAAGGGTGCGCATCCCCGAAAAAGGCGAAAAGGAGAGGATGGGCGTGTTGCCCGAGGCCATGAGCACGATCATGGTCTCCCCCACCGCCCGGCCGAAACCTAAAAGCAGCGCGGCCAAAAGCCCCGGAGCCGCCGCTGGCACCACCACCGTGGCCACCGCTTTGGCCCGGGAGGCTCCCAGCGAAAGCGCAGCGTTGAGCAGGCTTGGCGGCACGTTGCTTAGCGCTTCCTCCGCTACGGAAAAGATCAACGGCAGCACGGCAAACCCTAACGCAAACCCCGCCACCAGGGCGTTGCGTTGGTCGTAACTCACCCCCCAACGGTCATGAAGAAAGCTCAAAAAGCCCCCGGGGAAAAGCCAAGGCTCCAAAACCGGGCCGAGCGTTGCGCTGCCGAAAATGGCCAGGGCCACGAGACCTCCCGTGGCCAGGGCTTCCCAGCGGCGCTCGTAGGCAAGCTGAAGAGGGCGGGGCAGTCGTTCCACGAGGACCCCCCAGGTCACAAGCAAAAGAGGTATGAAAACCAAGGCCAACAGGATCAGGAAGATGTGCTTCGCCACCCAGGGAGCTAGCACCAAAGCTGCCACGAACCCCACCACCACAGAAGGAACCCCTGCCAGGAGCTCCACCACCGGCTTCACCACGCCTCGCGTCCGCTGCGAGAGGAACTGGCTGGTGTAGATCGCGGCTAGAAGCCCCAAAGGGCCGGAAAACAGCATGGCGTAGAAGGCCCCCTTGATTGAGCCGAGGATGAGAGGCACCAGGGAGTACTTGCTTTCAAAGGCGTTGCTGCCCCCGGTGGATTGCCACACCCAACTGGCTTCCCGGTACCCTTCGTAGCGAACCCGACCAAAGAGCGTCCCCAGCGTCACCTCGGGGTGCCCCAGTTGCACAGCGAAGCGGTGGAGCCGTCCTGAAGGTTCCCCCACCAGCAGGCCGTCGAGCCGGGGAGAGAAGGTCAAAAGGCGATCGGCTCGTTGGGGGAGCGGCACTTGGGCCGCTACCTTACGAGACGTGAGGTTTGCCAGCTCCAAAACGCCTTGCCGCAGGATAGCGAAGCTCTTGTCCCGGGGGCTCGGCGCCAAAGCCTGGACCGGGGATCCCCCGGTGAACTTGCCCTTTTGCTCCAACACCCACCCTTCCCCTGAAGGGTAGGCTTCCCAGAGGGTTACACTGCCGTCCTCAGCCCCGAGAACGCAGGTGAGGTCACCCAAGAGCAGCGTAATGCTGGTGGGAGACGACGAAAGCGGCGCCGAGGCGAGCCGGGTGCCGCGCTCCAGGTCCCATAACACCAGGGTATCGGCCGCAGCAATCCAGGCTCGACCACCCCTTCCCTCCACCACAGCCACCCGAGGGGGGGGTTGTGAAAAGCTCTGGGCCTCCCAGCTGCCGGACCGACCTTTGAGCACGCACAGCCCTTGGCCCCATCGTCCCACAGCCACCGGATCCTCTTCCCCCCCTAGCGCCAAAAGCTCGAAGTCGCCTGGATCGCCGAACACCACGGTTCGAGCGCGCAGCTCCAAGACGCGATCCTGGCCCTGAAACCTCACCTGGCTCCTCAGGCGGAACGCCGAAAACCCTGCCCCGTGCACCACCCCCAGCCACCTCCCCCAGCGGTCGGTGAGGGCTTGGCGTACCGGCGACTGGACCCCCTCCAGGCCCACCAGCTGCCCGCCCGGGGAAATCTCCAGCGTCCCTTCTTCCCGCAAAACCCAAAGGGAGCCGGAAAGCTCTCCGGGCCTGGCCAGAAGCACCTTACCTTGCTCAAACTGTCCCCCATGGACAATCCTGGGCGAGCGCAAGAGCGGCCAAACCTCCCGCACCAAGTAGAGGAAAAGCAAAAAGACTGCCACCAAAACCAGGCTCGCTACCGCGGCAATAGCCGCGGCAGCGAGCCGGTCAGCACGTCGCGCCTTTTCCCGGGCCTCGGCCACGGGCCCCCTCCTTTACCGCCGGAGCTTCGCTAGCTCCTTCTCCACCACCGAAAAGGGGAGGGGAAGGTAGCCGTCTTTGATGACCACCTCTTGCCCCTGCTGGGAGAGCACAAAGCGCAGAAACTCCTCCACGAGGGGATCCATGGGTTTGCGAGGGTCCTGCACCACGTAAATGTAAAGGTAACGGGCCAGGGGATACTTCCAGGTGATGGCGTTTTCATAGTTCGGCTCGTACGCCGGATCGCCGAGCTTTTTCGCCAGCGGGAGAGCCCGCACACCCGAGGTTTTGTACCCGACACCAGAGTAGCCGATACCGTAAAGGTCCTCGCTCACCCCCTGTACCACCGAAGCCGATCCGGGCTGTTCCTTGACCTGGTCCTTAAAATCGCCGCCACCCAGCGCGTGCTCCTTAAAGAAACCGTACGTTCCCGAAGCGGAGTTGCGCCCGTAAAGCGAGATGCGCTTCCCCGCCCACGCACCGGTAAGCCCCAGCTGCCCCCAGGTGGTAATGTCCTTCCCGTAGCCCAGCCTACGGGTTTTGGAGAAAATCGCGTCCACCTCAGGCAAGCTTAAGGCAGCGAGGGGGTTGTCCTGATGGACGTAAACCGCCAGCACATCCAAAGCCGAGGCAATTTCCGTGGGCTCAAACCCGTACTTGGCGACGATGGCATCAACCTCGGAGTCCTTCATCGCCCTGGACATGGGGCCCAGCTGCGCGGTACCGGCAATAAGTGCCGGGGGAGCAGTGGAGGACCCTTTCCCCTCCACTTGAACGCGCACCCCAGGATGGAGCTTGCGGAACGCCTCCGCCCAAAGGGTCATGAGGTTGTTCATGGTATCCGAGCCTACGGAGTTGAGGTTGCCTGCCACCTGCCGAGTCGGCACGTACTCGGGGATCCTGGGATCCACCTGCACCACCTGGGCCGCTAGCGTCCCAGCTACCACACTGCCAGCTAGCCCAGCGAAAACTTTCAATCCTTTCATGCGTTCCTCCTGGAAGCCTCAGCTTCCGAAAAGATTCTATGCATCCCCCGTGAAGCCATTGTGAAAACCATCAGGATCCTACAATAGGGCGCATGAAAAAGACCCCGCTGTTCACGCTTTTGATGCTGTTGCTTCTCGGCTGCCCCAGGACCCCGGCGCCCCCCCTCGCCCCGTCGGCCAAGGCCCAAAGAGTGGTGGTTGTCTCCCTCGATGGGCTCGCCGCCGAGCGCCATAACGACCTCCTGGCCCGGGAAGTTTACCGCCACCCCCAGGGGTTTGCGGCGTTTGCTCAAAGCGGTTGGCTAGCTCCAAAGGCCATCCCACCCAACCCCACCCTCACCTCGGTAAGCCACGCCACCATCGCCACCGGTGTGCTGCCCCAGGAGCACGGGATCGTGGCGAACCGCTTCCACCTCCCAGGTACCCCCTTGGGAGCCACGGTCTCCGGTTTCGACGCCCTTTGGGAAGCGGAGCCTCTTTGGGCTGTCCTGCGGCGGCTGGGGAAGAAAGCTGGCGTGGTCACGTTTCCTGGCTGCGACGGCACCACTCCCCAGCGCACCGCCGATTTCTTCATGGTTTACGTGAACGAGCCTTGGGCCCGACCCAAGCTCTTAGAGCTGTCGGCCTCGGAGGGCAAGGTAGAGCTGGAAGTAACGTTGAAGGCCCAAGGACAAGAGGAAAAGGTACGCTTTCCCCTTGCCCTTTGGCCCAGGGATGGGGGGTCCCGATGGGAAGGATTGGAAACCACCGATGCCAGGGGTAACCCCCAAGTAGTGCGCCCCGGGGATTGGTTTCCCCTTTCGGTGTCTCTGCCCCACCCCGACGGCGGGACCCGAACGGTAGGGGCTTGGTGTCTCCTCCAGGCAGTTCACCAAGAGCCTCCCAGGGTAGCCCTGTACCAAGGGGGGTTCTACGCCCTAGAAGCCACGCCGCGTCTTTATCGGGAGCTTCTGGAGCGGGAGGCCGGTTTTTGGCCGGGACCTCCGGACGACCGGGCGCTGGCAGCGGCGATCGAGGGCAAGCCAGGGCTTACGCTGGAAGCCTACTTTCAGCAACTTGCACGTTTTTCGCGCTTTTTTACCGCTGCCACCCTAGCCACCGTGCGGCACATGGACTTCCAGTTGCTTTTGGCCTACCAGCCCATCGTGGATGAAGCGGGGCATGCGCTGCTGATAAAGGATCCTCGCCAGGCCACCTTTAGCGAAGGCATGGCCCACACCTCCGCCGAATTCTTGGACCGCGTCTACCTTCTGGCGGATCAAGCCGTGGGGCAGCTCGCAGAAGCCTTGGACCTGAGGAAGGATGCCTTGGTGGTGGTCTCGGACCACGGCATGCACCCGGTGTGGGGCCAGCTGAACCTCGCGCGGCTGCTTTCCGATTTAGGGCTTTGCCCACCAGCCCAAGAGCCGAACGCTCTTGACCCCTTGTGTCGGATTTGGGTGGTACCCGGAGGGGGGGTTGCGCATCTCTATGCCAATTTGGCCCAGGCGGATCCCCCGGGGCTCCTCCAGGCAACGGCCCGGGGACAGCTGCTGCTCCAGGTCACCGAGGCCCTGGCCCGCCTGGAAGCGGCTGGGGAGCCGGCCATCGAGGCGGTGATCCCCCGGGAAAAGGCAGCACCCTACGGCCTAGCCCACCCTGCTGCTGGTGATCTGATCGTCTTTGCCCGGCCCGGGGTGGGCTTAGGGGGGTTGCCCCGAGACCCGCTTTGGAGCAATCCGTCCTACGCGGGCATGCACGGTTACCTCAATCACCACCCCAGCATGGGAGCGGTGTTTATGGCGCGAGGTGCTGGGCTGCCCCCGCGCAGGCTACCGGAAACCCCTCTCACCCAAGTTGCCCCCTTAGTGCTGCAGCTTCTAGGCCTAGCCACCAACGGACAATAAAAAGGCGGGGCCCTTCCGGGCCCCGCTTTTCGCCGCGCAATCAGTTAGAAGCGGAACTTCAGGCCCACCTGATACTGGCGCGGGCTACCAGAAATGTTTTCCCGCCCGAAGTTGGGGTTGTAGCTGGCCACACCCCGGGTGCGGTCGTAGAGCACCATTTGGGTGATCGAGGTGCGGAAGTTGGAGAAGTCAAAGAGGTTGAACGCCTCGCCGATGACCTCCAGCTCGTAGCTGCCGCCGAAGCGGAAGATCTTGGAAAGGCGCAGGTCCACGTTGCGGTACCAGGGCTGACGGAAGGAGTTGCGCCCGTAACGCACGCCACCCCAGTAGGCCCGGTCGCCGGTGTAGGTGTCGTTGTTGAGATCCCGCCCGTCCGTGGGCGTAAAGGGGTAGCCGGAGCGCACGGTGACGATGGTGGAAAGCTGCACGTCGAACGGCAAAAGCGCCACTGCCGAAAGCACGAACTTGTGGGGTGTGTCGTAGTCCCCGGGGCCCCAGTTGTCCATGATGTTCAAGTGGTCGTCCCCCGCCCCGTACGTGCCGATGGAAACGGTCCGCTCGTTGGAGTTGTTATCCCGCCACTTGGAGTAGGTGTAGGATGCGTCGAACATCCAGCGATCGGCCCAGCGCTTGCGTGCCTTGAGCACGATCGCCCAGTACCGCGCCTCCGCGTCGTCGGTAAACTGACCAATGCGGCCAAAATCCCGGTAGTTCTTCAGGCTGGGGTTGTAGTAGTGAGTACCGAACTCGGTCCAGCCTACCGGTACCAAGTTCAAGTCCCAGAGCCGCTCCAGGTGGGTGGTGTAGGACCAGATGAACTCCCCGCCCACAGCGTAGTTGCCCCCTAGCTCCTGCTCTATGCCCAGGGAGAACCGCTTGGTCTTGGGGTTCTGGTAGCCAGGGGCGAACACAAAGAGGTCAGGGGTGGTAACCGGCAGCGAGCCCAAGCTGGGGAAGATGTTGGGGAACGTGGGACAGGGCTGGGAGGAGGTGCAGTTCAGTGTAACCCGAACCACCCGTAAGCCGTTGGTGAGCAAGGCGTTGGCTGTGAGGAGCGTGGGGGTAACGTCGTAGAAGTAGCCAAAACCACCCCGGATTACGGTCTTGCCTTCCCCAAAGGGATCCCAAGCGAACCCAACCCGGGGCGCCCAGTTGTTCTTGTCGTCCGGAACCTTACCGGTGGCGGGGAATTTTGGGTTGGTCTCTTCGGGCTTAGGGTTGTCCTGGAAGTCGTAGCGCAGCCCTGCGGTGATCGTGAGATGCGGTGTGGGTCGCCACTCGTCCTGGAGATAGCCGGCGTAGTAGTTGGTATCGAACTTCACCCGGCCACCGTATTCAGAAAAGGACTGAATGTACTGGCTCGGCTTGTTGTTAAAGAAGTCAGCCCAAGACCGGAAGAAGTAGCGACCACGCTGGTAGCGGTAAAAGAGGTCGTCGTAGCTCACCAGGTCCACGTTGAACCCCGCCTTAATCCCGTGCTTTTCCAGGTAATAGCTAAAGTTGTCCGCAAACTGGGTGCGCTCTTCGATGAGGTTGTTGGGCAGGAAGTTGTTTTGCCCAAAGAACGCATCAGAAGCAATGGCTACCTCGGGGATAGAGGTATTGTTGGCTAGCCTCGGACGTTCCTCCTTCGCGTACTGCACGATGAACTCGTTAAAGGTGCTAGGTCCCAGCACCGCATTCACCATGAGCACCGTGCTGTCGAACTTGTTCTTCTCTAAGCCGTTGTTCGAAACCCCCGTGGTAACGCCGCTCGAGGTGGCGTTTTGACCCTCGTAGTTGGAGTAGTTGTGCCGCAACGTCAAAAGCAGCCCCGAGGTGAGCTGCCAGTCCAGCTTGCCGAGGATTGAATCCACGTCGTTGGTTTGGATGATCGTGCGGTTGGTCTCCTGGGCCAGATTTAAACCGGTCTTGGCCTGGAACTCCGCCTCCTTGCCCGCGGGGAAGTTCCGAAACTGGAGGTACAACGGCGTGTCTTTCCGCTGGCCATCGTAAGAGAGGAAGTAGTGCAGCTTGTCCTTGAGGATCGGTCCACCCACCGCCAAGCCGTACTGGTGCTGCTCGAAGTCCCGCTTGGCGGGCTGAGGCCCTGCAGGGGGCTTCTTTGCTTGCTCCACCATGGACTCGTCCCGGAAGTAGTACCAGGATTCCAGCTTGAAATCGTTGGTGCCGGACTTGGTGATGGCGTTGATAATGCCGCCAGAGGCGTTGCCGAACTGCACGTTGTAGGAAGAGGGGATTACCTGGAACTCCTTGATTGCCGCCTGAGAGAAGGTGAAGGCCGGCCGGGTTCCGCCCCGCTCCTCACCAAAGAAGCTGGACTGGTTGTTGGCGCCGTCGATGTTGAAGTTGTTTTGGATGCCCCGCATGCCCCCAATGTGCACCCGTTGGTTGTCGTCTGCCACCGCCTGGGGAGTCAGAGCGATAAAGTCCAAGAAATCCCGGCCGTTGAGGGGCAGGTTGGCTATCTGTACCTCCCCCACCGCGCTGGCCACATCAGGCCTGGTAGTTTCCACCAGGGGAGCCGCAGCGACAACCGTGACCTCTTCCGCCAAGGTACCCACGGTGAGCGTGAACTCCAGGCGCACCGAGGAACCCAGGGAGACCACAACCCCCTGCTTGACTTCGGGCCGGAATCCGGTAAGCTCCGCCCGTACCTCGTAGACACCTACGGGCAAAAACTCCAGCCGAAAAGCTCCCTGGGCATTCGTTACTGCGCGGCGCACCAAGCCGGTTTCGGTGTTTTTCACCTCCACCGTAACTCCAGGGAGCACCCCTCCCTCGGCATCCTTCACCACGCCCAGCAACTCGCCGGTGGCTACGTTGGACTGGGCCGAAAGCGAAGGCACCAAGAAGGCGAGGGCTACCGGGACAACCGCGAAAAACGCTCTCGTGGCTCGCATACCCTCCTCCTTTCGTTGCAAGCCTTGACCGTTCACCTTGAGCATTCTAATGCGTTGGACCTCGGCTTGCCAAGGTTCGCCATGGCCAGCGCTGAAAACAGCGCCGCGTACTGGTGGGCTACCCGTTCGGGGGCGAAAAGGGTCAGGGCAGCCCGGTTTTCGCGCTGAAAGCCCCCCGGCGCACGAAGTACCTGAATCAGCGCTTCGGCCAGCGCTTGAGGGTCCCCCGGGGGAACCAGCAGCCCCATGCCCGTCACTGTTACCGGTGTCCGGACCCCCGGCAGGTCGCTGGCCACCACCGGTGTTCCACAACCCATGGCCTCCACTTGCACCATCCCAAAGGCCTCGGTGCGGTTCACGCTGGGGAACGCCATTACGGTGACAAGTCGAAGGAAAGCGGCGAGATCTTCGGAGGAAAGTTGGCCCAAAAACCTCCAACGGGCACCGAAGGGCGCCACTCGCGCTGCTAGCTCCCGACGGTACCGGACCTCCCCGGGGACATCCACGGGCCCAGCACACAGCACCCGGGCATGAGGAAAAACTTCCCAAACCCGGGGCATGGCCTCGGCGAGCACATGGAGTCCCTTTTCCCGGGAAACCCGTCCCACCCAACCCACCACGGGTTCTCCAGGGGCAAGCTGCCATCGCTCCCGAAGGGCCTGCACCTTCGCCTCGTGCACCTCCGGTAGAGGAACGGGGGGCGGAATAATTCGCACTTTGGAGGAAAAGCCAGAAAGAAGCCTGGAAGCAGCAGCGTAGTCCGCATCCAACGCCACGATTGCCTCGGCTTGCTCCAGGGCCCGGCGGTGGGAAAGCCGCAGGACCCGCTCTAAAAGCCAAGCCCCGAGGCCCCCTTCCAGGGCCAGATCGCAAACCATCGCCACCACCAAAGGCCTGCGGAGCAGCTTTTTCGTAACCCATGCGAGAGCAGCCGCATCAGCCTGGGGTAGCACGAGGAGGATCAGGTCAGCCTGCTTGCCCAGGCGCAACAAGGTCCTGGGAAGCGAAGGCATTAGGACACCTTTGCTCACCGCGGCCAACACTGGCACCCGTACCACGGCAACTCCCTCCATCACCTCCCGGACGGGGAGCGCCGGCGCGTGGCGGGAGGTCAGTACCGTGACCTCCCAACCCACCCCCTGGAGTGCCCTGGCCAAGCGGCGGAGGTACACAGTCAGCCCCGAAAGGTACGGCAAATAGTAGGTCGCCACTGCCAGCACCTTCCCAGCAGGGGAAGGCTTTTCGGCCGCCATGACTATTACCTCGCGGCACGGGGCGCCAACACCAGGCGCGGTGCAAAAAACCAGTTCTCAGAGGCTTGGGGGAGGACTCGGCCCATGGCCTGGAAGTACGCCACCAAAAGGTCCACCATTTGCTTGTCCACCCACTTTACCCTCTGGGCTTCGCGCAGGTGCGGATAGCCACCTCCCCCGGCGGCACGGTAGGAGTTCACCACCAGGGTGAACGTGGCCCCCGGGGCCAGTGGTTTGCCATCCACCTCCAGCTTCCGGATCCGCTGCCCCTGGGGGGCCGTGGGATCCACCAGGTAGCTGGCCCCTTCCAGGGTGTCGTAGTTGTAGGCGGGAAGGCGCTCGTCTCGGAGAAGCTCACAAGCCCCTGGGGGGCTGCACCGGAGGCCCAGGTAGCCCCGTGCCGCGTGTTCCAGGATCTCCCGCAGCTGCTGCCCAGTGACCCGCACCACCACCAAAGAGTTAGGGTAGGGGTACAGGGCGTGGGCAAGCCTGGGGGTGAGCGGACCTTTGGGGAATTCCAGCGGGGCAGCCGCAAGCGGTGCTGCGAGGGAAAGCTGGGCGCCGGTGGCCCAGAGCTGCACCCGGTGCACCAGGTCGACGCTGGGATCGTCCTCCACCGGCAAACCACCCAGCTTCAAAGGCCCCAGAAGCTCCCCAAGGGGCCGGGCAAGCTCGGCTTCCACCTCCTCCTGCAACCCCGCCAACGCTTGCACCACCTGAGGATGGGCCGGCAGCGGCGCCACCGGCACGTTCTTTCCCTCCACTCGGGCCAAGCGAAACCGCCTTCCCTCCCGGACCAAGTGCAAGTCGAAGCGGGTGACCAGCTCCGCCCACCGCCCCGGCTGGGCAACCCAGGTATGGCCGAGTTTTTGGGGCCGGATGTCCCGATGGGTGTGCCCGGTGAGCAGAAGATCCACACCTGGAAGCTGGGCCAGCCGCCAGGCGAAGTTCTCGGCATCCCTCTCGTCCCCTATGCCCGTCTTAAGATCCCGTTCAAAGCCGCTATGAGCCACCAGGATGAGCACATCCACCTGGGGTCGGAGCTGGGCTACGTACTTGCTGGCCTCGGCCATGGGATCGGTAAACGAAAGGGGTTGCCAGTGCTCCGGGGGGTCCCAAAAGGGAATCCTTGGGTTGGTGATGCCCACCACCCCTACGGTCAAAGGCCCCCGGTGTAAAACAACCCACGGCTTCACCCCCAGCCCAGCCGCCCCAGCGTTTCCCACGTTGGCAGCAAGCCAAGGGAACCGACTCTGACTCACCGCTCGGCGCAACGGACCAAGGCCGTAGTTGAACTCGTGGTTTCCCAAAGTTGCCGCGTCGTAGCCCACCAGGTTCATCGCAGTGACGGTCGGGTCCTGTCCCTGTCCCAGCTGCCCGGTGAGAGCGTAGTGGGCTATGGGTGTACCTTGGATCGTGTCCCCCCCGTCCAGGACCACAACCAAGGGGTTTTCCCGCCGCACTGCCTCCACCAGGCTCGCCACTTGGGCCAACGAGCCCCGGGCCGGTCTTTGCCGCACCTGGTCCTGGGGAAGGAGGTGCGCATGGACGTCGGAAGTGAAGAGCACGGTGAGGGTAAGCTCCTCAGCCGCCCCGGCCCTCAACCCCCAAACAAAAAACGCCAAAGAGAAAAAGACGCGGCAAAGCAACCGTTGCATTAGAACCCCCCTTCCCGGTGTTCCCCGAAAACTTGGGCCAGCGTCCCAGCAATTTCGCCTACCGTGGCGTAAGCCTCCACCGCCTCGAGAATGGGTGGCATCAGGTTCTCGCTCCCTCGCGCTGCTTCCTCTAAACGACCCAAGGCTTGGGCTACGGCTTCGGCATCCCGCGTAGCCCGAAGCTCCTGAAGCCGCCGAATCTGTTCCCGCTGCGCCGTTTCGTCTACCCTGAATACCGCGGGCACCGAGGCTTCCTGGGTCACGAACCGGTTTACCCCCACCACCACCTGCTCGCCCGCCTCGATGCGCTTTTGCATGCGGTAAGCTGCGTCTTGGATCTCCCGCTGCATGAACCCCTGCTCGATGGCCGAAAGCGCCCCACCCATGGCCTCGATACGCTGGATGTACTCCAGGGCAGCCTCCTCCAAACGATCAGTCCAGGCCTCCACCACGTAGGCTCCGCCTAGGGGATCCACCACGTCGGCGAGCCCCGATTCAAAAGCGATGATCTGCTGGGTGCGCAGGGCCAGGCGCGCCGACTCTTCCGTAGGCAACCCGAGTGCCTCGTCTTTGGCGTTGGTGTGCAGCGACTGGGTACCGCCGCACACCGCCGCCAAGGCTTGGATCGTCACCCGGACCACGTTGTTTTCTGGCTGCTGCGCGGTGAGCGTGGAGCCAGCGGTTTGGGTGTGGAAGCGCAAAAGCCAGGAGCGAGGATCGCTAGCGCCAAACTCCTCCCGCATCATGCGAGACCATAAGCGGCGTGCCGCGCGGAATTTCGCCACCTCCTCCAGGAAGTTGTTGTGCGCGGCAAAGAAAAAGGAAAGCCGTGGAGCGAACTGGTCCACCGAAAGCCCCGCCGCCATCGCCTGGCGAACGTACTCTCGCGCGTTGGCCAAGGTGAAGGCCAGTTCCTGAACTGCGGTCGCCCCCGCCTCCCGGATGTGATAGCCGGAAATTGAAATGGTGTTCCACCGGGGCACGTGCTTTTGACAAAACGCCATGAGGTCCGTGACCAACCGCAGTGAGGGCCGCGGGGGGAAACGGTAGGTGCCCCGGGCCACGTACTCCTTGAGGATGTCGTTCTGCACGGTCCCGGAAAGCGCCTCCCACCGCACACCTTGCTTTTTCGCCACCGCCAACACCATGGCCAGGAGAATAGCGGCAGTGGCATTAATGGTCATGGAAAGCGAAACCTCCCCCAGGGGGATCCCTTCCAACAGCGTTTCCATGTCTGCCAAGCTAGCAATGGCTACGCCCACCCGCCCCACCTCGCCTCGGGCCAGTGGGTGATCCGAGTCGTAGCCGATTTGCGTGGGCAAATCAAAGGCCACCGACAGCCCAGTTTGCCCTTGGGAGAGCAAGTAGCGGTAGCGGCGGTTGGACTCGGCGGCAGTGGCGAAGCCAGCGTATTGCCGCATCGTCCAGAGCTTGCCGCGATACATGGCTGGGTAGATGCCCCGGGTGAAGGGGTACTCCCCGGGCAGCCCAAGCTTTTCCTGGTAGCTCCCAGAAACGCTCCAGGGCCCGTAGACGAGGTCCACAGCGAGCCCCGAGGGAGTGACGGTTTGCTCGCAAAAATTCGTCGTGGCACGCAGCTGGGCAAGCCAGCGCTTGTAGCCCTCGCGGTCCATGGCGATCCTCCCGGGGGAGTATATGGCATACTTAGCTGGATGCTGGCGCTTTCTGGCTCCCTCGATTCGCTGCACCTCAATGACCTTCTGGAATGGCTCCATACGATTCGGGCCACGGGCCGGCTCTACCTCACTGGCGGGGCCGTGACCCGCACCTTTGACCTGGCTGGGGGCAAAGTGATCTTTGCCTCCTCCTCCCGAGCCGCGGAACGGCTAGCTTCTTGGCTTTTGCGCAGGAAAATAGCACCCAGGCCGGTACTGCTCCGCAGCCTGGCGATCTCCCAGATCCAGGGGGAGCCTTTTACTATGGTTCTTTTGCGGGAAGCCAATGTAAGCCGCGACGAGCTGGTTGCCGCAGGGTGCGCCTTAGCCGTGGCCCTGGTGAGTCGCATCCTCAGGGAGGACAAGGTCTTCTTCCGTTTCGACCCCACCTACCCGGTGCGGGTGGGGGAGGCGGTGAGCTTCGAGCTTTCCAGCTCCCAGCTGGTGATGGAGGCAGCGGTGAGTGCTGACAGCCGCCCTCCCACGGACCATGGCGATACGGTGCCGCCGGAGGCCCTGGAGCCTGCCTCGGTGGAAGCACTTTTTTGGGAGATGGTGGCTGACCTGGCCGGCACACCGTTGGATCCAGGAGAACTAGCCGATGCTCACGAGACCCTGTCCAAAGTTGGGGAGCTTTTAGGTCGTTGGATCCGCCAGGGACCGCCGCTCATCCCTCTCCCCCCTCGGGAGGCGAGGAGGGTAGCCGATCGTTTAGCCTCACGGGAGAGGCCGCTGCTGGAAGACTCCCCTACTTTGGCCTGGGACTTTTTGGCCTTGGTCAACGGGTTAGACTCCCCGGGTTTTTCCCGGGCCTCCAGCTTCCACGAAGCGTGGCTCGTGGCCGGGGAGGATGCGCAGCTTCTGGCGGGTATGCTCCTGGAAAGCTCCCGCTGGCGGCGAGAGCAGGAATCAGAGCTGGATGCCACCTTCGGTCGCATGGCCTGGGCGCGGGCTGCTGCGGCAAGAGCGCTTGCCAAGAGCCTCGGGCTGAATGAGGAAACCGCCGCTACCGCAGCGGTGCTCCCCTTGGTGCTGCTCTCCCTCGTACTTACCGCTCTGGCTAGCGGCTCCTTGGCCCGCCCTGCACTGCAACGGGCAGCGGTTCGCCGCCTGTTGCCGGTGGTGGGGCGAGCGGCGGGCACTGCTTCGGGCCTTCCGGAGGTTTTGTTCGCAGCGCTCACCGGAGAACCAGCAAACCACCCAGGAGCGCAGGTGGCGGCCTTGGCAGCCGCCGCAGCCGGTGAGGGAAATGCCGAGGTGGCGCTACCCTCTGATAACCCTGCCTTGGCTGGGGCTTTTGCCGCGGCCCGGGAGCGGGCTTTTCAGGTCCAGCAAAGGCCGGAGGTAGCGGAGTAGAGGACGATCATGCACGTGCTCGTGATCGGGGGAAGCCGGTTCATCGGCCGCGCCATCGTGCAGCGGCTGCTCATGGAAGGACACCGTGTGACGCTGCTGAACCGGGGCAAGACCCCAGACCCTTTCGGTACAAGGGTTTCCCGAGTCATTGGAGACCGGTCGGACCCGGAAACCCTCAAAAGGGCTCTGGCACGTCGAGAGTTTGACGCAGTGGTGGACCTGGTGGCGTTCCGCGAGGAGGACACCAAAGCCGCCATTGCTGCCTGCGCTGGTAGGGTCGGTCATTTCATCCACATCTCCACGGCGGCGGTGTACCTCATCCGCGACGGCATCTACTGCCCCTTCCGCGAGGAGGACTTCCCGGGCCGCCTGCAGCCCAAAAGCGAAGCCACCGCTTCCTCCTGGCTATACGCCTATCACAAGAGGCGCTGCGAGACCGCGCTGCAACAAGCCTGGGAAGCCCAGCAGTTCCCCTATACGGCGTTGCGGCTCCCCGTGGTGGTGGGCCCTGACGACTACACCGCTCGCACCCAGGCCTACTTCGAGCGGCTCCTCGACGGGGCGCCAATCCTCCTGCCCGACGGCGGGCTTAACTCCTGGGGGTTCGTATGGGTGCACGACGTGGCAGAGGTGGTGGTGGCGAACCTCGCCAACGCCAACGCCTTTGGCAACGCTTACAACCTTGCTCAGCGAGAGGTAGTGAGCGTGCGCCAGTTCGTGGAGCTGGCAGCAGCCTTCCTGGAGCGCCGCCCCGTGCTTGTGTCGGTGCCGAGCCAGTGGTTGAAAAGCGCACACCTTGCTCCCACCTTTTCCCCCTATAGCCACGATCACGATATCGTGCTGGACATTAGCGCTGCGCAGAAGGACCTGCTGTTCCGGCCCACGCCGTTCCCCACCTGGTGTGAGCAGTTGGCGCAACACTTCCGTAACACCTGGGATGGCATGCCTTCGAAGCTCTATGCTACCCGCCCCCTGGAGCTGAAGCTTGTAGAAGAACTAGCTAGCATTCGGTTGCGGACCGGCAGCACCGCCTCGGTGGTCTCGGCCTGACCCTTGGGCCCTAGCTGGACCCCTCGAGGCTCCCCAGGGCTGCCCTGGCCGCCTCTCTCTGCGCCAGCTTTTTGGAGCTCCCCTCCCCCCGCCCCAGAACTCGCCCGTCTACCTCC
>Ga0197142_1001769_pt1 | contig 19435 bp, 21 predicted proteins | sample GBS60_MetaG_FD_148614 | JGI IMG/M metagenome (GOLD analysis project Ga0197142, IMG submission 148614) | Sediment microbial communities from Great Boiling Springs, Gerlach, Nevada, United States - GBS 60_MetaG | ecosystem: Environmental > Aquatic > Thermal springs > Hot (42-90C) > Sediment... | reverse complement strand
TCGGTCCTCTCTCCCAACGTGGTGATAGAGGAAGGGGCGGAAGTGGAGGAGTGTATATTGATGGAAGGGGTTAGGGTCGGAAAGGGGGCGAAGCTAAAAAAGGTCATCATGGACAAGAGGGCATCGATTTTGGCCAACAAAGTCTTGAGCTGCGACGAGATATCGGACAGGGGTTTCCTTACCCTTTCCAAAGGTGGGGTTGTTGTTGTCCCAGCAGATTCAGTTGTGGAATGAAAAGGTTTCTTCTTCCGCAAAGTATAGGAACAAGGCGGTGTGGGAGGTAATGCAACATGCCAGGATGGCTACATCCAGGGGGAAAACTCAGAGAGTTGGGGGCCCATACGCTCTCTGACAGCGAACTTCTGGCAATCCTCATTTCCTCCGGCGTAAAGGGCAGACCGGCAGAGGCAATTGCCAGGGAAATTATCGCCCGCTTCGGCTCCCTTTCCGGCATGGCCCGGCAACCTTTGGAAGCCTTCTTGCAATTCAAGGGACTCTCCGACGTGAAGATGATCCGCATCGCTGCGGCCTTCGAGATCGCTCCCCGTCTGGCGAAGTAGGCCACTCATGGCTAAGAAAAGCAAGCTCCTTGAGAAAGGCACCCGCATGCCGGACATCAGGGAAACCAGCGTGGATCAGCCGTCCGCGAATACCTGGCCGCGATCCAGTCCCTCAGCAGTGAGGCAGGCAGGGCGCAGCGCTTTACTTTGCTCCTGCAAGAGCTTTTTGGACTCCAGCCTGGCTTCATCGAGGAATATGTGGCCGGCCCGAGGCGAGGCGAGAGAGCCTGGAACGGAAGCGGCCCGCCTGCTCCTGGGGCTCTTGCGCAACTACAACCTGCGAGAACTCTCCGAGGATGTGCTGAAGTCGCTTTATCAGGAACTGGTGGACCCCAAGACCCGCCACGACCTGGGCGAGTACTACACCCCCGACTGGCTCGCGGCCCGCATGGTCGGCAGATTGTTGGAAGAACAGGCAGCGGAGGGGCGGGCTCCGCACGCCCGTAAATGAGGCTTTGCTTCCACCGGGGGATCACCTCATTAGATCCTCGGGCGTTCCCTTTACCCCCGTTGATTATGTTATGCCTCGGTTTGGGTACGGCCTGGCAGTGCGGGCGTACAGAGTGCGCCCCTCCGAGAAAACCGCCCTCCGCGCCATCCCCGGGCCTTCCTCCGCAAGGCCGTTCTAGCTTGCATAGCCCACCCCCGCGGAGGGGCGGACTCCGCACGCCCGCAAAGGAGGCATCGCGCCAAGCGCAACATTGCCCCCCATTTGGCCAAGGGCCGAGCCTCAACGCACCCGTCGGAGATGCAATGCCTTGCCATTTGCACGGCCGTACGATGCGGACGCGCGGAGCGCGTCCCTCCGAAAAAATCGGCTTTCGCGTCATCTCCGGCCTTCCCTGTAAGGCCACCTCACCTCGGCCTCGCCCCCCGCGGAGGGGCGGGCTCCGCACGCCCGGAGGAAGGCACCGGCTTGACCGAGGCATGCCTTCATTAGGCCACGGCCACCCACCTCGGGTAATGAAATGCCTCGGCATGAGTAAGGCCTTGCAACGCGGACGCGGAGACCGCGCCCCTCCGAGAAAACCGCCTTTCACGTCATCTCCGGGGTTCCCCCGTCGGGCCATCCTTGCTTGCATCGCCCAGCCAGCGGAAGGGAGCAACCGGACTACCAGAAGTTCCTCAAGGAGCAGATCACCCAGACCTACCAGCTCCTCTCTGGCAAGGCCGAGCTGATTACCCAGATGGAACTGGGCACCCTGTTCCTCTTGCGGGCGGCCGATTTGTACCTGAAAGAGGGCGGCATGATCGCCTTCGTCCTGCCGCGCAGCATCTTCTCCAGCGACCAGCACGACGCCCTGCGGCAGGGGACGTTCAAAGGCGTGCCCCTGAGTTGGAGCGAACTCTGGGACTTGGAAAGCGTGGAGCCGCTGTTCAACGTGCCGGCGTGTGTGCTGTTTGGCCGCAAGACCTCACCCCCCTCCCCCTTCGGGGGAATGAGGGGAGAGGTCCTCGACCTGCCCATCCCCCAGTTTGACCCGTCGAAGCCGGACGGCCTGCGGGTGGCGGAGCTGGGGAAGGCGTGCAGCGAGCGGGTGGCGGCGTGGCTGGCCGCTGGTGGGCCGGGGAAAACGCGGAGCATCGGCCGGCTGCGGAGGATGGTACGGGAGATGCTGAGGGAGGAACTGGGGGAGATAGACGAGTGCACTACACGGATTCTGGGCACGGAAACACGGAAAAGGTAAGCCCGTGAAGGATGCACGATAGGGATTCCCGACGGGGGAAACACGGATACGGTGAACCAGGGCATCCGGGGTGGTCCACATTGTGCTTGTGGAATAGGCGAGGCCGATCCGTGTATCGGGGAGTGCCATAAAGCGACCTCACCCCTGAGTTTGGCCCCCAAAAAGTGAAGGCCTCATTAAGAGAAGTTAGTGTGGTCCTAGGTTGCATGAGGTAGCGACAACTTGCGGTCTTGAAATCGCCTGGATGTGGCGCGGCTCCGACAACTATTGGGTTTCTGGTAGAGGTTTTGGCAGAAAGACGGTCAATAGCTTAGAAAGCTGCTTTTCATCGTCACCAGGAAGAGGCGGGCCACAAGCGCCCTGCTCGTGAACCTCGAGGGCTTCCCTCCTCTTCTCGTGGGCTTGCTTGGGAGAGGAGCCTATGGTAGCCTGCCTATGGGCAAATTTGGAGGGAGAGAAGCCCTCATTATCTCGCCCAGGCCAATTTGTCGGTGACTTTCACATCTCAGTGGATGCGAGGGTGAAGGATGCAAGTGGGAGACAAGATCACAATACCCTTTGGATCCGGGACAAAAGAAGGGGTAGTAGTGAAGGTGTGCGAGAAGAACGTCTGGCTGAGGGTGGACTTCCCCAGGCATCCAGGGAAGCTCATAAGGAGGAAGTTGAGCGACCTCGAAAAGAGCCCGGCCGAACCCAAGGGCGCTAAGAGAATGAGGTTTTGGAAGAAAAGCGAGGGATAACATCCCTTGGATTCCCAATAACTACCCTGAAAAGCACCTCGGGCTAAAGCCCTTTATGATGGGATCGTCTCACTGCTCGTAGCTCTTCACATCTATGAAGGGCACAGCAGAGGCCGTGACCCTTGGTAGCTGGCCATTCCATTTCTCGATGGCCTTCATAGCCGCCTCTATCTGCCTCAGCTTGACCAGCTCAGGAGTCACGTTCTCCTTCTGAAGCTTGAGGGCTTCGGCCTCAGCCCTGGCCTGGGTAATCTTCTGTTCAGCCTCTATTTTGACCCTTTCCAGGTCTCTCTGGGCCTTGAGGGCTAGTTGCTCGGCTGCCTGCTTGGCCTCTATTGCCTGGGTGAACTGTTTGGAAAAAGAGAAGTTCACTATGGAGAAGTCGTCGATGATGATGTTGTAGGCTATGAGCCTTTCTTTGAGCAGATTCTTTATCTCGTATCGGACCTTCTCCCTCTGGGTGATGAGCTCCACAGCCGTGTAGCGAGCGGTTATGGCCTTGACAACTTCCTGGACCGTGGGATCTATTACTTTCTCCCTATAGTCCTTCCCCAAGTTCTGGTACACCCAGTTGGCCTTAGATGGCGAGACATGATAGTTGACGGCGATTGTTGAGTGGGCTTCTTGGAGATCCCTCGAGACTGACTCCGCCCCAGTCTGGGCCTTTTGGACCTTCACATCCATTCGAACTATCTTCTGCATTATGGGAACCCTGAGGTGGAGGCCCTCATCCAGGACCGTTTCCTGTACAGCGCCGAAATTGAGCACAACCCCCCTCTCCCCTGCCCCTATGATCACGAACGGGTTGAAAAGGAGAGCGACGATGAGGAGGACTATCATCCCCCCAGCTATTTTCCCGAGCTTTTTCCCTTTGCTAGCGAGGGTCGCTAGTTTCTCGCCTTCCCTATCCAATACCTCTCCCCTTCCTTTGAGGTCCCCCTGTCTTCTGTCTTCCGGAGTCATGGCCATCCCCCTCCTTGTAAAAGTGGAAAATCCTCTGGTAACATTCTTGCCCTAGCAGGCAAGACCATTGCCTTACCCCCATCCCCTGTGGAGGTAGAAGATTGGAGCATCCCCTGAGAAGATTTTTCGAGCCCAGAAGCGTAGCCGTGATAGGGGCATCGGCAAGACCTCACAAACCCGGCAACGATGTGGTGAAAAACATATTGGCCAACAAGTATACGGGAAAACTCTACCTGGTCAATCCGAAGGGAGAGGAGATACTTGGTATAAGGGCCCACAGGTCCGTGGGTGAGCTCCCAGAGGGCATAGATCTCGCCATAGTCATTTTGCCAGCTCAATCCAATCCAGAGGCTGTGAGACAATGCGCCGCAAAAGGGATAAAGGCCATTGTGTTGGCTGCTGGTGGCTTTTCCGAAGTGGACGAGGCAGGCCGGGCATTACAAGAGGAGCTCGTCAGGGCCATAAAGGAGACGGGAGTGAGGGTCATAGGACCCAACACATCGGGACACACATCCACGCCCTTCAATTTCACCTCCAGCTTCTTTCCTCTGGGGCCCATACCCAAAGGCAGGGTTTCTTACGTGGCCCAGACAGGGAACTTTGCTACTCATACCATGCGCTACATCATAACAGGAGAGAATTTCGGAATAGCGCGCTTTGTGGGATTGGGGAACAAGGTGGATGTGGATGAATGCGACGTCCTAGATTACTACATCCAGGATCCCGAAACCCATGCGGTCCTGGCATATCTTGAAAGCTTCAAGAGGCCCAGGCTCTTCCTCGAGCTTGCCCGAAGACTAACCCTGAAAAAGCCCCTCATACTCCTCAAAGGGGGCCTAACCCGCGAGGGAGCTGAGGCTGCTATAGCCCATACAGCGGCCCTTGCAAGCGACGAGAAACTCACCGAGGCGGCCTTGAGACAGGCTGGAATTGTCCAGATAGAGGATTACAGACACTTGATCCTGGCTGCCAAAGCCCTCTCCTGGATGGATCCTCCGTTGGGCAATAGAGTTAGCTTCATGGCTCCATCTGGGGCTATGCTGGTGATTCTCACTGACCTTTGCAAGAGAAGATGGGGGCTGGAGGTGCCACAACTTCTCGATGAGACGAGAAGAAAACTACAGGACATAAGTCCTTCCTACATTCGGATGCGAAATCCCGTGGACATTTGGCCAGCAGCTTACCTTCACGGGATAGAGAAGGCCTATAGGGAAGCCATGGAGGCTGTCCTCAAGGACCCAAATGTGGATGCAGTGGTGCCAATACTCATGCTCACAAGGCTCATAGGGATGCCATCTCTGGAATTCATAGTGGAGCTTGCGAGGGCTTATCCCACCAAGCCAATATACGTCACCTTCAGTGGCGATAAGGACTGCATGGAGGAGGCAAAGGCCTATCTGGAGCCAAGGGGGGTCCCTACCTTCTTCCAGATAGAGGAGCCGTTCGAGGTCCTCTCCATTCTATGGAGGTGTACCCAGGCAATGAACCGAAGGAGAGGGGAGATTCGAGGGGGAGCTTGACTCAAGTGTAACTCTATGGATATGGTAAAGTAAGGCTTCATCCTCGTTTTTGAGGGAGGCAAAGGGCAATGAGAAGTGTTAACATGGACTGCTATGCAGCGACCCCTGTGAGGGAGGAAGTTCTTCAGGCGATGTTGCCTTATTTCAGAGAGCATTTCGGGAACCCCTCCAGCATCCATCACCTTGGGGAGCAACCCCTCAAGGCCATAACAGAGGCCAGGGGCAAGGTTGCCCGCTTGATAGGGGCCAAACATCCCGAGGAAGTTTTCTTCACCTCCTGCGGCACTGAGGCCAACAACTGGGCCATAAAAGGGACTGTTTGGAAAAACAGGGACAGGGGTCAGCACGTAATCATATCATCGGTGGAACATTTCTCTGTCCTCTACGTGGCCAATACTTTGGAGCGGTGGGGTTTCGAGGTGACCAGGCTTCCAGTGGACAAGTATGGCCGAGTGGACCCGGATGACGTGAGGAAGGCAATCCGCAAGGACACCATCTTGGTGTCCATAATGCACAGCACACCAGAGGTGGGAACCCTTCAACCCATCGAGGAGATAGCGAAGGTTGTCAAGGAAGCTGGGGTGATCTTCCACACAGACGCCGTTGGTTCGGTGGGAAGGGTGCCAGTGGACGTGGAAAAGCTCGGTGTGGACCTCCTGAGTTGTTCCGCTGACCAATTCTATGGGCCCAGGGGAGCCGGGGCCCTCTACATGCGCAGGGGTACTCCCACCCAGAGGCTTCTCGATGGGGGGGCCCAGGAAGACGGAAGAAGAGGTGGCACTGAGAACGTTCCAGCGATTGTGGGAATGGGGGTTGCGGCAGAGCTCGCCATGAAGGAGATGGATTTGAGGACAGCTAGGGCCAGGGAGCTGGGAAGGAGACTGAGGGAAGGATTGTCCGAGAGGATAGATCACCTCCACTGGAATGGCCATCCAACAGAGAGACTTCCAGGATTCGAGAGCGTGTCCGTAGAGTTCGTCGAAGGAGAGGCCATGCTCCTTTTCATGGATTCGGCAGGAATTGCTGTGGCAAGCGGGTCAGCTTGCACCTCAGTATCCCTTAAGGCCTCCCACGTGCTCACAGCAATGGGGGTCCCGCCAGATCTCGCTCAGGGTTCCCTTCTTTTCAGCATTGGATACGAGGTCACGGAGGATGACGTAGATTACGTGTTGGAGCAATTCCCTCCAATAGTGGAGAGGCTAAGAAAAATGTCCCCCCTTTACCATGAGAAGAGGTGATGGAGGCTCAAAATCCTTCTGACATGGAGGAGATGGCGAGGCCTGCATTAGGAAGGAACCCAGGCTCGGGGATTAATCTCTAGAGCAGTATACAGGATACGCTAGGGAATTGGCGAGAGCGAGCTCTGGGTCATCTTCTTTGGATGTTGGGAAAAAGGATTTCCTTCACGGTGAGATGAGCTAATTCCTCTGGGACGAGGCCCCACCTCTCTTCCCATTCCCTCAAGGCCACGTCAACGGGCGGCCTTTCTGTGGGATCCAACCTTATCATGGAGTCTATGAGTTCTGCTACGGGGACAAGGGGGCTGTATCTTGCGAGCTGAGGGGTCATTTTGGTGAGCTCGGGTCTTTTTTCGGTAGCGACCCTCCTGAGCTCCCTCCTCAGATCTTCCTTGGAGCGTGGGCGCTCCAGTTCCAGGGGAAGCCTCCCGCTCATGAGCTGATAGAGAATCACCCCCACAGAATAAAGATCAGATGCGTAGGAATTTTTTCCAATACTGGCCTCGGGGGCCATGTAGGCCATAGTGCCCACCACTTGTCTTGCGAAGAGGTCCCTGGGCATTCCCTCCCAAAGCCCCAGTGCAACTCCAAAATCTATGAGTTTAATGAGACTCACTCTGCCCGATTCGTCCACTAGATAGAGCACGTTTGCCGGCTTGAGATCTCGATGGATCACCCTCCTTTCTCGGAGATGAAGGAGGGCTCTTAGGAGCTGAACCCCTATTGTCCTCAAATCCCCTAGACTGAAGGTCCCGTCTCGACCCCCCAGCTTTTGCCCATCCCTCAATTGGCGAACCCTTTTGGTCAAGGCCCCGAGAGTTTCTGCCGGATGGTACCCTATGGCGAGGAACTTTTTGCCCTCCTCTTCCACCAATCCGTAACATTCCACTATGTTTTCGTGCTCCTTTCCCGCTTGCTGCACGTGGGAGTGAATCGTGGCTTCGTATTCGAGCTGTCTCACCTTTTCGCTGAGGGGCATCCTCGAACCTGGGTCAACCATGGCCTCTTTGAGTGCCACTATGTTTCCCTTGTAAATGCCCAGAAGGACCCTGCCCATGGCCCCAGATTGAATGTGACCCAAGATGTCGACCTTCCTGCCCCTCACCATATCCGGCTTGGAGAGAGCTGAGATGAGGAGCTTGAGGAGCTCCTCCAGTTCCTCCGAACTCTTGGAACCATAGCTCCTCCTCACTTCCTCCACGGCTTTCTCCTGGGCGGACTCCTGGTCGAAGTACCTGAGAACGAACTTCTCCGTCATCTTCACGCCCAGATGTTCAGAGCCCTTGGGGGGGATGTAGTCGCCGTGGGCCTTCTGGAATCTGTATTCGAGGTAATAAGCCAAGAGGTTGAGGTTGAAGCTTCTGTATTTCTCGTAGAGCTCGAGCACCCTTCTGTAGAGTTTGACCCCTAGCCTTTTGTCCGCCTCCTTGGCGAGCTTCATGGCCTCACTCAATCGGCTAGGCCTGCAATAGAAGCTCCTGAAAGGCACAACCGATGAGAAATCCATGAGGGTGAGGGATGTTATATGTCGCGATACATTCTCTAGCTCCATCTTCTTGCTCGCACTTGTCTCGAGCTCGCCAAGAAGAATCCCGTTGAGAAAGTCTGGGAGGAAAGAGTCTTTCTCTTTTAGCCGACCACAGATCTCCTCCACCGTGTAACCGTAACCGAAAAGCAGCCGAGCAACCTCCTCCATCTCTTTGAGGATCCTCTTCCTCATTGGCCACTGAGTCACACCCTGACCACACCTTTCCCTGAGGAGCTGGGCCAGACAGTGGAGGGCATTTCTGAATACCTCTAGCTGTGTCCTGGTGGGGTATTGGTAGGAACCTTCCAGAGGCGGTTCACTCTCCTTGGCAAACTGGACCCTCCATGGAATGAGGTCCACCTCTCCGGGAGTCCCGAACCTTTTGGTGTAATACCCGTTCCAGATGTGGAGCTTCCTGTGGGCCTCTCTCAGAATCCTCGACCTCGCCTCGAGGTCCCTCTCTTTCAAAAGCCATGCAAGCCCCCAGAGAAAATAAGGCCTTTCGCCCTCTATGGCTGCGAGCTTTTCCACTGCCTGGAGGACCACATCCCTTCTCGGATGTCTGAGGGCGAAGAGGACCACTCTGCTCAGTGCCTCGAGATAGGGCAGACCCTCCCTTATCTCTTGGAGGAGATCGTTGACTTGCAAGATGAGGGGATTCACATGTGCCTTTACAGCCCTCTCCAGTGACTGGAAGGGATTGAGGAGCTTCGTGCCAATTCCCTGTTTCGCGGCGTAAAGGACTGGGAATTCGGACAGGACCCTGAAAAGACGTTCCCTCACCTCCTTTTCCCTAGATTCTCTGTTCACCTCTTTCACTCCACAACTACATTGGTCTGAGTCCTTATCACCCCTGAGACTGCCTGTATCTTTCGAATCACGAGCTCGCCCATGACCTGAAGATCCGGGGCCTCCACAAGGGCTATGACGTCATAGGGACCTGTGGCTGCATGGGCATAGGTTACTCCTGGTATCTGCCTTATCTCTCTGGCCACCTGGATTGCCTTACCCGCAGTGCATTCCACGAAGACAAATGCGGATATCGCCATGTTTCACCCTCCCTTCTTCCCCTCTCGGGCCTCGCATTTTCCATCCCTGTCCTTCCATTCTCCCCCCTCCAAAAGCTCGCGTAGCTCCTCGGGCCTTATACAAAGTCTCCTGAAGATCTTCTCCTCTATGGTCTTAGCCCTCTCCAGATGGCTTCCTATGAGCGCCCTTGCCTCGGGAGTATGTCCGTAGCGCTCCTTCAAATCCTCGAATCTCTCTTCCAAGGAGACTATCTTGTCGTGCATCACCCTCTTGTCCGCGTAATTGACGAGTTCCTCCTCAGTCACCCTGATGAGACCTGGAACCTCTTCTGCCACAACGTGCTGCTCGACTACTGTGGCGATTCTCGCAAGCCCCATCTGCCTGAGGAGCCTCCCTCCCGCCTTGGCATGGTTTTCGCCCGTGCGCAGCCCGTCCATCTTCATGATGTCGTGGAGCAAAGAGGCAGCCTCAACGAGCTCTAAATCCAACTTCTCTCCCTTCTCGTTAAGCCTCTCTGCCAAAAAACGTGCCACTTTGTTCACACACATGCTGTGCGCGATGATATGCTGAGGGACGCCTCTTCTCTTGAGTATCTCCAGGCAAGCTCCCTTGGAAGGATATCTCTCCACCCAAAGCATCCTTTCCCAGACTCGTTTGGGAGTCAATGCTGAGCGCCTTGTCCCGAGATCGGTATTATATCCCCTTGCCCAGCACATACAAGTAAATGTGGATATCTCTCGGAAAAGACCCGGAGCAGGAGTTCACCATGCGTTGACAGCCAAGGAGGCTTGTGGGAGCATGCCTTGACCCCATGAGGGCCGTTTCACTATTCTGGGGGAGACAAGGGCTCTCCTAGAGGATTACTGAAGAGGGGCCATCGTCACAAATGGCCCCCAAGGGAGGTAAGGGATATCAGTGGTAAAGGAGTCGAGAAGGGATACTTGCCCTGAAGGGGATCTCCTATCGCAGCTCGAGGCTTGTATGGATCGAAATCGGAGGCTTTCCCGCTGCATGGAGGTGGTCAGGCTCATTACCTCCTCTTTGGATCTGGAAGAGGTGCTTGAGAGAATAATGACCACATCCAGGGAGGTGATGGGGGCCGATGCCAGTAGCCTCATGCTCCTCGACGAATCCACTGGAGAACTTGTCTTCCAAGTGGCTCAGGGAAGTGTGGGGGAAAAACTCCGGGAGGGATTCAGGCTTCCCGTGGGCCAGGGTATTGCAGGGACAGTGTGCGTCACAGGGGAGCCTGTTGTCGTCGAGGACGCTTACAGTGATCCTCGATTTCACAAGGAATTCGACAAGCGCACTGGCTATAGGACAAGGTCCCTCCTTTGTGTTCCCTTGAAGATCCAGGAGAGGATAATCGGTGTAGCGGAAGTCATAAATCGTTCGGACGGAAGCCCTTTCACGTTAGAGGACTTGGAGACATTCTCCGCCCTTTGCCAACACGCCGCAATAGCCATCGAGAATGCCAGGATCCACAGGGAGCTATTGAGGAGGGAGCGTCTTCAGAGGGACCTGGAACTGGCCTCGGCAGTGCAGCAGAGCTTTCTGCCCAGAGAGGTGCCAGCGATAGAGGGCTATACCCTTGCTGCCCACTACCACGCAGCCCTTGAGGTAGGAGGGGATTTTTACGACTTCATTCCCCTCAGGGGAAACAAGTGGGGCATAGTAATTGGAGATGTTTCCGGAAAGGGAGTTTCCTCGGCTCTGTACATGGCCAAATTGACATCGGATTTCAGGATCAGGGCTGTCAGGGGAAAGAGTCCGGCCAGGACATTAGAGGAGTTAAACAGGGAACTCTACGAGAAGGGGACCAGGGGCACCTTCGTGACCCTCCTCTATCTCGTTGTAAAGCCGCTCGAGGGGACCATTCGATTCGTCAATGCCGGGCACATTCCCCCCTTGATATGGGAGCCTGAGAGCTCGAGTCTCTGGCCTGCTTCGACCAAAGGGGATCCACCCGCTGGCATACTCCCGCAGCGCTCATTCGCAACCCACAGTTTTGAGCTCAAAGAAGGACAGTGGCTGATTCTCACTACAGATGGTCTCCTCGAAGCCAAGAGCCCCCAAGGGACCCCTTTTGGTTGGGATGGTCTCAAGAGAGCCTTGGGAAAAGGCCCACATGAGGCCTCAGCCATGGTGGCCAATGTGGTGGAGGCCTTGGAAGAATTCACAAGGGGCTCACCTCCCAGTGACGATGTCACTTTTGTTGTCATGGGAGTGGGCAGGCTATGAACCATGAACCATGGAGAGGCCCAGTCCTCATTGATATCCCAGCAGATCCCCATGTGCTTTTCTTGGTGAGGGCCGTTGTGGAAAGATTGGCAAAGAAGGCTGGATTGGAGGAAGACAGAGTAAATCGCCTCATACAAGCAGTGGATGAGGCTTGCACAAACATAATTCGCCATGGCTACGGAGGGCCAAGCGATGAGAGAATTTCCATGAGGCTTCTTTGGACAGGGGAGACACTGGAGGTGCACATCAGGGACTTCGCCCCCTTCCCGGACCCCGAAACCTTGAGGCCGAGAGATCTAGGAGAGATACGACCAGGGGGCCTAGGACTTCATTTTATACTAGCGGGGGCAGATGAGGTAAAATACGAAGTCCCAGAGGATGGCAAAGGATGTCTTCTAAGGCTCATTGTGAGAAGATCTCCGAGGGAGGTCCATGATGAGGATAAGGACGGAAGAGATAGCCCCTAGCATCCACGTTGTAGCTCCCGAGGGAGATGTGGATATGAGCACATCTCCCCTCTTGAGGGAGAGGCTCTCGGCTCTTCTCAAGGGTGATACCCAAGGGGTAATAGTGGACCTATCCCAAGTCTCGTACATGGACAGTTCCGGCATAGCGACCCTCGTTGAGGGATTGCAGCTCTCCCAGAGAAATGGCATCAAGTTCGCACTGGTGGGCCTTACTTCCGGGGTTAGAGCGGCCTTTGAGGTGGCCCACCTGATGGAGGTGTTTCAGGTGGCAGATGACATCTCAACCTGCCTCGTGAGAATGGGACTCGAGAGATGAATCAAGAAAGCCTAGGATTTTCCAGAGTGGTTCTGTTTTTGCAGCACCTGAGCAGCATATATCACCTCTTCTTGGATACCATCTCTTGGGCAATGGTGAAACCCTTCAAGGGCAAACCCCTCAGGGTCCACGCCATATTCGTGCAGATGGAGGAAGTGGGGGTAAAGTCATTGCCAATCGTGTGCTTGGTCTCCTTCTTCATAGGAATCATCCTTGTTCTCCAGACAGCTTATCAACTGGAGAAGTTCGGAGCAGTGAATTATGCTGCGAGCCTCTCCAGCGTGGCTTTGACGAGGGAACTTGGTCCCTTGCTAACAGCAATAGTGGTGGCAGGCAGGGTCAGCGCTGCTTTCACAGCAGAGTTAGGCACAATGATGGTGACGGAAGAGGTAATGGCTCTGGAGGTCATGGCCATAAATCCCATAGGATATCTCGTTGTGCCAAGGTTCGTAGCCATGGTCATCATGCTCCCCTGTCTCACGGTGATAGCGGATCTCGTGGGAATGGTTGGAGGATACTTTGTGGGGACCACAGCCGTGGGAATAAGGTCGTCCCTCTACATCGAGACGGCCATAGATGCCCTTCTCCTCAAAGACATACTCACTGGGCTCGTGAAAAGCGGGGTTTTTGCGGTGATCATAGCCATGGTTGGATGTTACATGGCCTTTGTCGTGAAAGGAGGGGCAGAGGGAGTTGGACGCTGCACCATGATATCGGTGGTGACTTCTCTGATACTGATAATCCTAGCAGATTGCTTCTTCACCACCCTGTTCTATCTCTTTCTGTGAAAATTCCTGGCGACCCTCGCGAGGTGGTGAGGAGAATGAATCGGGAGCCAATAATCAGAGTGGAAAACCTGGTCAAGAGCTTCGAGGGCAGAACGGTCTTGGATGGGATCAACCTGGAGATCGAGAGGGGGAAGGTCACTGCCATAATGGGTGGCAGTGGCTGCGGCAAAAGCACGCTTCTCAGACATCTCATAGGGGTTCTCAAGCCCGATTCAGGACACATCTGGGTCAAAGGGAGGGACATTACCAAGTTCACCGTGGAGGAGATGGAGGCTTACAGGAAGAGGTTTGGAATGCTCTTCCAGGGAGGGGCTCTACTAAACTCCTTGAGCGTGAGGGACAATATCGCCCTTCCCCTCAGGGAGCACACGAGGCTGGATGAGAAGATCATAGGGATGATAGTGAAGATGAAGCTGGAACTGGTGGGCTTGAGAGACTTCGAGCACCTGAAGCCAGCCCAACTCAGCGGCGGGATGCAAAAGAGAGTCGCACTAGCGAGGGCTCTGGCCCTGGATCCAGAGATAGTCTTTTACGATGAGCCCACCTCGGGGCTGGATCCCGTTGTCAGCGGGGTAATAGATCAACTCATCTCTGACCTGAGCAGGAGGCTAGGGATCACATCCGTGGTTGTGACCCATGACACGAGGAGCGCTTTCCGAATAGCTGACAGGATCGTGGTCCTGTACAAGGGCAGGGTCGTGGCAGAGGGCCCCCCATCGGAGATTCAGGAATCCCAAGATCCCCTTGTGAAACAGTTCATAACAGGAAGCCCAGAAGGGCCCATACCTTTGAGGCAGTCAAGCAAGGACTACCTGGAAGACCTTATGGATATGGAATGACGGGAGGTCCCAGAAAAATCGTGGCAAAGAGAGGCCTCAAATGGAAGTTTTCAGATCCGAAGTAAGGTCGGGAATCCTCATTCTAGTATCCGCAGTGCTCTTGGCTGTGGGCATATTCATGGTGAGCGATCTCAAGGACATGTGGCGGGAGAAGAGGGAGCTAGTAATCCTCTTCCAGTACGCCGACGGCATCTCCAAGGGAGCGCCTGTTTGGTACGCAGGACTAGAAGTGGGTGAAGTGAAGAAGGTGGACATAGCTACCCACAGGCCGGATCGAATAGCTGTCACCGTGAGTATAGATCCCAGGGCCAAGGTGAAGAGGGACTCCAGGGCATCCATAAGGAGCCTGGGAATGATGGGGGCCAAGTATGTGGAGATATCTCCGGGGAGCGAGGAGGCGCAAGAGCTTGCCCCTGGCGAGGTGCTCCACGGGGAGACACCGGTTTCCCTATCCGAGGTGATAGAGACAGGCCATAGGATAGCTGCGAGGCTGGAGGAGACGATCAGGGAAGTGCACGGATTGCTAGAGGAGATAAAGTCCCAAGGTGGAATAACACAGACCTTGAGGAGCACCACTGCCCTTGTGGAGGAGCTGAGGGATAGAAACAGGGACCTCGAGAGGATCTTCAAGAAGGTCGAAGGCCTCATCGCTTCCTCCCAGGGGTCTCTGGAGGGCCTTTCAAGATCTCTGGAAGGCGTGGCCAGAAGCCTGAACATTACATTGGGCCAGGGAGGGGCAGAACTGGTGGCTCTTCTTTCGGAAATGAGGCAGACAAACGAGTCCTTGAAGGATGGGTGGAATGGGCTCAAGGAAAAGCTCTTGGAGCTCCTCTCGAGCGCTCATGAAGGGACTCAGGAAGCCACCGCACTCGTGAGGGATGCGAGGAACTTCCTGGATGCCAATGATCAGAACATCCACATATTGTTCGTGAATCTCATGGAGGCGTCAAAGCACTTGGAGGCCCTGAGCGAGGACCTCAGGGCCCATCCCTGGAAGGTCATCTGGAAAGAGGATGGGGATATGACCCCTAGGGATAGGGCTCAAGGCCCCGAGGAATGGAGGACCAAGGGCCGGGTGGGGAGGATAGGGAAGGAGTGAGAATGTCACATTGGCTTGCCCTGGTATTGCTCGCACTTCTGGCCCTATGGGGATGTTCGGGCTCATCCCATATAGTCCATTTTAACAGGGGAGTGAGCCTTCAGGACAAAGGCCACTTTCGGGAGGCAGCAGAGGAGTACAAACGGGCCACGGAACTCAACCCAGAGGATCCTGCTCCTCGCTTCAATCTGGGAGTCCTTTACCAGGATGCGGGAATGCTGGACCTCGCTGAGGAGGTTTACAGGGAACTTCTGAGGATGAGGCCTGACTACGTGAGGGCCTGGATCAATTTGGCAGCGATCCAGGAGAAAAGGGGTGAAGTGGGAGAGGCTGAGAGGAGCCTCCGAGAGGCCATGAGGCGAGACAAGGACTCCCCTTTGGCTTCCTCTCACATGGGCTTCTTCCTCCTGAGATTGGGCAGATTGGAAGAGGCCCAGGAGGCCTTCTCCATTTCCCTTAAGAAAGATCCCAACTGGGGCAACTCCCATTTCGGAATGGGCCTCATTGCCCAGAAAAGGAAAGAAAAGGAGAAAGCTCTTGAGCATTTCAAGAGGGCAGCGAGCTCCAATCCCATGGATGCGGAGGCACATCTCAAGGTGGCTGAGCTTTCACTGGAGTTGGGAGACAAGGAGGAGGCAGTAAGGCGGCTGAGGAGGATTGCATCCTTGGATTCAACAAATGGAGCTAACTTCCTGAAATTGGCAAGACTCCTCAAGGAAATGGGAAGATGGAGGGAGGCTCAGGAAGCTTACGAAAGGGCTTTTCACTTGGGTGCGGAAAGGGGGGAATGTTTGGGCGAACTGAGGGAGGTGTATGAGAGATTGGCGGAGGAAAAGGCCAGGGCCCAAAGGCAACTCTCGGCCCCAAGAGATGAGAGGAGACCCAGTCCCTAGGAGGTCGAGCCATGGAACTTTACCTAATGCAACATGCCGAGGCGCTTCCTGAAGAAGAGGATCCAGAGAGGAGCCTTTCCCCTGAGGGGGTGAAAAATGCGACCCAGGCTGGAAAGGCTCTGGCGAGACTTTCCATCAAGTTCTCGAGGATCATCTCTAGTCCCAAGAAGAGGGCCATTCAAACCGCAACATATGTTGCCAGGGAGCTCCATTTCCCGGAGGAGAAGATAGAGATCTTCCCAGGCTTGGAACCACTGGCAAGGCCCGAGGAATTGGCATCCCAGCTGGCCCAAATGGACCTGAGGACGCCAACTCTCCTAGTCGGGCATTTGCCATCCATTGGGGATTTGGTCTCGTACCTTATGGCTAGCATTGGGAAGCTCTCCTTCAGGATGGCTGGTGTTGGGTGCATGGAGGTGCAGGAATGGAAAAAAGGGGGGGCCAACATGCTCTGGTATCTAGCCCCAGAACACTTGGCCCTTATCGCAGAAACCAAAGCCGAATGATTTCTCGAGGAGAAGCATCGGGGAGGTGGCGCTCATCTGAGCCCATCCTCTCCCTTGACCTCCTCCTTTTTGAGTCCACCTATTCTCGCATGGGGTCTTCCAGAATCGGTAACTGCCAGAACAACAACTATCTCGTCCTCCCTGGGGGCGTCATAGACCCTTACGGTCATGGCGTCGAAGTGGGATCTCACGAAGGCTGCGTTCTTGAAATGGAGGGGCACATCTATCTCTGTTCCAGGGACACCGAACTTCTTGGCCGATGGGATTATGGCCTTCCCTCCTCCCACAGCCTCTCTGAAGGGAGATCCCAATTTCGGGTGAAGTATGGCTGCAGCATGCTCGAGCTCTCCTCGAGTTCCCACTATGGCGGCTTTGCCATAGCTTTCCACCTTTTCAGGTGGCACCCCGAGGGCCTCAACAGCCCTTTTGCCCAAAAGCTCTCCCAGTCTCTCTCCCACTTCAATTAGCTCCGTGAGATCTTCCACATACTTGCCAGCAAATGGGTTCCTTATCACCCCTATGGCAGCGGCCTTCCTGGTAGGAGGAACTACATCCTTTGCCCCCTCCTTATGGGTCTCCTCCACTATGGTGACTATCTTGCGAATCTCCATGTTCACCTCCATTCTCGTCCCATTATCTCCCAAAGCTCCCAACGAGGCTCGAGCCCGCCCCACGACTCACTCCAGGAGGTCATGGGCCCAAACTATTCACCTTCCCTTCTAGAGTAGCCTAGCCTTCCAAAATCCCTTCCAGGCCAACTGATTCTGACAAGTCACCCACTCGAATTATCGCCCCTAAGATGACCCCCTTTTCCATGAGGAGCCTCGCCTTTTCCACACCCTTTCTCATGCCCAATAAGGCCACCTCAGGGGGCAACTCACCGATATTAACAGTCACTTCCAAGTCCCCTATGTCGGAGTGCGGGTCAACATCACGGGCCTTTTTCCTCTCAACGCCACTCCATTCCACCCAGGTAGAATTGGCAATGGAGGTGGCAGCTGCATCTGCTAGAGCTCCCTTTTCCGCGAGGGCAGTTGCGGACCAAGCGATTCCCCTGGTCAGGCTTCTTCCCCCGAGGCCACTTGTGGCCACTCCCCAAGATGCCCTCTGGCCTGTAAGAACTAGGATCTTGTCCAGATCCCGCTGATCCACCCTCGGCCTGAGGCCCACTCTCACCCTTTCCTCCGGATCACCTATCCTGATAGCGAGATCGCCCCCATTGTCCACTATCACCTTGGTCATGCCCCTAGACATGAGGAAGGTGGCCACAGCATCAGCTATAGCACCTGCCACAGAGGCCATGGGCGTCAGGTCCTCGTCACCCACCAGGGCCACACTCTCGAGCATCTCGAGGGGGATGCCCCTGAGACCTAGCTTGTCCAATCGCCTCCAGCACGCACCCAACCTCTCCATCTGGGATGCAACCTCTTCCAAGAACCCGATAGCTTTGGATGCAGCGACTAGGGCCTCTCCAGGCTGCGGGACTCTCCCCACCCACGCCGAGATCACGAGCCTCATGGGCCCACATTCCACTAAGACAGATCCCCTTTGAAGGAGAAGGATGGTCTCATCGTACCTTCTCACGAAGACTCCGACCTCTCGCTCCCCCTATTCACTGAAAGCTCGAGAACCACCCCGATCCACCTCATGTGGCGATGGGTTCTCTCGCTTCATAGGGCTTCATCGCCTCAATGTGGCCCCCAATCCTCTCATAGTCCTCGAGCCTCATGGTGTATTCTATGGGGCATATGATGGCAGGGGTTGGAGTCAAGGAAAACGCCCCCTCCTTCACCTTCTCCACATCCACCATGAAGTTTATACCCCCACCAGGCAGAACGAAGACAGGGGCTCCGCCGACGGTCAGATTCGCGAGCCCACCATGCACAGCCCTGGTCAGCTTTATGGGATAGCGCACTACCCCAGCCCTGGCGCTTCCGCCAGCTCCTCCCATGTACAGGGCGGATACCCTGGAAGGCTCGCAACTAGCTGCTATCTCCTCGACGGCCCTTCTCGCCTCCCGAGAAAGGGGAACCTCCTTTAGATGCCCGTTCTCCTCTACAACGAGCATGGAGGCCCTCTCGCCCGTTGTCTCCGTGACCAGGATCCGCATGCCAGGCCAGGCTATTCTCATGTCGAGCTCCCCTATGACCTCCCTGGGATCGAGGATAGAGGTCCCTCCCCAGCCCTGGCCATGGTCACCGAAGTACCTGCCAGGGGTGGACTGCCGGAATTTGAGCCTCACGCCCGTGGGCTTCGCTCCCACAAACCTCCCAGCAGGATGCTCGCTCATGAGGCTTGTCAGGTGAGAATCCAGGACTATCACCTCATCCGCCACATCCCGGAAAATGGATGCGAAGAGCCCCATTGTGGCGCTTCCGCAACCAACCCTCATCCTTCGGGCCTCTAGCCCATCCACAATGGGAGGAAGACCCACCTGGATCTCGAGTCTTGCTCCACCCTGAATCTTGAGCCGCACTGGCCTCCTATTGGCCAGATCGCATATGGTCCTCGCCACAACTAGACCGTCTGGCCCTGTGAGAAGGTTGACACCACCTATGGAGAGCATCTTGGAGCCGTACTGCTCTGTTGTGACGTGGCCGACTTTCTTTCGGCCAACGAGCACATCTGCTCCCTCTTTCCCAATGGGCCTGTCCGTGTCTATTTTGACCATAATGGAGCTATAGCTCAGAGGAGCCTCGGTGACCACTGTCACCACATCCACACCGTCTCTCTTCCAACTCACTATATGAGGGGCTGGCCTGCAGTCAGGATAAGTTGTGCCAGCCCCTATTGCTGTGATCACTGGCCTTCTGATCTCGGGGATGGGATCCGGCCCCACCACTTGAGCAACGTCCTCGAAGCTGTGTAGGGGGACTGTCCTCCTTAGAACCCCACCCTCGTTTCGGTATCTCTGGCAAGCTCCCAAGTAACCTTCCTTTATGGTGCACCCTATGGGGCAGGACTCGCACCTCAGGGCCCCATCGGGTGCGCTATCCGGAAGGGAAATGGCACCATGGGGA
>Ga0197142_1001768_pt1 | contig 19440 bp, 12 predicted proteins | sample GBS60_MetaG_FD_148614 | JGI IMG/M metagenome (GOLD analysis project Ga0197142, IMG submission 148614) | Sediment microbial communities from Great Boiling Springs, Gerlach, Nevada, United States - GBS 60_MetaG | ecosystem: Environmental > Aquatic > Thermal springs > Hot (42-90C) > Sediment... | reverse complement strand
ATCCAGTGGAGCGGGTATTTGAGGAGGTTCGGCGGTATGTGGAGGGGCGGGTGTATGGGAGCATAGAGGCGAAGAAGAGAGCGGTGGAGGAGGTGCTCAGGCGGTTAGAGTCGGAGGGGCGACTTTCTACGCTGGTGGGGTGGTCATATATCCGAGAAGCTTTCCAAGCTTTACCCCAATGATTAAGACGCTATTTGCCTTAGATTGGTATAAAAACAAAAATACAGCTTTCCCATTCATCGCAAGTCGGTCTTTGGAGCAAAGCAATGACTCTCGCTACATGCTGGTACCGGGAGAGTTTTGATAGAGATAGCAGCCTGGGGGTGAGTGGCTTTGCGTGAGGGATGCGGAGGGCCGCCCTGAAGGGGCAGGTCTCGCCGCGGGCGAGACGAGGCAGCCCGCCCCCAAGCGAAGCGAGGGGGCACGCCCAGAGAACCGGTTGAGGCTGTATACTTTCCTTTCAGAGGGGCTATTCACCCCCGCAGGCATTGAATTCGTGCAGGGAGGCCGACCTGTATTCAGAGAGTTTTTGGCTCAGATTGGTATAAATCCTGAACGAACGTTTGTACGATGCCATTAGATAGCTCAATCGGATTATATCTCGTATCGCTGAGGCTCCTGAGACGCAAACTCTGCCCTGGCCGATCTATCCAGGGGATTATGGCAGCTGGTACCGCACCTGTAGTAGCGTATCGATGCCCCGTCGCCACTCCCGTTCTGCAGGGAAGCGCACCAGTAGATACCCTGCTCGCATCCACACCGTCCAGTACCGCCCGAAGCGCCGCCGCACCTGGACATACCACCGCTGCCCATCCCCATAATACCCCGGAATGTAAAAAGTCGTCGGCGGCATCGCCTCATAAGTGTAAATACGCGCATCGTAGCTCCCTACCCGAAAAACCACCCATCGAATGCTCACGCTCCAATCAAAGTCGGGCTGCCATCTCACATCCTGATACAGAAGATAGCCAAGGCTGAAATGCTCCCGCTGATACCAGCTGTATTCTATCCGGGCCTGGTATCGCCAGGGATTTCCTGGCATATACATCAGATGCACGCGGGCATACGCACGGTTATGATCGGTAAGCCGGTATATTAAGGCCGTATCCCCGGAGATATCATAGGGTTTGGTCTCGTAGCGGAGACGCGCATACACCTGAAAGCGGCGATTGGGGCGATAGGTAACCTGAACAAGGTTTTCGTGGCCGCTTGTGGGACCATGCGCTCGATACCGGTACCACGGAAAGCGATACAGATCGTAAAACGCCGTAATCTCCCAGGCATAAGCGGGCCTTATGCGAAGCCCCACGTAGATACCCTGTTCATTCTGCAGCGCAAAGGGCCTCTCCGCAAAGGTGTAGCCGTAAAAAGAATGAAAGTTGGGATCAAAGTGGCGCACTTGCAAGGCGGCATCTAAATGCGGACTTAGAGAAGCTATGAGCGCGCTGGTAATGGCCTTTCCACCGGAAGCGCTCACAGCGGCCTCTCCAAAGGCATTCACATTCCCCAGCGTAACATCCCAGAAGGCACTCCATAGCCGATTCTCCATACCGACGAAGTTGTAAGCCTGGTAAAAGGCACGTCCGGAGAGATTCAAGGCAGGCTCAAATCGCTGACGCAGGAAAGTTCCCCCGAAGGTGGTGTAACGATGCCTATAGGTGAGGACGGCGCCCTGAGCGGTGTGCAGGAGGTTTTTTCGACGCTCCAGTTCGCTCGGTGTGCGATGCAGGCCCGAGCTTAGAAGGGTTCGCACGAAAACGGCTTCTTCTTCGCTGGTGGTGTCCTGGATCACCGTTCCATCCTGACGCAGATGCGAGTAAAAAGCGATGGCCTCTATTCGGGGCGCAATACGGTAGCTGGCCGCCGCTCCCCGCCAGAACTGATACTCGTTGACGGAGGTGTAAGGCACCAGTCCGAAAGCGGGTTGCTTGAGGGTGAGGATGGGATCGCCGCCCTTACCGAAGCCCAGACCCCTGGCCAAAACCAGCCCCTGCCCTACCTGAAGAATATAATCCCCCACGATGAGCTTTTCCAGTCGACCCAAACGGCCGAGCGCCAGGTGTCCGCTGAAAAAGTCATAGCCATAATAACGCTGGGTAGGGGCCCAGCGAAGCGGCTCATAGTAGTCTTTTTCACCAATCAGGGCCACGGAAAGGTAGGGGTTAGCCTGAAGCCAGAGACGGGTATAGAGCCGATAGGGGTCTCCCTGAGCGCTTCGGAGGGTTTCCGGGCTCCAGGTGGTACCATCCCCCCGATAAAAGAAGTTTCGCTGGATGCGCTGGATCACGGTAAAGCGAGCGAGCTCCCGGATGCGGTCCGGGGAGGGAGGTGGAGGAGGTCCACTTCCTAAATCGTTAGGGGTGGCCGGGGCCACCCGCACAAATGGCTTGATTTGCTGAATTACACGCTCGGTAAAACCCGGCACCGCCTGCAGCTCGTAAATAGAGAGCAAAGGTCCATACCGGGCCTGATGTTCCCTCAAGTCCTTAATGAGCTGGGGAGTCATCCCGGGGATGCGGGCAAGCTCCTGAATAGAAGCCCTATTCAGATCTATGGGGCGGCGGGCTAAACCCTCATACACATCGCTTAGCTGGGTCCAGTCAATATCTTCCGGGGCCTGCTCCGCCTGATCTTCCAGCTGAAGCTCATAAGGGGCGGTATCGGTGGTATCTGGGAGGATCTGGGCATTGAGGAAAATCAGGAGGCAGAGTCCAGGGACCTTTCTCATGGGGCGGGATAAGTAAGACCAGCACCAGCCCAGCTCCCAACGGTGGGATAGTATCGATAGCCAAAATCCAGCGCTACCCGTCTATAGACCATACTGAATCCTCCTCCGACCTGGAGGATGGGAACCGCCACGCCTATGCGTAGCAGGAGTAAGCTCATCGGTCTATACACCAGAGCTGTATGCACAGACCACGGACCGCGTTCGCCCTGATGGATCTCTGACAGAAGCTGGGTATAGGGGGAAGGCTCATAGCTCAGGCCTAAACCATACGTGGCATGCCCGGGCATTCGGCCCCACCCGCGCCCCAAAAGGTTAAACCCATATCCGCCCACGCGCAGGCGCCGCGAAACCTGCCAGAGAAGCCCTATATCCGGTGTCAGGCTCGAAACCTGACCATATTCCTGCAGGTTTGTGTGAAGGAAGCGTCCGCGCACGCTAAGGGTAACCTGCCCCCGCATTAGACGCATCGCATACCCGAGCCCCCCATGAAGGTGGCTCAGCTTATCAAAACCCCAGTAATGCCCTATTACAGACAGGGCCTGTAATGTATCTATCCGAACGGAAAGCCCGATCGTGTGATAACTTAGCTCAGGCGTAAGGATATAAAAGGCACTGCCTGTAGAGAGGTTCCATCGGCTGGTAGAGAAAGCACTGGCAGGATTGGCCGAGAGGGGCTCACCCAGGAGGGCGGCCTGCGTACCGGCCAGGCTCAGGAGCCGGGGAACCTGATATTGGGCCCATAGCGTTAGGGGAAGTAACCAGAAAAGGCGCATGCATTCCAAAAATAACGAAAAACCCTGGGCTGGATTAGACTTGGCGGCGAGTGAGCAGTGCATCTCTGCAGTGGCATGGGGAAGCGCGCCCCACCTGCTGCAGGTAAGGGAGGCCCGAACAGACTCAGAGCTAATAGCCCTTCTGAGTGAGGCGGGAGAAGTATGGATAGATGCGCCCCTGACGCAGGGGGAGGGGCCTTTTCGAGCATGTGATAGAGCCCTTCATCGGTGTGGTATTTCTATCCTGCCCCTTACCTGGCCCGCCATGCGAAAGCTCTCCGAACGCGCCCACCGACTCTCCGCGGCGATCCCGCATATCTCATGGTACGAAACCTTCCCCTGGGCCATATACAGGAGCTGGGGCCTGCGATCGAAGGAACTTCCCGCTATCTATGCGCACCTCAGTCAACTGGGAGTTACCATGACAGGGTGTTCCATCCATGCTTGCGATGCCATTACGGCCTGGTGGGTGGGCTGGCTTAAGAGGCATGGCCGTGCACGTGCCCTGACCGGACCCGACGGTACGATATGGGTATCCCAATCTTTACTAACCATACCGGGAGCTGACGCAGAAATGTAGCACGCAGTTTGTGAGGCTCAGGACCCCGATCAGGTCTGACAACCGCCGGCTTAGAGCAGGGCTAAAATACGCCCTCGCCTCTACGGAGAGAAGCTGGCCTGAGAGGCCTGCATGGAATATACACAAGTGCCCTTTATGGTAAGCTGTACTATGGCAGTTCATTTCTCTGAATCCAAGAGGCTTAGGCTTATGATCTGAGTCGCTATGGGAGGGCTTATTGACGGGGAGAAGGCGGTGTTAGATGAGCTTGCAGGGGGCGGCGGCCAGCGCCTGCGGAGACCGTTGCAAAAATGCGCGAAAGCACTACTCTACCCCTTTGCAATGCCACTCTCGGGCATTCTCGGATGGCTGGGGAGGGAGTTTGGCAACAGTCTCCTGCGGCGGGCGGCGCACTCATAGCTTATAAGCATTCCGGTACCCTCTACTTAAGACTGGTATTAACCCACCTCAGTCAGGTGCTTATGCTCCTTGATTTCTCAGCGCCCCCCTTACCCCATCCTTTCCCCTCCCCGTAAAGAGGGAGAGACGACAATCCCCGCTTTCTTAGCAGAGAGAGTCCTACCCTACCCCTGCGAAAAGACATATTAAACACTAATCATACACCCCATTCTGACATGACCTGATATCGACACCTCCGGGAAGCGAAGGAGATACCCCCAAAAGGTATAACGGCCACTCAGGCCCCCATGCCATTACATTTGCGGTAATGAGCATTCAAGAGTGGGGTTCAGGCCTTTTGATCGGGGGGCTGGCGGGCTTCCTCAGCGGCCTGGCAGGGGTCGGTGGAGGAATCGTGATGATTCCCCTTCTCTCTTACGGGCTTGGATACTCCCACCATACAGCCCAGGGTAGTGCCTTGTTTGTGTTTTCTTTACCGGTGCTCACAGGAAGTGCCTATACTTACTACCGAAATGGCCGCACAGATATTTTTCTGGCGCTGTTTATTGCAATAGGAGTGCTTCTCTCGGGTTATTTTGTCGCGGAGCGGGTGCAAAGCCTGCGCAGCGAAACACTTGCCCGTATCTTCTCAAGCTTTCTGGTGGTTGTTGGGCTTTATCTTATCTTCCGGCAGCGTTTGAGTCGGGCGGATGCTCATAGGAGTCCGGTGCATTTCTCGAGAATGCAAAAAACCTTCTGGGGTCTCCTGATTGGTCTCATTTCTGGATCCATTAGCGGACTCACGGGGGTAGGCGGTGGCATCATCATCGTGCCTCTCATTCGGCTCCTCTTGCGGTATGATCAGCATGTAGCTCAGGGCACGAGTCTGGTAACGCTGAGCCTGCCGGTTCTGATTGGTGCCATGATACCCTATTATCAGAAGGGACACGTCCAGGTGCAGATGGGGCTAGCTCTGGCTATAGGACTGCTTATGGTCAGCATCCTCAGTGCGCAGTGGGCCCAGCGTTTGCGTAGCCGCACCCTGGAGGCTTTATTCGGCGGGCTCGTCGTTGTAATAGGTATTCTGGGCCTTTTCAAGTAAGCCTTATCTTGCTCGTCATGCGATATTGCTTTCTGGTACTGCTCATGGGATTTTCGCTTCTTTGCGCTCAGAGCGGCCGTCTGAATCTCAAAATTGTCTCCTCAGAGAATCGTCCGCTTCCTTTTGCTCGGGTAGAGGTTCTGGAAGCAGTTTATAATGCGGACTCAGCCGGACGGCTTTTGCTCGTGCTTCCGGCGGGCAAGCACCGCCTTCGCATTTCGCATGTGGAGGCCTATCCCTTAGAGACGGAGGTGTGGATTCAGGCGGGTGCCGCCACGCCGCTCACCCTGAGTCTTCAGAGCCGTGACCTGAGTACCGATACCCTGACGATTCAAAGTGAGAAGGCCAGACCCACCGCCCTTCCTGATCGTCCCTTCCTTCAGCCTATTCCTATTCGGACCGAGGCGCTTCGGACCATGCCCAGCATTAAGCCCGACCTGGAAAGCCGTCTCGTCCTCATGGGCGCCCAGTCTACCAACGAGTTTTCCTCCCAGTATCGGGTGCGGGGTGGGAATTTTGACGAAAATCTCGTCTATGCAGGGGAGGTAGAAATCTACCGGCCTTTCTCGGCTCGAAGCGGCCAGCAAGAAGGCCTCGGTTTCGTCAATCCCCTTCTGATTGACGAGGCATTTTTCAGCACGGGCGGCTTTGAAGCCCGCTATGGAGACAAGCTCTCCTCAGTACTCCAGGTAAACTACAAGCGGCAGTCAAAAGCCCAGCAGCTCGTGGAGCTGGGACTGCTCAGCCAGAGCCTTGCCCTTATCGGGAAAAAAGGCGGGATTTACTACGCTATTGGTGGGCGGCGATTTGCTATAGGTTACTTGCTCAATACCCTTCCCGTTAGAGGTCAGTATCGCCCGGTGTTTTATGATGGGCAGGCGTACGTCTCCTGGTCGCGCTTTCGGGAGGGGCTGGAAAAGTGGCGCGTAGACTTCCTTACCACAGGCCTGCTGAATCGCTATCGGCTTTTCCCGCAGAGCGGGGAAGCCACTTTTGGCCTTATCAACTATGCCCTCCGGGTCAATCTCTACTTTGCCGGCACCGAAATGCTGCGCTATAATACTGGCCAGACCGCCTTTACTATCAGTCACCGCCCTTCGCCCCGCCTGCGCCTCTCGCTTATCGGTAGTTTCTTTCAGAGCCTGGAGGATGAGATTATAGACACAGAAGGGGCTTATCTCTTAGGCGAAGTGCAGACGAGCCTCGGTAGCAGCCTATATAATGAGGTGGTCGTTCTGCGGGGAGCCGGCAGCCAGATCCGCCACGCCCGAAACTACCTGGACCTGAGCACCATTTATCTGGAGCATCGGGGCGAGTGGGCCTGGGACTCCACCCTTCGCCATCGTCTCTCCTGGGGTCTGCGCGGTCAATATGAAGCCTTCCAGGACCGGGTCTATGAGTGGAGCGCCCTTGACTCTGCCGACTACGTGCGTCTGGATGAACGCTACTTTCTGGACCAGCGCCTTTACAACAGGCGCCTGACGGGCTTTTTGCAGCAAACTTTGCGCTGGTCCTCCTGGCGTGTGGACATCGGCCTCCGAGCCCATTATGCCGCCAATAACCGCCAGTTTCTATTCAGTCCCCGCCTTCAAGCGCTTTACCAGCCCAGCCCTCAGCTCCAATACCGAATAGGGGCAGGCTTTTATGCCCAGCCGCCTTTTTATCGGGAACTGCGCGCCATTGACTACGGGCTTATCTCCACCCTTCGCGCCCAGCAGAGCTTCCAGGCCGTCGGGGGCGTGGACTATACCTTCACCCTGTGGGGACGCCCCCTGCGATACTTCGCTGAAATCTACTACAAATACCTCTGGGACCTCATCCCTTATGAACTGGAGAACGTACGCCTGCGTTATTACGGGGCCAACTCAGCAAAAGGCTATGCGTATGGTCTCGACATGCGACTCAATGGCGAATTTTTATCCGGGACGGACTCGTGGTTTAGCCTGAGCCTTCTGCGCACCCGGGAAAAGCCCGACGAACTTTCCTGGATGCGACGCCCCAGCGACCAGCGCCTGAGCTTCGCCTTCTACTTCCAGGACGAGCTCCCCACCAATCCCCTCTATAAAGTCAATATCCAGTTTGTCTTTGCGACGGGAATGCCCTTTGGCGTGCCCCGGCAGCTGGACAAACGGACCCTCTTCCAGATGCCCTTTTACAATCGGGTGGATCTGGGGCTAAGCCGGGTAATTCTTTTTTCCGAGGGGCGCTATCTACGCTCTCTATGGCTGGGACTCGATGTATTCAATCTCTTTCAGCGCTACAATGTCGTTTCCTATCAGTGGATAGCCGATGTGTATGGGCTTCGATGGGCTGTACCCAACTACCTTTCGGCCCGACTGGTGAATGTCCGGGTGATTGCGGAGTTTTGAGATAAAGCGCCCGCGATCGCTATGGCAATGGCATCGGTGCCATGATGGTTGGGGGGCAGGGGAGTATGAGGAGCCAGATAATGGGGTAACCAGGCAGCCACCTGGGCTTTGGAGGCAGAGCCCCGACCTGTAAGGGCTTTCTTGACGCGAACGGGCTCCAGCAGCTCAAGAGCCGGCCAGTTCGCTTCCTTCAGAAGGGCCCAGGTAACCCCCTGGAGCGTGCCTAAAAGCAATGCACTGCGACTATTTTTCCCCACGAAAGGCTTTTCTATGAAGACGCCCTTTACCTCATGGGAGTCGACTTTGCACATTTGCATTTTGAGCCAGGTTCGATACCGGTCCAGCCGCTCATCTATCGAACCAGGTGGAAAGGATAGGATGTCTACCGATTCCAGTATCCAGGGTGCAGTAGTGCCTCCTTGAAGGAAAGCTACGGCAGCTGTTTGCAGGCCGAGGTCTATGCCCGCCCAGAGGCCTTTCATACGGGTATGCGTACCCCCCAGACGGTTACATCATCCACCTGTTCCTCCAGGTCTCCTTTCCATTCGCGCCAGATCTGGTTGAGAATAGCCCGCCGCTTCGGCATGGAGGGCTCCAGATAGGTCTCTATGATAAACTCTTTGAAGCGTTTGGTGCCGAAGCGTTTGCCTTCGGGGCCGCCGGGCTGGTCGACCAGCCCATCTGTAAATAAGTAAAAGCAATCCCCCGGTTCCAGCTTCACTTCGTGCTGGGTGAAAAAGCGCTCTTCCTCCAGCTGCTCGCCTCCGATAGGCTTTTTGTCGGGCTTTATTTCGCGAAGGTCCGGTCCTTTCAGGCAGTAGTAAAGCGGGAGGTTGGCCCCCGCATAAATGAGTCGGTGCGTGCCGGGAAAGTAGGAAACGACCGCTATATCCATTCCATCCCGGGAGGGGGTTCCTTCTTCTATATCTTGTTTGAGGGCCTGACGGACTTCAATATGCAGGTCGTGAAGGATCTGGGCGGGTTCCCAGGTGCGGCGCTTATTGATAATCTGGTCCAGAAAGATGCTCCCGATCAGACTCATAAAGGCGCCCGGAACGCCATGCCCCGTCCCATCGGCCACGACAATGAAATACCTGTCCTCATAGGGAGCGAACCAGTAAAAGTCTCCGCCGACGCCATTGCGTTCTTTAGAGCGCCAGATGATGAAGTGGTTTTCTTTACCGAGGTAGGTATTGAGAATGGTTTCGGGGGGCACGATATTGCGCTGGATGCGACGGGCATAGCGGATACTTTCCTGAATATTCTGGATGGCCTCTTCCAGTTCGTGGGTGCGCTGGGCAAGCTGCCGATTGGCCTGCTCTAACTTCTGGGCGTAAGCGTGGGCCTGCTCTTCGATCACGGAGGCCGCGGATGCAGCGATTGAGCGCAGGAAATTGACCTCGTCCAGCCGCCATTCGCGCTTGGCATGACGCTGCTCCACGCTAATCAGGCCCACCGATCGATTCCCAACCCTTACAAGCGCGTCCATCACACTCATAATATGATTGGGTTTGAAGAGGGGTAAAGCCAGCTCTCGGGTGCGCAGATCAGAGAGGGCATCTGTGACGGCAATAATCTGCTCGAGCTCTAAGCTCTTGAAATACAGAGGGTACAGACTGCGGTTCACGACGCTGCCCGCCTCGTGAAAATGGGGTTCTTTTTCGGCGACGGCGACACACCGCGCTAAGTCCGGCTCCTCAAAAAGCCAGAGAGAAACTCTATGGGCCTTCAGGGTTTGAAGCGTCACTTCGGCAATGACCTGAAAGGCTTTTTCGATATTCCCTTCGCGCAGGGTAGGATGCGAAGCTAAAAGGGAGAGGGCATTTTGCTGCTCTTTGAGCCGAAACTCCTGTTCTTTTTGCTCCGTGATGTCTACCAGGATGTTGATGGTTTTTACCATTTTATGGGTGCGGGGGTCGGTGAGCGGGGTGCTGGCGAGGATGGCCCAGAAGGTCTGTCCGAAAGCCCCTTTGAGTTCTACTTCGGACTTCCACACCTGACCTTGCTGGATGGTGCGCCAGTGCCCCTGGATGAGGGAGAGGGGCTGCCGTTCGGAAAAAAGCTGTCCATAATGCTTTCCTGTTAGCGCTTCGACGGGGTAGCCCAGGCTTTCCAGAAAGCTGGGTGAAAGATAGGTGAGGTTGCCATCGTTATCGGTCTCAAAGAGCCACGCGGCATTATTAAGGGCTTCGAGCTGAGCGGAAAGTTGCATTTGCGAGGCACGGTAGCCTTCGTTGCTGCGTCGAAGCTCTTCAGAACTCGTTCGGAGCATCTGCTCCTGCTCGTAAGCCAGCTGAAGCGCTTTCTGGATCTCCTGCTCCTGATGCTTCTGCAAGGTGATGTCAAAGCCGACCAGGATGTATTTTTGAATCCCGCTCTCGCTGTGATAGACGGGCGTGATGGTTTGCTGGAGCCAGAGCGACTCGCCAAATGCCGTCTGATAGCAGACCACTTCCTGCCATATTTCTCCCTGTTGGAGCCGCGCAAAGAGTCTATCTAAGATAGCCGGATCATCAGCTTTACGGAGCTCTCGATAGGAGTGGCCCAAAAGATCTGAGGCCTTATAGCCAAAAGTTCGCTGAAAAGACTCATTTACATAGATGACCGTTCCATCGGGACGCAGTTCGGCTACCAAGGCCGCCGCATTAAGGGCTTGAATCTGTCCGCGCAGCTCTGCCTGGGTGCGCCGCATTTCCTCAGCCGACGCCTCCAGCTCCTCGATATTCTGCCTCAGCTCTTCAACGAGAGATTGATTTTCTTCTAAGGAAGCCAGAAGCTGCTTTTCTATCAGGCGACGATGTCCCTGCTGAAATAATAGCGCGGCTACTTTGGAGAGAATGAAAAAGAACTCTTTATCATGAAGAGGTTGGTCTGGTGGCGCCTCTATGAGAAAAACTCCGATGAGTACCTCATCCATCAGGAGTGGAAAGGCATACAGGGCGGTCTGGGTAGCGACGGCGCTACCGGCCAGAGGGCTCTGATCCGAAGCTATAGGCCCTACGGGATGCCCGCCACTCAGCTGGGTCAGAAGCCATTTCGAAGCAGATTCCGGAAGGTCTATGGTATTGGTATGACTGAGGAGAATGGGGTCGTATTTTTCCAGGCAGTGGAGGCCTTTGTACTCCTCGTCAAAGACCCAGAAGCTATACCTGGCTTCGGGGATACTGGTAGCTGCCACTTCTGCAATCGCCGCTAAACCCTCTATCACATCCCCACTGGTAAGCGCAGGATTGCGTAGAAGAGCCGCCAGGCTCTCCCGCTGACGCAAAAGCCGCTCCATCTCCACTTTGTGCCCCTGCTGAATGCGATTGACCTTTGAGTGGAGAGCCTCTAACTCCTGCTGCAAGGTCTGAATGGTACGCTCCGCCTGCATGAGCGAACGCTCCAGCGCTTCCTTCTGGGTGCGGAGATGGGCCACCGGCGCCACCGCCACGATAAGCTGCGGCGACTCACCCCTCCGCAAACGATACGGAAGCAAATAAGTTACATAATCACCTTTTTGCCCCGATATTATCTCATGATGGACAACCCCGCCTTCCCAGATGGATTTCAGGTCCGTTCCAAAAGGCACATCTTGCAGACGCTTCCAGCCCTCCGCATGAGCAATGGCAGAAAATAAGTCATTCTGAAACACAAACGCGCCTTCCGCATCAGCCTGGGCCTGAGGAAAAGCATTTTGAATCGCTCCCAGGGCCAGACGCGTTTTTTCTATTTGTTCTTTTAGATCAACCTCTGCCTTTCGGAAAGTCTCCGTTACTTCCTGAAGCTGCGCTTGAAGTTGCACATTTTCGGTTTCTAAACGCTGGAGATTTTCTCGTATTGTCTGGAGTTTTTGCCAGGAGTCGCCGAGGAGACCTGCCCATTCAGACTCCTCGGTGCTGGTGGTCTGATAGTTGGGCCAGGCTTCCAGGAGGGAAGTTAGGGCTTGCCAGCGCCGTAGCAGATGATTATAAGCCTCTGTGAAGCCATGCAGAGCCCCGGGCAATAAGGGCATTTTTTCGCCATGAGACACGGCGACCAGACTGCGGCGCAGGGCCTGCTCCTCTTTACGGCCCACTCGCCATAAGGCTATTCCCACTATCAGAAACCAGATCAGCCAGGCTATTCCCGCAGCTATTACAACGATTTGTCGGCGCTTTTGGTGAAGAGCGGCTTCCTGCTGTTGAAATTCTTTCACCCGCTCCCGGGCCACCCGAAAAGCCGTCTCAATGTCCGAAAGAGATTTAGGCGCCTGAAAAGAGTAATCCTGAACGATAGTCAAAATAACAGCCTTATCGACGGCCTGTCCATTCAGGGTTTTAGTCCAGTTACTGATGCGCTTTTCCCAGTCAAGGGTGGTTTCCGCAAGTCTTTTGATGTGATTCTGGGTGAGGATGCCCCTGGCCAGGGGTTCCACCCGCTTCTCCATGCGGCTCCGAAGGTTACTCTGAAGATAAAAGGTAGAAGGCAAATCATGCTCGGAGAGTTTAGAAATAAGGTCTGCCCGAAACCGCAATTCCAAGCGCCATGTCTCTACCTCAGCCTCATTGAGAGCCACCTGCAGGGCATCCAGCCCTTGTGCAAAAACCTGATAATCTTTATCCTGCCGATATACTACCGCGGCCCCAAAAACACCAATCAGAACAGCCCCGAGCAAGCCCGCAAAAGTCCAAGCTCTTAGCCGCCCGTAACTCATCACGCCCCTAAGTTAGGGAATTTCACGGTAGGGGCGCCTGAAAGCCTGCTAAAAACTGCGGCTTGCCGGCTCGCCCCTCCTCAATAGGCCAGTACAGACTGGTCTCAAAAGGAATACCCATCACCCGAAAGGTAAGACCGGTACCCGCACTCAGCAGAAAGGGACTGCGTAAAGTCTGAACCGAAATCACCAGGGGCGGCCGGTAGATATACTCCGCATCTATGGGATTCTTTTGAGAAAAAGGATTACCTGTGCTCCATACCGTCGCCGCATAAAAAGCTATCTTCCAGTGGAAGGTGTAAATAGGCCTGGTGGGCAGATTATCCGAAGGCGCTATCCCCAGAAGAGGTACACGCAGGGCTATACCCGATAGTAAAAGATGTCGGCCGCGCCGCGCATGGTAGGGATAACCCGGTAGACTCACGAAGGTATTCAGATAATACCCTCCAACGGGCCCCAGAAGGGGCAGCTGCGAACGGTTTTGCACTTCATAGTTGACCCAGTTGGGGATGCCACCTAACAAAAAGTAACGGGGATTATTCTGGCTGCCCAGGGCGGCCTGTCCCACCAGATCGCCCACCAGCCAGTTTGTAATAGGGTGATGCCAGGACCCCTCCGCCATGAGAAGGGCAAAACCATTCAAGGCACCTCGCCGATACATTTCTCCGCGCACCACCAGACGCCGCCCCCTCCACGGGAAACTCTCCCGGTAAGAAAGCCTTTGATGCGTCACTTCTACCCTTCCCCCTATCCAGCTTGCCTCCGCATTATAATCCTGCTGCTGGTCCCGCAAAATCAAATCATAACGCCCACTGTACAGAAAAAGGCCGGCTCCCGATACCTCCCATTCGCCACGAGGCCCCAGCAGCCCCCTAACACCTGCTTGACCGAACCAGTTCAGGATACGCAGGCCCTGACCATACCGGGTAGCCGAAAAGTAATGCATCTGCCGATGAGCCTGCAGATAGGGACGCCAGAAGCCCTTCCGCCTTTCAAAGCCCAACCACAGTTCAGAACCCCGCAGCCCCACATACGGCTGCCAGGCCCCCCAGGCATAATATCGCCCCGAAAAAGTTTCCACCCCTGTGTGAATGTATAACCCCAGCCGCATGAGCGGATGCAAAACCGGCACTACCCGGATACCCTCCCATAAACCCTGAGAACCCACTCGACCCCGACTTTGAACGTTCACAGAGTCCGGGTAAAAATACCGGTTCCGAGAGCGGACCACAGCCATAGAGCGACGGCTGCGCCGCCGGGGCCGCTCATACTCCTCATCAAAATAGTAAAAGGCCCCCCGATTTTTACGCGGGGTGTCCTGAACGGTGCTATCAGAAATCACCGGAGGTGGCTCAGAAGGAGTAGGCTTAGGCTGCGGATAACGCGTGCGTCTCTGCAGGCGCATCTGAATCCACTCTGCCGCATATACATCGGGATAGCCCCCCCCGCCGGCGAAAAGAACCTCCCAGGTAACACCTCCAACGCGACGCCCTCTATCCGAATCATAATAAACGAAGTATGCTTTTTCCTTATCCGCCCCTACCCACCGAATAAAATTGGGTGTACCCCAACGGCTCGCATACAGGGTATCCGGGGTGATGATCCAGGGACGCCACCACCCCTCTAAGTTCTGACAGGAAACTATCGTATCCCCGCGGGTAATCCATCCACCTCCCCAGTCATGCAATGCCTCTCTATGAACCCAGTGCCCCCCTGTACCTTCTGCCCATCCATAATTGCCCCACACCTCCGGATACCCGCTACGCCCTGAGCTATCCGCCTGCCAGAAGTAATAAAAACTTCGCCCGGTCCATAAAACCTCTTTCTTATCGCCGGGCAGGGTGGTGAGGGCTCTTAGGCGGTCTCGCCGCAAATCCAGCTCGTACACCTGGGTTTCTTTATCCTCCCTGCCGGTCAGTAGAAGGGTCTCTTCGTCTTTCCACCTGAGGCTGGATACGCTTTTGAGCGAAAGCGGATAAGATCGGGCACCTGTAAGCTTTTCGGGGTTCCATGCCCATATTATAGCCCCCGTGCTCGTATAACTGATCCATGCCAGCCGCCCTCCGGGAGAATAGGCCAGCGGCAGCTCTATATCATAAAACCCATAATACCCTGCCCCTCCCAGCCATCGGAAGCCCCCCGGTAGCCGTAACTTTCCCTCTGTGGGAGAGAGATGCCAGTACTGAATGCGCCTTCCTTTCGGATCCCACCCAGCGACCGCTATCTCACCCCTCGACGAAACAGCGGCTCCTATCACAGACATTTCTTCCACATCAGAAACCGGCGACGCCATGACCTCCTGCCTTTCTCCCCGCCGCCGAAACTCCTCCATAAAACCCAGCCACTTTTCCGTAAGCTCCTGTTCAGAAATATTCAGCGTAAGCTCAAGCGCCTCAGAAACCTGGCGCGTAAGCCGCACCATGTAAAGAAGATCTATAAGCTTTTTCTGGCCGTATGTGCGATAGAGCCAGTACCAGATCGCTTTGTACATGGAGCGGTACACGGGGTCTGGCTGAGCTTCCCGCTCCCAGAGGCGCTTTAGGTAATGAGGATAATCCAGCGAGAGGCGGGCCTGGTCTGCCGCTGTCCATCCTTCTCCCCAGAAAAATGCAAACCCCCATAAAAACCAATCCGGCAAATACAAAAGAATACGATTCTGGAAGCGCACTCTATTACCATAGTAAAAATGCATCAGGAAAAGAGCGGTTACTTCACTGCGCACCTGACCGATAAAGGCGGACTTATCGGTGAGCCAGGCCACCTCAGCTAAGTTTGGTAGGGCGGAAAGGGTGCTTCGGGTATGCCAGCGCCGCGTCTGAGCGTAGCTATACATCGTCGGATGCAGACGCAGGGCTATAAACCCATCCGGTTGAAAGTCAAAGAGATAGGTAAGTTCCTCATAGACATCCCGAGCATACAGGGCGACTTCCTTCGCGGTGGCTTCCTGACCGGTGGTATAATACACGATGATAGGTCCGCTCTCCATGATCAGCCAGGGGCCTTTCACAGGCCCCTCGTACGCATCAGGGGGGCCTGTTTGCCCCAAAAGAAGGCCCATCAGAAAAAGTCCTTTGCTCCACGCTCTTGACACTGCACTAAATAAACGAAATTTGCGCCATGCGAATGGTGCCAAGCCTCGTGCTGCTCCTCAGTTTTCTCTGCGCACAAAAAAAACAGAAAGAATCAGAAGCACCGAAGTCCTCAGTTCCGAGGACGGATTCCGTAGCTATCAGGATTTATCAGCAGGCCACCCGCTATCAGGATCCTCTCACCAAAATTTATGCCCTCCATCAGCGAATAGCTCAGGAAGGCGCCTCCTTTGCTCTGCTCGACACCTTAGCACAGGCCTATTTTGAAGCAGGCTTCTACAAACAGGCAATATCCGTGGTAGATGAGCTTTTGCCCCAGCAGCCCCGGAATGCTACCCTCGCCGAAATCAAAGCCCTCAGCTACTACTACCTGCAAGACCTCAAAAAAGCCGTAGAAGCCTACGAAACCCTCTACGAGATTACCAGCGAACCCCTTCATTTATACCAGGTAGTTACAATGCAGTTTAACCTTCAGCGCTATGGTGAATGCCAGGCGAATATTGATAAGCTTCTCAGCCTTCCGGAGGCAGCTCAGGCCCAGGTACGGATAGCCACCCCTGACGGACAGACCCAGTCAGTCCCTTTACGCGCGGCCGCCCATAATGTACGAGGGGTTATCTTCCGCCTGCAAAAAGATTACACCAGAGCCAGAGAAGCCTTCGAAAAAGCCCTCCAGATTGCCCCTGACTTTCTTTTAGCCAAGGGAAACTTAGAGGATATGCAGAAAGAAATCACTCCCGCCAGCCCGAGCAAGAAAAACTAATCCCCCTATCCATGCCTCCCGCCCGTAACCTCTCTCAAAAAGAAGCTAGAAACAACTTCTTGAAGACTTGCCTCATGAAAAAGCCGGTGCCGAGATGAAAGCATCGCGTGAGAAAAATCTATGACTCAGCTGCTGAGCATACCCTTATCTCTCAAAAGTCACTTTACAATACCTACTTCCAGCCAGCAGACTAACAGGGTATTTGTCCGCATCACTTATCTGGCGCCTTCACGCTTCAAGCAATCACGGGATTTTTCCCGGCAATTTCAGTTCCGTTTGGGGAGAGAGCAACCAACCGAATGAACTCTCTTACCCTCTCTCGTCTGCGTAAGGAGGCGGAAACGCTCCGCAGGGATACCCTGGGGGTTTTATTAAGATGGGGTCAGGAAAGTCCCTCCTGGCATCTGAAGCTGCCATTTCAAAGCGTGTATTTCTTTTTTGGGCCGGATGCGGTGGAGGTATTCCTTTTATCCAAGGGCGTTACGAAGGAGACCTTTCAATACCGGGCTCTCGGGCGCCTTACGGGTCCTGGCCTTTTAGTGAGTGATGGAGAAACCTGGCGCCAATCGCGCCGTATTCTGAATCCGCTTTTCAGCCACAAGCACCTTGAGCAGTGGGAAAGGGTCTTTACGCAGGTGGCAGAAAATTTCTTTTCAGAGTGGGCGGTGGGGGAGGTGCGAGATTTAGAAGCGGGCATGATGGAGCTATCCTTGCGGTTTTTGGGAGAAGTTATCTGGGGGCGGGCCTTAGAGAGTGACCTGACGCAGACGGTCATAGCAGCGTTAGACCATCTGGTTGGGACCATGCAGAATCCCCTTCTCATGCTGAGTCCCCGACGCTACTGGCATTGGGCCCGTCTGAAGAAAAGGCTGGCCACGGCCGCCGATCAGCTTGCTCAGCATCCTGTGCTTTCCACGCTCCCTCCTGCCCGGGCTCGCGCCGAAGCCCTTACCCTGCTGATTGCCGGTCACGAGACGCTGGGCAGCGCCCTGACATGGAGCCTGTACCTCCTCTCCCGACACCCGGAATACTTCCCCAGAGTCGCTGAGGAGGCAGGCTGGGCGCGATTGGTATTTCACGAGGCCCTGCGACTGTATCCCCCTGCCTGGCTCATCACCCGACGAGTAAAGAGCGCAGAAGTAATCCTTTCCGAAAGCCTCAGCGTAAAGCGCGGGAGTCTGGTGGTGCTTTCTCCGTATGTAACGCACCGACTGGCATTTTTAGAGGGGGAGCGCTTCCAGCCAGAAAGATTTTTATCGGAGCGAGTAGAGCCGAATGGGCGCTACTTTCCTTTTGGAGTGGGGCCGAGGCTATGCATTGGGCGGGAAATGTCCCTCGTCGAAGGCCCCGTAGCCCTTCAAGCGTTTGCCCGACGCTTCTCGCTGGATCCCCTGACGGAGCCAGACCTCTGGCCCAGTGTCACCCTGCGCACCCGGCAAGGCCTCCCCGCTCGCCTCCTGAAAGCAAAGCCGGGCTAATATCACGGGCGTCGCTCCACTCCGCCCTCCGGCTCTAAAAAACCCGGCAGAACTCGTTTATGAAGCCCGATATAACAGAGCTTTCCCTGCTTATACCCCCTCCTTCTAAGCTGCAAGGGCTGGAATTGGAGGCAATATCAGCGAATGCTGAAGCGTATCCTGGCACTATAGCCACTCATCGCCATAATAAGGCTGTAGCACAGCGGGAATCCGGATGCGCCCATCCTCCATCTGATGCGTCTCGAGAAGGCCAGCCACTATCCGCGGAAGGGCCAGCGCACTGCCATTCAGCGTATGAACATAAGCAGTGCCCTTACCCTGACGATACCGGAGTTTCATCCGCACGCTCTGAAAGGTCTCAAAGTTGCTGATGGAGCTGACCTCCAGCCAGCGTTCCTGAGCCGGGCTCCATACCTCCACATCGTAAGTTTTCGCCGAAGCAAAGCTCATGTCCCCACCACACAAAAGCACCACCCGCCACCCAAGCTCCAAACTCTCTACCAGACTTTCTACATAAGTGCGCATTTCTTCTAAGGTAGCGTAGCTATGCTCGGGCGCCACAATCTGTACAATCTCCACCTTATCAAACTGATGGAGGCGATTGAGACCCCGGACATCTTTTCCGTAGGAGCCGGCCTCCCGCCGAAAGCAGGGGGAGTATCCACAGAGCTTGATCGGAAGCTGCTCAGGGGATAGGATCTCGTCCCGGTAGTAGTTGGTCAGGGGTACCTCGGCGGTGGGGATGAGGTACAGCTCGTCTAAGGGCACATAATACATCTGGGCGTCCTTATCGGGGAGCTGGCCCGTTCCGAATGCCGTAGCGCTATTGACCAGGAAGGGTGCTTCCATTTCTAAATAGCCGGCCCGGATGGCACGGTCCAAAAAGTAGCTAATGAGCGCTCTCTGCAATTTCGCGCCCCGACCTACATAAAAAGGAAAGCCCGAGCCAGTAACCTTCGACCCGCGCTCAAAGTCTATTATCCCGAGCTTCTCGGCGATCTCCCAGTGGGGAAGGCAATGCGCGCAGGGGAGGGGAGGCCGACTCCCCTGCGAAACGACCACATTGTCTGCGGCGGACTTTCCTTCCGGCACCGAAGCGTGGGGCGGATTCGGCAGCCGAATCAAAATCTCAGTGAGTTTCTCTTCGGTTTGACGGAGGGAATCTTCCAGGTTTTGAATCTGGTTTTTGAAGGCGGTGGTCCGGGCTTTCAGGGACTCGGCCTGGGCGGATTCTTTCTGGCGCATGGCGTCTCCGATGGCGCGGGAGAGGCGATTCAGTTCGTTTCGCAGGTCATCGAGCTGCTTTTGGAGGGTGCGCCGCTCCTCATCGTAAGCCAAGGCCTGGTCCACCAGCGGCTCGGCCTCAAAGTGCTTCTTACGCCAGGCCAGAATAAGCGCGTCCTTTTCCTGTCGCAGGCGAGTCATTTCTATCATGGGCGCCAAAGTTAGGAGGAGAAGGGGCTACCCTGAGTCGTCCATTTGGAGAGGTCTGGGGTAGATCTTTT
>Ga0197142_1001767_pt1 | contig 19443 bp, 16 predicted proteins | sample GBS60_MetaG_FD_148614 | JGI IMG/M metagenome (GOLD analysis project Ga0197142, IMG submission 148614) | Sediment microbial communities from Great Boiling Springs, Gerlach, Nevada, United States - GBS 60_MetaG | ecosystem: Environmental > Aquatic > Thermal springs > Hot (42-90C) > Sediment... | reverse complement strand
AAGAGGTTGTTTCGATTGTACCTGATGGAGGTTGATCGTTTGATAATGAAAGCAGAGCCGCTCTCCCGCAAAGATTGGCAAGGGAAACGCGCCCTGGTGGTCGGCGCAGCGCGGCAAGGGATTGCAGTGGCGCGTTTCCTTGCCGAGCGAGGGGCAACAGTTACCCTGAACGACCGCCAACCCGCGGAGGCTCTCGAGAATGCCCAACAAGCTCTGGCAGACCTACCCATCCGCTGGATCACAGGTGGTCACCCACTCGAAGCGTTGGAAGGAATTGATTTGATCTGTGTCTCCGGCGGTGTGCCGCTGTCTTTGCCGTTGATTGCCGAAGCAAAACGACGTGGCATCCTGATCACCAATGACTCACAACTCTTTCTGGAAGCCACCTCAGCCACCGTGATCGGGATCAGCGGCTCCGCAGGGAAAACGACCACCACCACCCTGGTCGGCCGAATTGCCCAAGCTGCGGTTCAGCACTACTCATCTAAAGTACCCTATCAAAAGGTGTGGGTCGGCGGCAATATCGGTACACCCTTGATCCATCAGGTAGATGAAATTCAGGCGGAAGACCTGGTTGTGCTGGAGCTCTCCAGCTTCCAGTTGGAAGTGATGACCCGCTCGCCGCAGGTAGCTGCCCTTCTCAACATTACCCCCAATCATTTAGATCGGCATGGCACGATGGAAGCCTATATTGAAGCGAAAGCGCGCCTGATCGCTTATCAGAAATCGGCAGATGTGGCGGTGTTAAATCGCGAAGACCCGACCACCTGGAATCTGCGCAATCGAACGGCGGCTCGCCTGCTCACCTTTGGCATCGATCCGCCTCAAGCAACCAATGGCACCTTCGTCTATCAGGGCACCATCTATTATGCTGAACAGAACGATTGGATACCGCTCTTTCCCGTTGAAGAGATCGCTTTGCGTGGCTTGCATAATCTTGCAAACGTTGTTGCTGCCTGCGCCATTGCAATCGCTGCCGGTTTGCCATTTGAAGCCTGTCGGGAAGGGGTGCGAGATTTTCACGGCGTCCCCCACCGCCTGGAGTTTGTCCGTAACTGGGGCAGTGCAGCCTGGTATAACGACTCCATCGCCACTGCCCCCGAACGCAGCATGGCAGCCCTGCGTTCCTTTCAGGAACCCATCGTGTTACTAGCTGGTGGACGTGACAAAGACCTGCCCTGGGAGGCTTTTGCCGAGCTGGTTACTCAGAGAGTGCGCCACCTGATCTTGTTTGGCGAAGCGGCCGGGAAAATTCGCCAGGCTGTCGAAAAAGCCGATCGGCAACGCCGTTTGCCGATCACCGTTTGTCCTAACCTTTTCCAGGCTGTGCAAGCGGCTAAGGCAATCGTCCGTGAGGGAGATGTGGTGCTTTTATCTCCAGGCGGCACCAGTTTTGACGAATTTCGAGACTTTGAGGAGCGTGGTGAGTGTTTCCGAAAATGGGTACTGAATTTGTAAAGCCAAGCCAGCCAAACTCGCCCAATCGAGCCCGTCAATGGTTGCAAAGCAGGATGTTTCTCCGCCTGGATCTAACCTTAATCCTGGTTTGCGTCGCCCTCTTACTGTTTGGACTGATGATGATCTATTCCGCCAGTGCAGAGCTTTCGTTTTATTTCAGCGGCACGCGCGATCTGGTTTCCATTTATAGCATCTTTCTCCGCCAGGTTTTGGCGCTGGTCATTGCCCTGGTTGCCGCACCGCTAATTGTCCTGGTTGATTATCGAACCTGGAAACCGTTTGTATTTCCGGCCGCCATCGTGGTTATCCTGCTGCTCTTTCTGGTATTGTTCATCGGTGAAAGCCGATTTGGCGCTCGCAGAGGCTTATTTGGCGGCTCCTATCAACCAGCCGAGCTGGCAAAATTCGTCACCGTCGTCTATGTCGCTTTCTGGTTGGAAAGAAGAAAGGATACATTACAGAATATAACCCTGGGTTTAGTCCCGCTCATCTTCATCCTGGGCATTATGAGCGCTTTTATCCTTCTCCAACCGGATTACAGTGCAGTTCTGACAATCGTGGTGATCGGGGGCATGCTCTTCTTCTTAGCTGGCGGCGATTGGAAACAAATTCTCCTCCTGGTTTTGGGAGTATTCGCTTTCGGGCTTCTGATTGTCCTCACGACCGACACCGGCCGGATTCGCGTCCTGAACTGGATGCAAGGCATCGCCGACCCCACCCTCGCCCCCTATCAGGTGCAACGTGCCTTAGAAGCGTTCTATAAAGGGGGCATCTTTGGCGTGGGTTTGGGTAACAGTGTGACCAAAAGCACCGGCTTACCCACCCCACAGTCCGATAGCATTTTCGCCATCGTCGGCGAAGAATTCGGATTGATCGGAACAACCGCCTTGCTTGGGTTATACTTGACTATTCTGTGGCGTGGCTTAGCCATTTCGCAGCGTGCTCCTGACCAATTAGGAATGCTGCTATCAGCCGGCATGACGAGCTGGATCGTGATGGAAGCCTTGATCAACATGGCCCAAATTGTTAATCTGATCCCATTTACCGGCAATGCTTTGCCATTTATCAGCGCCGGCGGATCGAATCTGGTTGTATCAATCTTTGCCATCGCCACCATTTTGAATGTAGGCATTCGCTCGGAGAGCAATAAGGAACCAAAGGATGATCTCTTCAGTAAGATGGTTGATTTGCGCCGGTGGGACCGGCGGCGGCGTATATCCCGCCCTCGCCGTGTTTCAAGCGTTAAAGAACGAGGATAATCCTCTACGGGAAGCCTATCAAATGAGAAGCAACCTCCGCTTTCCCCCTGCTGAACAGATCGATACCCTGTGGATCGGTGGAATTGGGGGTATGGAGGCGCCAATCGTGCGGCGCATGGGCATTCCGTATCAGGAAATTCCGGCCGCCGGTTTGCATGGGATTGGCTGGCAACGTCTACCCGCTAACTTGGTTCAAATCGGGCATGGCATTCGCGCTTCTCGAACGATCCTGCACCGTTTTCAACCGCAAGTGATCCTGCTCACCGGCGGCTATTTAGCCTTTCCGATGGCTGTTGCTGCCCGCTTTGGGATGCCGAAAACCAGCAGGCCCAAAATTGTCCTGTATGTTCCCGACATAGAACCGGCATTTGCTTTGAAGGTCGTCTCACATTTCGCCGATCGGATTAACGTGACCACCGAAGAAAGCCGTCAATATTTCTCCTCCGCCGCTCCGCTGAATGTAAGCGGGTATCCTGTTCGAGCCGAACATGTTCAATGGGCGCTCGACCCCCAACGCAAAGAAAAAGCCAGCCGGATTTTCCAACTCGACCCACAAATGCCGATTTTGCTCGTTTTCGGTGGCAGCAAAGGCGCTCGCTCCATCAACCGAGCTTTGATGGCAATCTTACCTCAGCTTTTGCAATTTACCCAGGTTATCCATGTCAGCGGTCACCTGGATTGGGAAGAGGTACAACGCTATCAATCTCAGCTACAAACTCAACTGCCGGGAGAGCAATTTGCGCGCTATCGACCCTTCCCCTATCTGCACGAGGAGATGAGCGCCGCTTTCGCTACCGCAGATCTGGCAGTCTGTCGGGCTGGGGCATCGGTGCTTGGCGAATTACCACAATTTTGTTTACCCGCCATTCTGATCCCCTATCCGTATGCCTGGCGATACCAGCAAGTCAATGCGGAATATTTAGCCCAAAAACGGGCAGCGCGCCTCCTTGCCGATAGCGAGCTAACCACGAAATTGTTGCCCGAAATTCAAACCCTGCTCGGCAACCCGTCCATGCTCGCCGAGATGCGAGCTGCCCTGCACAGCCTTGTTCAACCCTTTGCTGCTTACACCATCGCCGAGAGCGTCTTGCGGGCTGCAATGGAAAGTAGAGGTCGAACATGATCAGTTTGGCTGCAGCCTTCTGGCTTTTGGTGATCATTTTTGGCGTTATCGGCGCGATGCGCGGCTGGGCAAAGGAAGTGCTGGTGACCTTCAGTGCAATTTTAGCCCTGTTTATCCTGGCAGTGTTGGAGCGTTATGTCCCTCCCGTGCGCGCCTTTTTAGACACCAAAAACGGCACGCCCGTTTTCTGGACGCGGACAATTGTCGTGCTTGTGCTGGTTTTCTTTGGTTACCAAACCCCCAACATTCCCAAGCTAAGCGGCGGCAAATTTGCTCGGGATAAGTTATCCGACATCCTTTTGGGTTTTGTGTTGGGCTTGTTGAACGGATTTTTGATCATCGGGAGTATCTGGTATTTCCTTGAGCAGTCAAATTATCCCTTCCCAAAGATAATTCTGCCGCCAAGAGCCGAGTTCCCCGGTTATGAAGCGGCTCAGGACTTGTTACCGTTGTTGGCGCCGCGCTGGTTGGGCATCCCGACCATCTTTTTTGCAGTGATCCTGTTCGCCCTATTTGTCCTGGTGGTGTTTATTTGATGCTAGAAGCAGGCGCTCGTATTCATCTCATCGGTATTGCTGGCAGTGGTCTTTCTGCCATCGCCCGCGTTCTCAATGAACGGGGGTTTCAGGTGAGCGGCTCTGACCGTGCCTGGTCGCCTCTCGTCCAAGAGCTTATGGAGGAAGGGATTCAGGTCACCGTGGGACATCAGCCCCAGAACGTGCTTGGCGCACAGCTTGTCATCCGCTCTTCGGCAATTGCGGAGGACAACATTGAACTACAAACTGCCCAAGCCGCCGCAATCCCGATCCTTAAACGAGTCGAGTTTCTCCCCTATCTGATTGGCGATCAGAAAGCGATTGCAATTGCCGGCACACATGGGAAAACAACCACCACTGCTATGACCGCCTGGGTTTTATCTTCTTTAGGCTTAGATCCTTCGTATGTCATTGGAGGCATCTCCCTCGACCTGCAGCGCAATGCCCATGCCGGTCGAGGAAGCTATTTCGTCATCGAAGCCGATGAATATGACGGAATGTTCCTGGGATTGCACCCGCAATATACAATCCTGACCAATATCGAATATGACCACCCCGACTGTTATCCTACCCCGCGTCAATTCCAGGCTGCTTTTGAACAGTTTGTCTCCCAAATTCAACCAGGGGGCGCATTAATCACCTGTGTGGAAGACGAGGGCGTACAGCGCCTGTTAAGGCACCTTGATGATCCTCCAACATGGTTTGGATATGCTGTGAAGCCTTCACCCGTTGCTCCTCTGGCAACCTATCTGGCCGATGAGATCGCCAAGAATCCGGCCGGCGGCTATTCTTTTCAGGTGAACTGGCAAGGACAACCGCTGGCGCTAGTTGAATTGCCCATCCCCGGCATTCATAACGTGCGGAACGCCCTGGCAGTTGTGGCATTGAGTCATCAACTGGGCTTGTCCCTCGATGACGTTGCGCAAGCCTTAGGAAGGTTTCACGGTACAGCGCGCCGTTTTCAGATTCGGGGCACGAGCCAAGGCGTGACGGTAGTTGACGACTATGCGCACCATCCCAGCGAGATCAAAGCTACCCTTTCGGCTGCCCGTGACCGTTTTCCCAACCACTTCCTTTGGGCAGTCTGGCAACCTCACACCTATTCGCGCACCCTGACCCTCTGGGACGGTTTTTGTACGGCTTTTCATGAGGCTGATGCCGTTATCGTCCTCGATGTCTATGGCGCTCGCGAACAACCTCCCCGAGGGTTCTCAATGGCAAAGCTGGCGGCCGAAATCCGCTCAGAACGAAAGGTTTTCATCCCTCAGCTCGAGGCAGCCGAACAATTCCTTTTGGAGAACCTGGCGCCAAACCAGGTTGTCGTCATCCTTTCCGCCGGAGATGCGGATCAACTCAGCCGCCGCTTGTTAAGTTCGCTGGAGCAATTACGGGAGGATGTCGCATGAAAGCTCTATATCCAGGCTCTCCCACCCCTTCTCCCTACGCAAAGCGGCTGGAAGAAATCGCCCAGCAACTTGGGCTCCAGCTTCAACATCAAATTCCTCTTTCCCGCTATACGGCGGCGCGCATTGGAGGTAGAGCCGAATTCTTGATCGAGGTCAATTCATCCTCCAAACTGAAACAACTCATCACCTGCATTTGGGAAAACGAAATACCCTATGTTCTTTTAGGTGGTGGCTCTAATGTCCTGGTCAGCGATGAGGGATTATCCGGTCTGGTGATCATCAACCGTGCCAGGGGACGCGCCCGAGTTCGCTTTGATTTTAGCGATGACCCAGCGATCGTCTGGGCAGACGCCGGGGTGAACCTCAGTCACCTCGCCCGCCAGGCCGCGGAACTCGGCTTGAGCGGATTAGAGTGGGCTTGTGGTATCCCAGGCACGTTAGGCGGTGCCATTGTCAATAACGCCGGCGCTTTCGATGGCGATATGGCTGGCAATCTGGTCATGGTCACAATCTTGCATCGCAAATGGGAAAGCGATCAAGCCCGCGCTGTGCAAGAGCAATGGACGGTGGCAGAAATGGAGTATCGTTATCGGTCGAGCCGCCTGAAAACTCATCCCAACCAGGCTGTCGTTTTATCGGCTCTCTTGCGACTTGAGCGGAGTGACCCGATAAAAATAAAAACCAAGATGGATGAGTTTAACCAGCGCCGCCGCAAAACCCAACCTCCTGGCGCCAGTTTGGGTTCAATGTTCAAAAACCCTGCGGGTGATTTTGCTGGGCGGCTCATTGAAGCAGCCGGATTGAAAGGAATGACCGTTGGTGAAGCGATGATCAGCCCGCTGCACGCCAATTTCTTTATCAATTTGGGGAATGCATCAGCCGCTGACGTCTGGCAGTTGATCCAATTGACGCGTCAAACTGTCGCTGCTAAATTCGGGATCGACCTGGAGCTTGAGATCCAACCCCTGGGTAATTTTCCTGAACTGGCCTCCCAAACTGCAATCAAATCTTCAATCGAGGTTCAAAATGAGTGATCAAAATCAAAAATTAAAAGTAGCTGTATTGTTTGGCGGTGTTTCCGGGGAACATGAGATCTCTCTCTTATCGGCCCGATCGATTCTCTCTGCCCTAGACCCTCAGCGATACGAGGTCATTCAAATCGGCATCACTCATGAAGGTCAATGGTATTACGGTGAAAATGTCCTTGAAGGGTTTACCGCGGGTGACTTGACTGCCTGCACTCCTGCCACCCTGCTGCCAGATCCAACCCGCAACGGTATTTACCTGTTGAACAAGGAACAATCTCATGAACTCTTAAGCCACCTGAGTTCGGTTGATGTCGTCTTCCCCGTCCTGCATGGCACCTTTGGCGAAGATGGCACCATCCAGGGATTACTTGAACTGGCAAATATCGCTTATGTCGGCTCCGGGGTGGTCGCCTCGGCGGTTGGCATGGATAAAGGAATTTTTAAAAATGTCATGCGAGCGCACAATATTCCGGTGGTTGATTGGATGGTCTTCACCCGACAAGAAGTTGAGAACAATCTCGATGAGACAATTGCCAAAAGCGAAAGCATTGCCCCCTATCCGCTTTTTGTAAAGCCGGCCAACCTCGGTTCCTCGGTTGGGGTGAGTAAATGCCACAATCGCCAGGAGTTACTTCTTGGATTAAAAGACGCCAGCCGCTATGATCGGCGGATTTTGGTCGAGCGCGGCGTCAACGCTCGGGAAATCGAGGTAAGCGTGTTGGGGAATGAAGAAGTTGAAGCCTCGATCCCCGGCGAGATCATCCCGGCCGATGAATTTTATTCCTACGACGCAAAATATCACGATGATCGCTCTCAATTGCTCATTCCAGCCCCATTGGAACCCCAGATGGCCGAATACGCTCGCTCCTTAGCCATCCGTACCTTCAAAGCGATTGATGGTGCTGGTATGGCCCGGGTAGATATGCTTTTAGACAAAGACAGTGGAGAACTGTTCGTAAATGAGATCAATACCATCCCCGGCTTCACCCGCATCAGCATGTATCCCAAACTCTGGAATGCTGTTGGAATCAGCTATCCAGAACTGGTTGACCGGTTGATTGCGTTAGCTCTCGCTCGGAAAGCAGAAAAAGCCAGGAATTTGTATCGTTATCAAAGAGAGAGTAAAGGAAAGTGAAAGCTAAACCAACTTCCTCGCCGACCTTTGTTAAGACCTCTGCACTATCCACAAATCCCTGGAAAGGAAAAGAGCGTAACAAACCGCGCTTGCGGAGTTCTGCAACGAGCCGAAAAAGAATCGCTGAGCTGGAAGCTCGCCGCGTTCCGGTTCTGATGCGCGGCACAATCTCTGGCTTGCCCATGGCAACTCCGCGTCGCCCGGTGAAGACCGGTCGGCGAGTAGATGTGCCGCTCGGCATCCCAGGCGCTGAAATCCGCTTGCCGAGCATCCCTCAGATTCAGGCAGGTTGGCGATTGGTATCTGCCATTCTAAGCCTGGCATTGGTTGCCTTGCTCTATTTGCTCTGGACAGCCCCGGTGTTCAGGATCGATAGCGTAAATATTCAGGGGTTGCAGCGCATCAGTGCCAAAGAAGTTTTGATTGAGTTGAATCTAGAAGATCATCCCATCTTTTCCGTTGATCCACAAACGCTCCGCGAACAGATTATCACCCAATTCCCGGAATTTCGGAGCGTTGAAGTGAGCCTGCGGTTGCCCAATAAGGTCACCATTCAGGTCGAGGAACGCAAACCGATTTTTGTCTGGAAACAAGACGAGCGCACCTTACTGGTCGATGCAGAGGGGGTTGCATTTCCGCTCCGCAGTGAGAACGCCAGTTTACCCAAACTGGTGGTCGAAGCCAGCAATTTTCCCCAACCCATCCAGCCTGAGTTGCAAAACGAACTGCGTGAGCCTTTGCTTCCGATCGATCTGGTTTCGGGCATTCTGTCCATCAGCGCCCAGATCCCGGATGGTGCAGTTCTTTTCTACGATGGGGAACGCGGACTTGGCTGGCGAGATCCCCGCGGATGGACAGTTTATGTTGGTGAGTCGAAAGATCTCGGTCTCAAAATGAAGATCTACGAACTGATGGTCAAGAAAATCATCAAAAAAGAAGAACAAAAGCCGGTGCTAATCAGCATTGAATACGTCCATGCACCGTATTACCGATTGGAGCGATGACCATGAGACGCGAACGTCCAGTCGTTGTTGGAATTGATATCGGTACGACCAAAATTTGTACTTTGGTGGGTTGTGAGGCAACTCCTGGACAACTGCAAATCCTGGGAGTTGGTATTGAACCCTCGCAAGGGATCAAGAAGGGTGTCATTGTAGACCTGGCTGCCGCCTCTCAAGCCGTCAAACGTTCCATTGAAAAAGCCGAACGCACCTCTGGGATGGAAATCAACGCTGCCCTGGTCAGTATGGCCGGATCGCAAGTCTCTTCGACCAACAGTCGCGGGGTAGTGGGCATCAGTGGACGGGTAATCGATCAGGACGATATCCTGCGAGCGATAGAGTCGGCCCGCGCTATCCCAATCCCGCATAATCGAGAGATCATTCACGTCATTCACCGCGGCTTCAATGTGGATGGACAGGAAGGGGTTCGCATGCCGATTGGCATGCATGGCTATCGTCTGGAGGTCGAAACCCATATCATCACCGCTTCAGCCGCCTCAACCGAAAACCTGCGCCAATGCGTTGGATTCTCTGGCGTGGAAGTATCCCAGTTTGTTCTCAATCCGCTTGCCTCTGCGGAGGTTGCCCTGACAGAGACCGAACGCCAAATGGGAGTGTTGGTCTGTGATATTGGCGGGGGTACAACCGATATCGCCCTGTATAGTGAAGGAGATGTCTGGTACACGGCTGTCTTAGCCGTCGGCGGCAATCATATCACTTCGGATATTGCCCAGGGACTGCACTTACCCATGTCTCAAGCTGAGGAAATCAAAATTCAGCATGGTCACGCCATTCAAGCGGAGGTAAATGCACAAGAAACCTTTGAAATCAAGCCCTTTGGTGAAAACGAACCGGTTGAAATCAGTCGTGCATTGCTTGCCAGCATTATCGAAGCGCGGGTTGAAGAAATATTTAACCTGGTGCTTCAAGAGCTGAAACGATCGGGGTACGACGGTTTGTTACCGGCCGGCATTGTCTTGACCGGTGGTAGCAGTCTCCTGCCCGGGATGCGCGCCATGGCAAACCACATCTTTGGTGTACCGGTGCGGATTGCCCGCCCCGAAGGTTTGGTAGGGATGACCGACCGCCTGAACTCTCCGGCTTTTGCCACTTCGGTAGGCCTGCTGAAATGGGCCTTTCTCTACAATGAATTTATCCCCACCGAGCCGCAGAAAAATTCCTTGTCTTTATCGGGCAATCATCAGGCTTGGGAAATCCTGAAAGAATGGTTACGACGGCTACTCCCCTGACCGAGGATGCCGATAACGAACGATGATATTTCTAAAATATGAGGAGGATCTTTTTATGAGTACCAATCCAATACCGAATTCGCTCGAATCCTTTGCCAAGATAAAAGTGGTTGGCGTAGGCGGCGGTGGCTGTAACGCCGTCGACCGCATGATCGATGAGGGCTTGCAGGGTGTGGAATTCGTTGGCATCAATACCGATGCGCAAGCCCTGCTAAACTCAAAAGCCCCGATTCGCGTGCGCATTGGCGAAAAGCTGACTCGCGGACTGGGTTCGGGAGGCGATCCCGAGACCGGGCGGAAAGCTGCCGAAGAATCTGCGGAAGATCTCTATAACATCCTCAAAGGCGCTGACTTAATCTTCATCACCGCCGGTATGGGAGGTGGCACCGGCACCGGAGCAGCGCCAATTGTGGCTCAAATTGCCAAAGAATGTGGCGCTTTGACCATTGGCGTCGTAACGCGCCCCTTCTCTTTTGAGGGTCCAAGGCGCATTCAAACCGCAGAACAGGGAATCGGCAAGCTAAAGGAACAGGCCGACACCCTGATCGTCATTCCCAATGATCGCTTATTGCAAATCATCGATCGTCGTGTTACTGTTCAGCAATCCTTCAAGCTGGCTGATGACGTTCTCAGACAAGGGGTGCAAGGCATCTCAGAACTGATTACCGTGCCGGGTTTAATTAACCTGGATTTTGCCGACGTCCGCACCATCATGTCCGAGGGTGGCGCAGCTTTGATGGCTGTCGGAACCGGTAAAGGTGAAGGTGCAGCCCGCGTGGCAGCCGAGCAAGCCATCTCCAGCCAGTTACTGGATATTACCATCGATGGCGCCCGAGGCATATTGTTCAACGTGACCGGCGGGAACGATTTGACGTTGCATGACGTCAATGAAGCAGCCGAGATCATCAAAAGCACTGCTCATCCTGATGTCAACCTGATCTTTGGAGCGGTGATTGATCCAAATATGAAAGACGAGGTGCGAATCACGGTAATCGCCACCGGTTTTGAACGCTCCACCCCAAACCGCTATGCCGGTGAGGTGGTGAGCCGCGAAACCAAGTCTGAACGGCTGGCGCAAAGTGTCCCACCCAGCCAAAGCCAGCGGCGCGACTTCCAGCCGCGCGCTTTGAACACCGAAGATTTAGACATTCCGACCTTTTTGCGCAACCGTTCGACAAGCGATCGTTGGAAATAGGCTGAAGTACCGACATGTTTTTTTCTCGACAAGCTGCTGGTCTCCTCCTCCCAGCAGCCGTTCGAGTTTCCTGCCCACGCCTCTCGATCTTTGCCCTCGCGTGGAGAGGGGTTGGCGCTTTTGGGGCAGCAAGGATGCTGTCCCAAAAATTTTAATCTTATTAATCGCAATTAAACTCTTGCTTTATTGACCGACCTGTGCTAAAATGCCTGATAGCACAATATATGACCCCAAACAATTAGAACACTCCCACCTATAGGGGTTACATTTGTTCTAATAATTTATCCTTAACGATGCAATGCCCTTATTGTAAAAACACGACCTCAAAAGTCATAGACACTTCGCACGATTCTCGCGGTGGCGTGCGTCGGCGACGCAAATGTGAAAAGTGCAGGCAAAGGTTTAGCACTTATGAGCGTCCTATCTTAGCCACCCCTTTAATTATCAAAGCCGATGGAACAAGAGAAGAATTTGATCGCGAGAAGTTGTTGCGGGGTATTCGCATCGCCTGCGCCAAACGGCCGGTCTCTGCTGCCGATATTGAACGTTTGGTCGGGGAAATTGAAGCCAACCTTCAGGCCATGGGAAGAGCTGAAGTTTCATCCCGGGTGGTGGGGGATATGGTGATTGCCGGTCTAAAAGAATTGGATCAAATCGCCTATATCCGTTATGCCATCGTTTATTTACGACTTTCCGACTTAAGATCGATTCGAGACGAAATCGATCATCTCCTTGAGAGTTGATCGTCAAGGCAAGACGCCAAAGGGGGCGCCTGTTGTGATTTTATCGTTATTCTATACTAAAAGGAGTCGCTACAATGTTGACCGAATCCAAACAACCCTCTACCCTCCTCCCCATCCCTTCGATGCCCGAAGGGCTACCGAAAGTCGAGCTAACCGAAAACGCTCGGCAGGTTCTTATGCGCCGTTATGTGCGCCGCAATCCAGATGGTACGCCGGCAGAGACCGTTGAAGGGATGTTTTGGCGGGTTGCTTATGCCGTCGCCCAGGTCGAAAAACAATGGGGCGAAGATGTGATGGGCATTGCCATTCAGTACTATGAGCTATTAACCTCCCGCTGCTTCTTCCCAAACTCGCCGACTTTTACCGGCGCCGGCACGCCGCTTGGGCAACTGGCCGCCTGCTTCGTCCTGCCCATCAGTGATGATATGGGGCGACGCTCAACCGGCATTTTCCAAACCCTGCGCGATGCCGCTTTAATCCAGCAAACGGGCGGAGGTAATGGCTTCTCCTTTTCCCGTTTGCGACCTAAAGGCGCGCTGGTCAAGTCCTCTGCCGGGCAGGCTACCGGCCCGGTTGGATTTCTGCGCGTCTACGACAAAGCCTTTGGCGAAGTGGCTCAAGGTGGTACGCGCCGAGGTGCAAATATGGCCGTGTTACGAGTCGATCATCCAGATATTGAAGAATTTATCACCTGTAAAACAGATGAAAACGCCATTACCAACTTCAATATCTCGGTGGGAATTACTGACGCCTTTATGAAGGCCGTAATTCAAGGCGCAGATTGGGAATTGCGTTTTCCAGACGTCACAGCTCCTGAGTACAAAGACTTCGATGGCACCCTGGAACAAGCCGAAGCGGCAGGCATTCCAATCAAAGTGTATAAAGTGGTCAAGGCCCGCGAATTATTTGAAAAGATCGTTCGCCAGGCTCACCATAACGGCGAACCAGGCGTGCTTTTCCTCGATGCCGCCAATCTAACGAACCCTGTTCCCCATCTATATCCGCTTGAAGCCACCAATCCGTGTGGTGAGCAATGGCTAGGCCCTTATGAGAATTGTTGTTTGGGCTCCATTAACCTTGCCCAGCATTTTGCGCCTGATCATCAGGTAGATTGGGAGAAACTGCAACGCAACGTCGAACTGGCTACTCGCTTTTTGGACGATGTTGTGGATGCCAATGCCTATGTCCCGGCAGTGCCTCAACTGCGTGAAGCAGCCATGAAAGCCCGGCGCATTGGCCTGGGCATCATGGGCCTAGCCGATTTGATGTACCACGTTGGCATTCGTTATGGCTCACCTGAAGGTCAGGAATTTGCCTCACAGGTGATGGAGTTTATCCGCTTCCATGCCATGCGCACCAGCATCCAACTGGCAAAGGAGCGCGGCCCGTTTCCGGCAATAAAAGGAAGCATCTACGATCCCGAAAACTTGACCTGGAAACCCCCAACGCCTCTCTTCCCTTATACCCGCAACTGGAATAGACCTCCTATTGATTGGCAGGAAATCGTCTCTGGCATCCGTCAATATGGCATTCGCAACGCTGCCCAAACCACTGTTGCCCCAACCGGCACCATTGCGACTGTAGCCGGCTGTGAAGGATATGGCTGCGAACCGGTGTTTGCCCTTGCCTATATCCGCCACGTTAATGATAATGGCAAGGATTTGCAACTGCACTACACCAGCCCCCTCTTTGAAAAAGCGCTTATCGAGGCGGGACTGGATGAGAAGACTCGCAAGCGCATCATTGATCACGTGATCGAATACGGCACTTGCCAGGATCTGGAAGAAGTGCCGCAAGAGATCCGGCGCGTTTTTGTTGTTTCTACCGATGTGACTGCCGAGGAACACGTGCGCATGCAAGCCGCAATGCAAGCCTTTGTCGATAACAGCATGAGCAAGACCATCAATTTCCCAGCCAACGCCACGGTAGAAGACGTCATGATCGCCTATCAACTTGCCTGGCAGTTAGGCTGTAAGGGCATCACCGTGTATGTCACCGGTTCTCGCGAAAAAGTCGTTTTGGAAACCAAAGCAACCGCCAAGAAAAAAGCCAAAGAGGAAGGCAGCAGTTATACCGCCGAACAAATTGCCCTCTGGCAGGAACAGAAAAAGCCTCGTCCACGCGCCTTGCATGGATACACCTATAGCATCAATACCCCCTTAGGGAAGGCCTTTATCACCATCAACGAAAACGGTGGCAATCAACCCTTTGAAGTCTTTATCAACACCGCCAAAGCCGGATCGGATACGGCGGCTGTCTCCGAAGCCATTGGCAGACTGATCTCCTATATTTTGCGCCTCGCCTCTCCCGTACCTCCTCGTGAACGACTTAAAGAAGTGTGGAGACAATTGAGCGGCATCGGCGGCGGGCGCTCTCTGGGCTTTGGACCAAACCGCGTCCGTTCTCTCCCCGATGGCGTTGCCCAGGTTCTGGCAGAGTATTTGGAAAACAGAGAAGATCATGAAGAGAATTCCTATCCAAAGATGCCGACCCTGGAGCTGGATTTAGACGAGGTTGAACGCACAAACGGAAGCTCACCAGACTCTCCAACGATCTCATCGCCCGAGACAACCCGCATGCAAATCGGAGATTTATGTCCCGAATGCGGGCAGGCTGCTGTTGTAAACGAGGAGGGCTGTCGGAAATGTTATGCCTGCGGCTATAGCGAGTGTTGAGCGATGACCAAACGTTTGGTGGTGATTGCCGGTAACATTGGAACCGGTAAAACCTCGCTGGCAGAGCGGATTGGCGCCCGCTTGGGTTGGCACACGGCCTTTGAATCGGTCGCCGATAATCCCTACCTGGCAGATTTTTACGCCGATATGCGCGCCTGGGCTTTTCACCTGCAGGTCTTCTTCCTTGGGCATCGCGCCCAACAATACCTGCAAATGGTACAACTGCCCCAGTCGGTGATTATTGATCGCAGTATTTACGAAGATGCCTACATTTTTGCTCGCGCCCTTTATCAAATGGGCAACCTCAGCGAACGGGACTATCAATCCTATCGGACGGTCTTTGATCTCATTGTAAACCAACTGCCTCCACCGGACTTGCTAATTTACCTGCAAGCCCCGGTGGAGGTTTTGTTGCACCGCATTCAACAACGCGGGCGCACCATCGAGAGCGGTATCACCGCCGACTACCTGCGCTTACTGGAAAGTTTCTACGACGATTGGCTGCAAACCTTTGATGTTTGCCCGGTCCTGACCATCCGCACCGATGACCTTGATTATGTACATCGTCCCAAGCATCTGAATCTCGTTGTGCAGCGCATCCAAGAGCGCTTAGCCGGTCGGGAAGAAGTCATCTTTCCCATAAACTCGGCATAACCAAGGCAGGGCTTTCGCACATAACTCACTGATTTGTAATCCTAAAGCCGTCCTTTAGCTTAAACCAACTCCAGAAACTGAGCTTTTGCGCCTTATATTGACAATGAAGAGTGCGGAAGCAGAGCTTCCGCACTCCAAAAATGCTGGTCAGAGACGAACGACCAAACTCAATATCAGACCCGCTAAATAAAACAACCCAAAGCGACGATTGTGGAAAAAGGCGGCGGCTACAAAATAATTCGGCCAGACATCTAGGAAGTCTTGGGGTTTCTCTTGCGGCTTTGGGGCGCGAAAGATCGAAAGGACGCGCAAAAAGGCCGGCAAGGCAAAAAGGACAATCAGTAAGATAGGAGAGAAGAAACCAATTGCAACCAGATAAATCACCGAGAGATACTGAGCCACCAGCATGCCCACCACCGTCCAACGCGAGAGCTGCTCACCCAGAATAACCGGCAGGGTGTAAATGCGCTTGGCTTTATCCATTTCAAGTTTGTCAATATGTTTGCCAAAAATAACCCCGGTAACTCCCAACGCATAGGGCAGGCTGGCAAGCACAACGTTCCAATCCCAGATCCCACTAACCACATAATACACGCCACCGATCATCAGCGGACCCCAAACAATTAAAACCGCAAGCTCACCGAGAGCGATATATTTCAACGGCCAGGTATAGAAAAGGACAAAAAACGCGCCGGCTAATAAAAGTGGCAGGGTCAATCCACCTCGATAGAAAACCAGGTAGATCCCTATCGCCAACGCTAATCCCCCGGTCACCGCCGAGTAGGTTAAGTGCTGTCGCCTGGTCATCAAGCCATGAACGAGCGGCTGTGGCCCGTATTGAGCCCGGTAATAGTTTTCTTGATCGACGCCACGGGCCGCATCGGTGTAATCGTTAAGCAAATTATTGGTTGCATGGGCTAAGACAATGCCCAGCGTGGCTAAAAACCAGGGCAAAAATTGAAAAACCCCGCTTTGAACAGCCAAAATGCCTGCAATCGCCCCGCTCAAGAACGTCATAATCAACACGGCGGCGCGGGTAGAGATCAGCCATTTTGAGATCACATCCAGACGATCCCACTCAGCCTTTTCCACATGGGGAATAATTTGTAACGCCCTAATCCACATCGAAGTATTCATATGTTTACCTCCAAAAGCATTTTATCTGAGATTATGCAGGAAAAATCTAAGAAATCTGTTGGAATCCTCCACTCCCATCCCCCTGGTTTTCACATCATTCTGCAAGTACTAATGCATCTGTAAATGGATGATGGAGACTTTGCTAAGTCAAATTTGCTTAACCCATGTTTGGATTGACCGCTTAACCACCTCCCATGCCAGCGGCTTAAGCAGGATGGGGTCGGCTTCAGCTTCTGCGTCATCAAAATAAACCAACCCATAAAGAACATGCCCAACATCGGCGATTGCAAACTTGCGCTGATAAAACACTAACATCTGCTCAAGCGAGAAAACAGATTCTCCCAAGGCATAGAGATCATAGAAATCTTTTCGCGAGCCTCTTTGAGCAATTGCAGCTAATTTCATGGCGGCTAAATCTTCCAATGATGCCAGATAAATCCCGAACTGCTCCCAGTACACCAAAGGCGCAAGAAAAGGATAAGTAAACAACCAAAAACTCACCTGGATATCGTCAACTAATCCATGTAGCGTTCCTTCAGCAACCTGGGTTGTTGTAAATTCAATGCCAGCGCGCCTCAATTTTTGAACAAAATCCATCGGATGGTCAAATTTCGCCTGGCAAAACCAACCCAAATCTAACGATTGTCGCTGAGTCAGGTAAACCGTTATGGCTGTTCCACCAACCAGGAAGAAGTTTTGGCTGGCAACCAGCGGCGCAAGTTGCCTGATCACCCGTATTTGATGGGTAGATATCCATCCAGAAAGAAGTTCATTTGTCGGTTCTCCTGCCCCAAACACTGATACGAACTTGCGCAATCCACCGATCCACCTGATCTGCAGGCAGGTTCAAAATCAATTGCCAGTAGCGCATTTGGCGGGGAGTCAATCCTTTTCCCTGGCGGTTCAGGATGTAATTTCGTAAGGCTGAGTCTCCCCAATGTTGTCGCAACCACTGAATATCCCGCAGACTGCCTCGTTCGAGTATGCGAGCGGCGATAAAGTCGTGGTGCAAGTCCCAGGAGAGGTCTTCAAAGGTGACATCCCAAAAAAGCACTCGCAACTGTTCGGGCAAAGAGATTTTCCTGAAGTTTTGCACGTTATGATTCTAACGTTAATTTTGGTTACCGCAGAGACACTTCACAACCGTCAAGCGTTCTGAAGATCGCCTTGGGTCTATACAGGCCAGATTGTCCCGGCGCGCACAATGGTTCGATCCGGAACATCCTGCTTGATCGTTGCCCCATTCCCAATGCGACAATGAGCTCCAATCTTTACCTGCAAATTGACGGTTACCCCCATACCGATTAAGCTTGCTTCCCCCACCCGCACTTCTCCCGCTAAAATTGCTCCTGGCGATAAGTTGACGTAATCGCCCAGGATACAGTCATGTGAGACGATCGCCCCTGTGTTGACGATCACGCCAAAGCCGAGCCTGGCATCACTGCCCACGTAAGCGTGAGGAAACACCTGAGCGCCTTCGCCCAGGGTTGCACTTGCTTCAATAAAAGCCGTGGGATGCATGACCGTTGGGAAAGAAAAGCCAGCCGCCCGGCCGCGCTCGAAGACAGCTACGCGTTGCGAAATATCGCCGATTCCGCCAACCGCATTGGCCATTAGCCGGTAGCCGCTTTGATAAAAGCGGGTTAAATCTTCACTGCGTCCGATTACCGGCACTCCCAAAACTAGACTGCCCAGAGGTTTATGATCATCAATGACGCCGGCAACCGCATATTGTCCACCAGCCCGAATCAACTCAATCAGTGACTTTCCATGCCCTCCCCCGCCAAAGATCAAAATCGCCGAGGGGTCAACCGCTGGAGCGATCGTCTTTTCAGCTTGCGCGCTTTCTTCTTCTAACCAGCTTCGCAAGCGCTGCTCGGTAATCCACTCGCCCTTCGGCAAACGGCTCAAATCGATCTGTAATTCTTGTGCCAGGCGTCTCGCCGGTTCGGTCAGCCGAACCTCGGTTAGTGATTTTTCCTCCGATATGACGTTGGTCATTTCCGCCCTGAGCTGCAGGCTTTGAAGATCAAAATTTGGCTCTGGAGCGAGAACCCCAAAGAGCTCCCCAGCTCGCACGACCACCCCGGCTCGAGGATGGACGAGGAAAACATAGCCAGCGATTTCAGCGGTTATTTCGGCCGTAGCTTTGGTTGTCTCAACAACTCCCAAAACCTGCCCTGCCTGCACTTGTTGCCCCTGCTCAACTCCAATGGATGCCAACGTCATTTCTGGTTCATTGGCGTTGATGAGGGGAAAGAAGATTGGTTTGATCAGCTCATTCATGATACCCTCGGGAGCAAACGACTTTCCTATAGCAGACTCTGCGCCTTACGGAAGATATCTTCCACGCCAGGCAAGGTGCCCCTTTCCAACGGCGGAGAAGCGGGAATCGGATGTTCTGCAGCCCCAATTCGACCGACGCGGATTGATTTTGCATGGAATTGTTCGGCAAGCCTCGCCAGGATTTCCGCTCCCCAGCCGAAACTCAACGTCCCCTCCTCGATCACCAGCGCGCTACCGGTGCGTTGCACCGATTCTGTGAGCATGGTATCCTCATAAGGCCTCAACTGAGTTGGGACAACCAGTTCGCAAAAGATTTCCGCCTGGTAGGCCAGTTGAATCATCGCCTGGCGCGCAACTTCTGCCATATAGCTATACGCAACCAAAGTTAGATTTGCAGGCGGCGAGCCGCGCAAGCGCAAAGTATAGGTCGGGTAGCCCAATGCCGTCCAACCAACTTCCCTTTCCAGGTCACGATCCCGATCATCCCAGATAGACAGCGGGTATAAGCTCTTGTGCTCGATGAAAATCACCGGCTCTTCATCCCTAAATATGGCTTG
>Ga0197142_1001766_pt1 | contig 19448 bp, 16 predicted proteins | sample GBS60_MetaG_FD_148614 | JGI IMG/M metagenome (GOLD analysis project Ga0197142, IMG submission 148614) | Sediment microbial communities from Great Boiling Springs, Gerlach, Nevada, United States - GBS 60_MetaG | ecosystem: Environmental > Aquatic > Thermal springs > Hot (42-90C) > Sediment... | reverse complement strand
AATTCCGGCTCCCCAGCAGCTCAGAACCTTAACCCATGCTTTTACACGGAAAAGATACATTTGTCGGGATGCGTCGGAACCTACTCTTAGGGATAGGCATAGCCGTCTGGATAGGAGCCTGCAAAAAGGATGAGCTACGCCCTAAAGAGCCGCCCCTCGCTCGGTTCTTTATAGATAGTATCGGCTTAGAGGGTGAAAGCCGCCTTACCTCCCGCTTCAAGCTGGGATGGTGGGGCGAGGACCCCGATGGGTATGTCGTAGGGTATGAACTTCGAATAAATGGCGGAGACTGGCACTTCACCACCCGCCAGGAAAGCACTTTCGTAGTGAGCTTTGAGCCTGGAACCATCGAGAAAGATCTCATTTTTGAGCTGCGAGCAGTGGATAATGAAGGTCTCAGGACGGATCCTCCCGTTCGCCTGAAAGTGCCGCTGCGGAATAGCCCCCCCGTCTGTCGCCTGGACCCTTCGGTTTCCCTGCCCGATACGACTTTACCTGTCCTCACCTTGGTACTTCAGGCTGATGATCCTGACGGCCGGGAAACCCTGGATTCTCTCTACCTGCGCATCGGACAGAGCGGCACCTGGTGGCCCCTTTCAGCCCGTCACACCACGCTCACTCTGGTGCCCACCAACCCCCGCTCTCCCTCCCCCACCCGCATTTACAGCGGTACAGCTCAAACACCGCTCCTCACCATCAGCGATCCCTTGCCCCTTGACGATACCGTACGAATCTACTTTCAGGTGCGGGATAATGCCCGTCTGGCTTCACCCATAGATAGTACCAAACCTATCTATATCCGCCGTCAAACAGGTGCCTGGCTCGTGATTGACAACTGGGCTACCGATGAGGCCATTTCTACCCTGACCTCAGACTTTCAGGCGGCATGGAATGAAGGCTACGATGTGTGGAATCTGCGCTCACCCAGTCAGCAAATACCCCTTTACAACCCTACCTGGATCCAGCTATTCCGTCTGTATGAACGGGTTTTCTGGATCGGGGGGGCTGAGGAGGAGCGATTCCGGCGATTGGAAGAGGTAGAGGCGGTCATTCAGACCTACCTTCTGAGTGGAGGGCGTCTCCTGGTTAATAGCCCCGTACGCAGCAGTACGGAATTCTCTTCGCCTGTTTTTCGCTGGGGGCCCATGGATAGTATCAGCAGCACGACTCAAAATGGCCTTCTAGCACCGGGTAGCTCGATAAATCCTGCTGACCCGGCTTTCCCCGCACTCTCTAATGGCCTGCCTTATTTCATGAATCTGATCAATCCCCCCTACCCGAAAGGTACCGCGGTCACTCTTTATCAGATGCCCAATTTGCTTCAGGGGAATGGTCAGCCCTGGCCCGCCACGCTCTCCAGAGCCGCTGCGGTGGCCTTCCCCGAAGGATCCAGCCCGGGTAAGTATCGGCAGGTCTTCCTAATCCTACCGCTTCACCAGCTCTCTGGCAATAGAGTGGCTTTCCTTCAGGCTGTCAATAACGCTTTTCAACCATGAGAAAGGGAGTTTTCGTTATCGTGACTTTTCTGTATGCCCAGAAGGGCATAATCCAGGGGGTCGTCAAAGACAAACAAACCGGGGAGTTGCTGGTGGGAGCCACCGTAACTCTGGTCGGTACCTATAAAGGCACCTATACGGACACCGAAGGGCGTTTCGCTTTGAAAGACCTGAATCCCGGTACTTATGACCTCCGAGTGAGTTATGTGGGGTATAACGAAGTGCTCCTCACCAAACTCACGGTAAAGGCCGATCAGACTTTGACCCTCAACATGGTCATGTCACCGGTAGGGACGACCTTACAGACGGTGGAGATCATCGGCGAGCGGCCGGTGGTCAATCTGGAGTCCGGCAAGAGCGATCTGCGGGTATCAGGGGAGGAGATTCGTCAGACCACTGCGGTGGATGTTCAGACGATGGCTTCGCTGATGCCCGGTGTAGCTCAGACGCTGGATGGCCTTCAGATACGGGGGGGACGGGTATATGAGACGCAGTATGTGATTGAGGGCGTAAATGCGCAGGACCCACTGGCCGGAACGGGCTTCGGTGTAGAAGTCTCTCAAGTGGCGATAGAAGAGCTGGAGGTCATCACGGGAGGGGTAGATGCAGAGTATGGAGATGGCACCTCTGGCGTCGTAGCGGTGCGCCTGCGAGAGGGTGGCGACCGATGGCGTTTCAGCGGCCGCTACCAGAAAGACCAGCTTGGTGGCCTCCTCAAACGAGAAGGCTGGAATACTGACATCCTGAACCTCGCCCTCGGAGGCCCCCTCTGGAAAGATAAAGAAACCCGCCGCCCCCGCCTCACCCTCTTCACCAGCGCCGATGTGCGCCTGACCGATGAATACTTCGGCGTGCGCGCCTCACAGCTTTACAGTAGCCTCCTGGATCAAACGGCTTCCCGAGACCTGATCTATCAACTCGTACGCAATCCCCTCCGCACGCCTACCAAAAGCCAGCTTTTCGCGCCCCGACAGGATAATAAATGGTCCAGCACCCTCAAACTCGCCTATCACATAGACAATCGCACCAAACTCACCCTCTCTATCCAGCAAAGCCTCGGCATCAACCAGAATACCCGTTCCCTCCAGATCATCGGCAGCGACCAGATTATGATACCCGGCTTTCAACACCTTTTCGCCCTTCAACCCGACAACGCCAATACTTACACCCACCGATCCAACCTTTCCATCCTCAAGCTCAACCGCATCCTCTCCAAAAACTGGACCGGCGAACTCACGCTTTCCCGGCTTTTTGTAAACCTTCGGGCCGACGCCAATGGCCGCCCTTTCCGCGATAGCGTTATCCGGCAGATTTACGATCCGGCCTCCATCATTACCGACCCCGTCACCCTCTACAACCCGGGCGACAGCATCGTATATGTGAATGCCCCCATCGGACTCTACAATAATGGCGGGATCGCCACGCTCTGGCACGACCACTTTGCCGAAGAGTACACCCTCAAAATCAAGACCACCTATCAGCCCCGATCCACCGCTCACTTCTGGATATATGGCTGGGAGCATCGAATGGCCCACTATCAATGGATAGATGTAACTCGTCCCTGGGTCGGCGCCCCCATCCGACTGGATAATGGCCAGGTCTTTGCTTCTAATCGAATTGGCAGTAGCAACGACATCTGGAGCGTTCGACCGGTTACGGGAGGATTCTTCTTTGAGGATCGGATTCGGTATAAAGGCATCGTCGCCAGTCTCGGAGCAAGGCTCTGGTACTGGGCACCGGGCCGCTTCGTGGACCAGGCCATTGAAAATCCCCGGGCTCCTGTCCTTGAGTCTGTCCGAGAAAGCTATAAAAAGCAAACTATACCGCTATTTGGCCTGCGATACAAGGTTCGACTCCTGCCCCGCCTGCGCGTATCTTTCCCTGTGACAGACAACCATGTACTATTTTTCAACTATACGCATGCGGCGCGCTTACCCCATCCGCGCTTCGTATATGCAGGTCTGGATCCCGTCTATCAGGACCGCTCTTTCCTGGCTAACCTCGGTAACCCCAATCTCAACCCCGAGGTCAATGTCGGCTACGAGATCGGCCTGAAGTCTAACTTGGGTGGCGGTTGGGCACTTACGGTAAGCGCCTTTTATAATGACAAGTTTGATTTTATTGTGAATCGGGTGATTACCATTCGGGATCAGACCGGGCGTTTTACGGAGCGGCTCTTTGCAGTCAATCTGGATTATGCGCGGGTTCGGGGGGTGGATATTTTTCTACAGCGGCAGTTGGGCTCCTGGCTCAAGGTCGCCGGTAGCGTTACCTACCAGGTAGCTACCGGAAAGTCAAATTCCGCTCTGGAGTCTGTACTGCAGATTCGGCAGCAAGGTCGGGTAGATGCGAATAAAGAGTTTTTCCTGGCGTGGGATCGCCCCTGGGACATCAAGTTATGGGGAATTCTAAAATCTCCACCCGCTTCTCCTAAGTACCTCAAGGATCTTACGCTGTTTATTTCTGCCACTTATAAGTCGGGATTGCGTTACACGCCGACGCTGCTGGCGGGGGCTGAGCCCCTTTCGGGTCGGCCGATTTACGAACTGGATGAGAGTCGTCGCAATGCCCGGCTTGGAAGCCCCTGGCGGTGGATAGATGTACGTCTTACCCGCGGTTTCCTGAAGGATCGCCTCTCGCTCTTTATAGAAATTCGCAACCTCTTCAATCATAAAAATGCCGCCATCATTAATCCCGTTACGGGTCGGGCGTATGAATACCCGGATGATGTGCCGCTGGGCTGGCGGGACCCTAAATATCCCAGCCCCTTAGACAGCGGCCCGCCACCGGACAATCCCGCTCGCTATTTACCTCCCCGTCAAATATTCGTGGGGTTAAACTGGAGTTGGTGATTACTCCTCCCAGTTTTTTGAGGGTTTATGCCAATCCAGATGATTTGTCTCCTTAATCTTCGATTTTTGTCCTCAGAAGGCTAATATGGGCAGACCGTTGAAGTAGCCTGGAGACACACGGAAGAAGGGTTGTACGACCTGTACATACGAGAGAAAGATGTGGATTTGCCCGGCGATGGCAGGCTTTGTGGTTGTTGCGGCGAGGAGTGAAGCTGATTCGGGTGAAGGCGGTGGTGGGGCTGATGCACACAACGATTCAAAGGTGGGGGCGGTGGTACGAGGCGGGAAGGATAGAGGAGGTGGCCCGGCACAAGCAGGGCGATCGGAAGACGACGCATCGCCAGGCCTGGACGGCGGAGCAGGAGGCTAAGCTGAGGCAGGCGGTATCGGAAGGGAGATTTCGGACGGTTGGGGAAACGGTTCGGTGGTGTGCGGAGGTACTTGGGTTAGAGGTGTCAGAGGGAAAGGTATATTACTGGTTTTCGGCGATGGGGCTATCGGAAGAAGGTGCCCCGCTCATTAGCGCAGAAGGCGGATGTGGAAGCGCAAGAAGTCTGCCAAAAGCTTTTTAGAAGCGAGGACAAGAGGTGCTACTGGTGAATGAGATGCGGTTGGGATTGTTAGGACAAAGTCAGCGGGTATAAGGACGGCAAGTGGAGAAGATACGACAGCGGAGAGAACTGAGATATGATTGGGCGTATTTGCTGCTGGGTGTAGATGCATGGACGGGGGGCGATTGTAGTGGGCGTGGTTAGAAGGGGTGTAAGGAGGGGATTGAACATAATTTTGGAGCGTTGGAGGGCAGGAAGGGTGTGAGGGATAGGGTGAGAGAATCCGGCTTTTCGCCGGAGTAAAGTGGCAGAGCGGGTATCTCAGCCGCCGTATTCGCCTGAGTTGAATCCGGTGGAGCGATCAAAGAGGGGGTTCGGCAGGATACAGAGGTACGGGTGTATAGGCGTATAGAGGCGAAGAAGGCGGCGTTAGGGGCGGTGCTCAGGTAGTTAGAGGCGGAGGGGCGGCTTTCCACGCGGGCAGGGTGGTCATATATCCGGGAGGCTTTCCAGGCTTTACCCCAATGATTATGACACTATTTGCCTCAGATTGGTATTTAAAGGAGATGACGCTGGTGAGAGCATGATTTGCCGATAGATCGGGCATGTCCTTGCTCATTCATAAATGGATACTATCTGTCTTTTTATATCAGGAGAGCTTAGCTATCAGGCTCTGTTACGAAGCGATAGCCTACACCTTTGAGGGTCTCAATATACTCGGGTCCTATTTTTTCGCGGATTTTCCGAATATGAACGTCCACCGTGCGTGGAATGACGTAGGTATCCGGCCCCCAGATGCGTTCTAAAAGCATGTCCCGGCTGAAATACTTATAGGGTCGGCTCATGAGGGTGGCTAAGAGTTCATATTCTTTTTTAGAAAGGGGAATAGGCTGATTGTTTTTATAAACGGCATATTCGTCGGGTTCGAGGCGGAGGGGGCCTGCTTCCACCCGCTGGGGAGTGGTGCTGCGTCTTTCCATGGCTTTGAGCCTTGAGAGGAGGGCCCGGGGCCGAATAGGCTTGACGAGAAAATCATCGGCTCCCGCCTCAAAGCCCGCCATTTCCACATACTCCTCACTGCGAGCTGTCAGGAAAATAATAAAACTGTCTTTGGTTTCGGGCATGGAACGAAGTCTCTTGCATACTTCAATTCCATCCATTCCCGGCATCATAATGTCTAACAGGATGGTGGCGGGTTGATGCTGTCTGGCCAGTTCGAGGGCTTTCTGACCATCTTCGGATAAGAGCGGCTCATAACCTGCTTGTCGCAGGTTGTACCCTAATATCTCCAGCATGTCGGGCTCGTCGTCCACGACGAGTACTTTTCGCCATTGCACAGGTGAAAGGACAGCTTTTCATATAAACTGCATGTAAAGGCCATTTATGGCCGAACTTCGTACCTTTGTAGTTCATGGAAGCCCTGCGCGAGATAGAGGAGCGTCTGGTGGGATTATCGGAGCATTGGATTCAGGAGCTCTTACCGGATGGTTTTCTGGTGGAGCTTCGCATTCGCGTGCATAGACCCGAACCCGAAATCTTAGTGCGGGTAGATACAGACCGCGGTATTACGCTGGATGAGTGTGTAAAGCTCCATTTGCACCTGCGCCAGAAATACGAGACTCTGGACTGGCTACCGGAAAATTACGGCATCACGGTGAGCTCTCCGGGTATAGGCAGCCCGCTCAGGGTGCGTCGACAGTATTATGCCCAGAAAGGGCGCCTGCTTGCCGTCCGGCAAAAAACCGGGGGCTGGGTCCGCGGCCGCCTCCTGGATGTGGATGAGCAGGGTATTCTCCTGGAAGGACGGCATCAGCCCATTGCTATTTCCTGGGAAGCTATTGCTACCGCCCATGTGGAAATTCCTCACCGCCAGCCTAAACGAAAATCTTTCTAAGGTATGCCCCGCTCTCAAACTAAAAAAGCTGACAGAACGTCGCTACAAAAGCAAAAAGTATTAGCGTCCATTCAGGAGTTTATTCAGGGCCGTGGGATTGACCGCCAGAAATTCGTGGATGTCATGAAACGCGCCTTTCTGGAGGTCCTGAGGCCGCTCGAATCTAAGGACGCAGATGCAGAATCGACAGCGGATACCTACTCCGTCATTGTAGACCCCGAGCATGGCGACTTTCAACTTATGCGACGGCGCCTCATCGTAGAAGATCACGCCGTAGAAGACGAACGCTTCCAGGTTCCGCTCAGTTATGTGCTGGAGACAGAAGGTGAGGATGCCGCCGAAGCAGGAGAGTACCACTACGAAGTCATACCCCTGGAAAACCTGACCCGGCTTCAGATCCAGGCCCTTAAGGAACGCCTGCTGTCTCAACTGCGAAACTTAGAACGGCAAGCTCTATACGAGCGCTACCGCCACATGATCGGTGAAATCCTTACCTGTGAAGTGCTCAAAGTTACACGCAACGAGCTCATCGTCATGCATGAAGGCAATGAACTCTCCCTCCCCCGCCGAGAACTCATTCCTGAAAAAGATGTTTATGTGCCCCGGGATAGCCAGTCAGCTTACCGTCGGGCAGATCAGCGCGCCTCCAGCATCGTCAAAGCCGTCGTCATAGAAGTCTTAGATCCCTCAAAAACTTCATCCCAGCGCCCCCTTGTAATCCTCTCTCGTACCTCTCCTAAGTTTCTGGAAGCTCTCCTTAAATTAGAAATCCCCGAAATCTATGATGGTCTGATCAGCATCAAGAAAGTGGTTCGTATCCCCGGAATTCGAGCCAAAGTCCTGGTAGAAAGCTATGACGATCGGATTGATCCGGTGGGAGCCTGCGTGGGCGTGCGTGGAAGCCGTATCAAACCTGTCGTAGATGAGTTGCATGGGGAATACATAGACATTATTCCGTACAATCCGGACCCCAAACTGATGATTGCCCGTGCGCTCGCCCCGGCCACCGTCATGTATGTAGAAGTCATGCCTGCCCAGCGCCACGCCAAAGTCTTCGTTGCCCCAGAAGAATTCGCTAAAGCCGTGGGTAAAGGCGGGATCAATGTACAACTCGCTGAAATGCTCTTAGACTACAACTTAGACATCCGAGAAGCTGCCGAATACCTGGAAGAAGAAGACATTGAACTATCTGAATTCACCGATGAGATTCCCGAGTGGATCCTCAAAGCCCTAGAACAAGAAGGCTTTCATACCGCCAAAGCTGTTCTTCAATACCCGCTGGATGAAATGCAGAAACGCACGCAAATAGATCTGCCAGTCCTTCAAAAAGTATATCAAATACTGGAAGCTGAGTTCGAAGAATGAGTAAGCCCAAGTCCTATAAGCTTAGCGAGGTTGCTATAGAATTTGACCGTTCTATTCCCACCATCTTGGGGGACCTCAGAGCTATGGGCATAAATATAGAAGATAAACCTAATGCCCGTATCCCCGAGAAAGCCTATGTGGCCTTAGCGCAGAAATACGGGCGAATCCTGAAACCCAAAGAAGCTACGGCTACACCCCCATCCCCTTCGGGCCAGGTAGACGAACCCCCTCCTCCAGAAGAGCCAGCCCTGAGTGTGGTGGGCAAAGTGTCTCTCCCTCCCCCCCGGCGGCGCATAGTTCCACTCCCACAAAAGTCGCCCGCTCCTCCTCAACTCTCTCCGCGCGCCCCTGCTCCTCAGACACATGAAGTGCCCTCTCCGGTCAGCCTCGAAGAAGCACCTGCCCCTCAGCCTTCGTTCGCTGAGAATCCCCCCTCCGAGCCTGTCCAACTCCCAACCTCGCCATCCATAGAAGTCCCTGCCGAACCATCCCATCCCACCGAAACATCTTCTCCTTCCAGAGAACCAGAAGTGTCCTCACCGCTCTCTCAATCCGAGCCCCAACCATCTCCGGAAACACTTAGTTCCCCGGAGGAAGAGGTCATTCCCATCAAGGTTTTACGTAAGATAGACCTGGATGAGCGGGAGATTCGGCCGCGTCGTAGGGGAACTATCGTCATCAAGGACTTAGCGCCTCCCCCACATCTTTCGCATCTGGTTTCTGAACCTGCGCCCGCTGCCGCAGAAAAACAGGCGCCAGAGGAGACGGATTCTGAATCAGCCGACTCCGGCCGTAAGCGTAAGCGCAAACGCAAAAAGCGCGCTGAGATCACACCCGTGAAGGTCTCTACTTCCCCCATCCAGAGCCCCAAAGTCTCGGATAAGCGTCCCGTGAAGGCCCAAATCAAAGCTTCAGGCGATGTGGCTACCCGTCGGCGTTTGCGACAGGAAAAGCTCCGCCAGAAAGAAAAGAAGCGCGAAGCGGCCCTTGCCGCTGAAGCCGCTTCGGCCGCTACGATTGAGATTGCAGAGTACATTACGGCTGCGGAGTTAGCCCAGGCCCTTCAGATACCCGTTACACAGGTGATTGCGAAATGCATGGAGTTAGGCTATCCTACTTCCATCAATCAGCGCTTAGAGCGAGACTTAGCGGCTATTGTGGCTGAGGAGTTTGGCTTCCAGGTACGCTTCGTAAGCCTTGATAATACTATTGAGCAGCTCACCAGCATAGACGAGTCGCCGGGGGACCTCAGGCCCCGGCCACCAATCGTAACTATCATGGGTCATGTCGACCATGGTAAAACTACCCTTTTAGACTATATTCGTAATGCCAATGTGGTTGCTGGTGAAGCGGGTGGTATTACCCAGCATATTGGAGCTTACGAGGTGGAGCTTCCCGACGGTCAGAAGATAACCTTTTTAGATACGCCGGGGCACGAAGCCTTTACGGCCATGCGAGCCCGAGGGGCTCAGGTTACCGACATTGCAGTTATCGTCGTTGCTGCAGATGATCATGTTCGTCCCCAGACCTTAGAAGCCCTCAGTCACGCCCAGGCTGCGAATGTCCCGATTCTCTTCGCCATTAATAAAGTGGATAAAGACACCGCCAATCCCGACCGGATTCGTCAAGAGTTAGCCGAAGCGGGCTTCCTTGTGGAGGAGTGGGGCGGTTCTTATATGAGCCAGCTTATCTCCGCCAAAAAAGGTATTGGCATACAGGAGCTTTTAGAGAAGATTCTTGTGATGGCGGAGCTTATGGATCTCAAGGCCAACCCGAATCGCCCGGCTAAGGGGACGGTGATTGAGGCGCAGCTGGACAAGGCTCGGGGGCCCGTAGCTACCCTTCTGGTTCAGACGGGCACGCTACGGGTGGGAGACATGCTTTTAGTGGGGGAGCATTATGGGCGGGTTCGGGCGCTTTTTGACGAGCGGGGTCGTCGTCTCTCCGAAGCGGGCCCCTCCAAGCCTGCCCAGGTCCTGGGACTGAGCGGCGTGCCCGATGTGGGCGAAAAGTTTTATGTTCTGGCCGAAGAGACCCTGGCCCGAGAAATGGCTCACCGGCGCGCCGAACTTCGTAAAGAACACGAAAGACGACGCCTCTCCGCCAGTGTGCTGGAAGGTATCGCCACCGGACAAGCCCAGCAGCTCAATCTTATCGTCAAAGCCGATGTCAGCGGTTCCCTCGAAGCACTGAGCGATGCCCTTGTCAAACTCTCCACCAGCGAAGTCCAGGTCAATATCATTCACCGTGGCGTAGGGCAGATTACCGATAGCGATGTGCTCCTTGCCAAGGCGTCCAACGCTCTTATCGTCGGCTTCCAGGTGCGCCCCAGCAGTACTGCACGCACCCTCGCCAAACAAAACAATGTGGAAATCCGCCTCTACAATGTTATTTATGACATCATTGACGAAATCAAGGGCGCCCTCTCGGGTATGCTTGCCCCTATCATTCAGGAGCAAACCCTCGGCATTGCCGAAGTCCGAGAAGTCTTCAAAATCCCCAAGGTCGGCACGGTCGCTGGATGCAAAGTCATGGAAGGCAAAATCCTCCGGGGCAGCAAAGCTCACCTCATCCGCGAAGGCGTCGTCCTGTATACCAGTTCTATCTCCTCTCTCAAGCGCTTCAAAGATGATGTCAAAGAAGTCACCGAAGGCCTGGAGTGTGGTCTGACTTTGGAGGGCTTCCAGGACATCAAGCAAGGCGATACGATAGAGTGCTTTGAAGAGGTGCAGGTCAAACGTTCCCTCTGACCCTATGTCCACCTATACCGTTGAGGTCGTTGTCCTTCCGCTGCCGGCGCTTTTAGACCCTCAGGGAGAGGCCATCCAGCAGGCCCTGCATCGCTTAGGAGAAACAGCTATCCGAACCGTACGAGCGGGCCGATCCTTTCACCTCATGATTGAGGCGCCATCCCCCGAAGCCGCTCTCGCCCTTGCTCAAACCGCCGCCCAAAAACTCCTCCATAACCCCATCGTAGAAACCTACCATATAAAGCTCCTCAGCACTTCCCCTACAACCTAAACGCAGCGAAGCGATAAGGCGATAGGGTTTATCCTGCTCGCAACTTGATATTATTGAAAGCTTGGATTGTGTTTTGTAGAGATTCAACGTTTAGGTACCGAGAATATTGCCGCTCTATACGACTTCTGCGAATTCTGAGTCGGTATGGGTGGAATCCCATTTGAGTCAAAAGGTACCTGAATATCTAAGGATCGTAGGGGCGCCGCCCGCCTGCGGCGGGCGGCGCCCCTATCATAAGTCCATCTCTATACCCCCCTCTCAGCAACCATAAACTCTCCTATGACGATCATCAACCTTCATTCAGGCATCTGTGCAGTCCACAGGTGATTGTCACCACAGATAGGCAGGTCTATCTAAAGCTTTTGTAGGCCAAAAAGCCTGAAGATAATAGGTAACGCCTCCTTTTTTCCGTTGAAAGTCTGTTTCAATGGTTAGCCAGGGAGAGGGAGGGAAATCGGCATTTACAGGACCGCTCCAGACCAGATTAGCCCCTAAAAGAGTGAGCTGGCTTTCAGAATACTGCCATAGGTATAGGTCATCGGTGCGCAAGTGGAGGCAGCCCTCTGGTCTGAGAACATACTTATAAAGCCGTAGGAAGCGGGGATGGGTCAATCGATGCTTGATCTGACGAGCCTTTGGAAAAGGGTCTGGATGCACAAGCCATAGCTCAGAGACTTCACCGGGCGCGAAGCTTGCTTCTAAAAGGAGAGCATCCGCCTGCCAGAAGTAGGCATTGGAAAGTCCAAGGGCTTCGGCTTCTCGCACGGCGGCGTACAGGCGGTTAGCCTTCCGATCCAGGCCAATTACAAGCGCTTTGGGAAGGAGTTTGGCTACACCTATGGAAAAATGTCCCTTTCCGCATCCGACCTCAAGGATGAGAGGAGCCTGCGCGGGGAAACCCAACTGCATGCGCCAGCGACCTGGACCAGGCACCCGCTCCCCGTATAAAGCATACGAACTGGCATAATATCGGCTCTTCTTTTCCGACTTACTGAGCATAGAGAAAAAATTAGAGAAGTTGTACGCTCATCACCGGGATGGGCTGGAGGAGGACGGTCCTGCAGGAGGGGACAAAAGTAGATGGAGCCTTTTCCTGAGGGGAGCGGTGAGGGCAGTGTGCCAGGACATTCTGAGTACCGGGAAATTATGATAGCGGTATTAGGCGCTTTCTGGCAGCAGGTCCTTTCGACGTATCAGCCAGTCTTCGCGCTCGGGACCTGTGGATATAGCCCATACCGGTATGCCGGTTTGTGCTTCAATCCAGCGGAGAAAGGCTTCATAGTTTGGGTCCGATATGCTTTGCCATCCCGGGAGTTCTTCGTAGAGGGGGGCGTCGTCAGGGCCGCCAGTGCGCACTTTTACAGAGGATAAGCCGGCGAGTACATCGCCTTTGGTAATGATGAGGGCGGTTACGCCATTTACTTCGATGGCATACCTGAGCAGGACGAGATCCAGCCAGCCGCATCGGCGCAGGCGGCCCGTGGTAGAGCCACGCTCATGGCCTCTTTCCTGAAGCCAGGCGGCTATCGCTCCAGTGACTTCCGTGGGGAAGGGACCTGCTCCGACTCGTGTGGCGTAAGCCTTGCTTACTCCCCACACCCGTCCGATCTGGCGAGGCGACACCAGCAGTCCCGCACATACACCCGCCACCGTCGTATGCGAAGAGGTCACATACGGATAGCTCCCAGCAAATACATCCAGCATCGTGCCCTGAGACCCTTCGGCCAGGATACGCTTATAATTTCGGAGCCACTCATAAGTAGAAACCCACCGAAGCCGACGCAAACTCTCCAGAGCCGCCCAGAAACTATCGGGTACCTCTACCGGAGGCACCCCCGGAAAATGAGCCTGGTGATAGGCAATCAGTTCTAAGATTCGCTTCCGATAATCTGATCTCTCCAGATCAGCCAGTGAGATGCCCCGCCGGGCGTAACGGTCTGCATACGCTGGTCCAATACCCCTTCGCGTGGTACCGATACGTTCCGCTTCTTGCGAAACCTCTTCAAGCCACCGATGCACAGGCAATATCAGATGTACGCCTCGTCCCAAAAACAGTCGCTTCTCTATGGACAGCCCCATCCGCTCTAACCCCGCTATTTCCTGTACCAGGATCTCTGGGTCAATAACCACGCCATCGGCTATAAGACACCTCACCCTCTCATGAAATATACCGGCGGGCACCTGATGGAGAACGATCTTCTGGCCCTGGTGGTAAAGCGTGTGACCGGCATTGGGCCCACCTTGAAAGCGAGCGACTACTTCGTACCGGTCCGCCAGAGCATCTACTATTTTTCCCTTCCCCTCATCTCCCCATTGCAAGCCTAAAACAACATCAACCTGCACTGGCGCCCAACCGCTTCAAAGCCTCCTCCACCGTATCTACAATTACAAAAACCGTATCCAGGCGAGTAATGTGGAGGAGATTCCGAACATTCTGTGGAACTGCCGCTAAAATGAACTCACCTCCTACCGATCGCGTGCGAGAAAATAGCGTAATCAACGACCCCAATCCCGCACTATTGACATTGCGCACATGAGAAAAATCCAGCACAATGTGTTTCTGTCCTTGCTCCAGGAGCTTTAGGATGGCATCCTTAAACTGCTGCTGGGTAGAGTCTCCCATCAGGGAACCCTCCAACCGAAATAAAGTAACTGTCCCCTGCACTTCCTGCGTGTATATCATACTGGTGTCCAGATTGAGGCCTGTCATGTTCGGTCAAAGGTAAGGATTTTTTTGTCGTGGGAATATTTATGTTTTTCGGTTGGGGCAGGAGGACTTTTCACAGGTGGCATAAATGACCAGCTCATGGCTCTTGGGCCGCATCCCGAATAGGCGTCCCACAGACTCACTGATCAACCCCATCTGGGGATCGCAGAATTCCTGTATTTCTCCGCACTCTAAGCATATCAGGTGATCATGCTGCTGGCGGCCCAAGCTTCGTTCATACAGCATGCGCCCCTGCCCAAATAAATATCTTCGCACCAAACCGGCCTCTACAAAGAGTTGTAAGGCGTTATATACCGTAGCCCGGCTTACTTTTATTCCGCGACCCAGAAGTTGATGATATAACTGCTCCGCATCAAAGTGATCCAGATGAAGGTATATTTCTTCTAACAGGGCGTAGCGTTCTTTCGTTTCTCGGAGGCCCCGGCTTCGAATGTAGTTTCTGAGAGTGGTCTCGGCACTCTGGTAGGCTTCTCGGGCTGGGTCATGCATAGGGGTTGGTGGTACGAAGCAATTTAGCTGGAGGAAAGGCGATCATCCCTTGAAAGCTCTCTGGAGGTCGGTGGAAGTGATTTTCTGGGGCTGGCCCTGAAGGCGGTCTCGGAGGAAGGCAAGCCGGGCGGCGCGGCGCAGCCAGCTTATCAGGTCTGCCCGGCTAAAACCTTCCGTTTTTTCAGCCCAGGCTGTCCAATCAATCTGAGGTTCTACCGGGAAGTCTTGAGAGGCCTGCCGCAGTATTAGCTCGCGCTCCCACACATCGGGTGGCGACAGGTACAGCCGGTGGTCGATGCGTTCGCTACGCAGAAGGGCGCTTTCTAACGCATGGCGGCGATTGGTGAGGCCAACGACAGCGACAGGCTTCTGGCGATGCTTGAGCTCATCTATAAGTAAAAGGAGCTGATTGGTCATGCCATTGAGCCAGGGGAGATTACTCTCCCTGGAGGGAAAGAGACTGTCAAACTCTTCAAAGACCAGGACTGCAGGAGTGTGATGAAGAGCCTTTTGAAAAATATGACGCAGACGCCTTTCAGATTCTCCAAACCACATAGAAGCTAAGGCCGGCGTCTGAATAAAACGCGTACTCAGCTGACCGCTCTTAGATAGGGCCCTAAAGAGATAGCTCTTACCTGTGCCCGGAGGGCCCTCCACGATAATCATGGGGGAAAGGGGAACGCCGTATTTCCTGGCTAAGGCAGGATAACGCAGGGGCAGATAAAGGTGTTCGATTAGAAAGTCTTTTTCTACTTCCATGCCATAAAGGCCCGGAAAAAGCTTTTCTCTCAGTTCGGCAAATTCAACAGGCGGAGGATAAGTATCTTCGTTGGAGGAGGGGTGAGCCTCTGTTAGAGGACCAAGATGAGTACGCACATACGGGAGTTCCCACAGGCTATTGCCCAGTCGGCGCAAAAGGCGGCGCAACCCCATCGTATCGTAATGGGAAAGCGGATAAAGCGGCGAGAGAAGCTTTTTCTCTCGAGCCTCTTTGGCTAAGATGAGGAGTACCCGCCGGTCGGCTTCACTGAGGAAGCGCTCCAAATCCGCCTTCCGGCTCATAAGTGGCGAGAGCGGGAATCGAACCCGCGACCTCAGGGTTATGAATCCTGCGCTCTTACCATCTGAGCTATCTCGCCTGCCTGGTACAAAGATACATCCTTCTCCGAATCGGAGGGCATAGCCAGAAGCGCTTCCCAATACCCCGCTACATGCTGTGCGCTCCACTACAACCGAACAGAGAAACTGCCTTTCCGGCACGAATGGAGGGCTTTTACTCCGGGGTAAAGAAGAAAAGAAATAGACTCTTCTTATACACTATCTATACTTTTGCACTGTGCGGGTATTGTACCTGACCTATGATGGTCTTACAGATCCGCTGGGGCAATCTCAAATTTTGCCTTACCTCGTGGGTCTCCGAGGAAAGTTAGGAGAAGAATTCGAACCGGACATCATAAGCTTCGAAAAAAAGTATCGTTATGAGCGGCAGGGAAACGCCCTTCGAGAGTTTCTGACTACAAAAGGTATCCGGTGGTACCCCCAGCGCTTTCACGACAGGCCTCGTGTGTTAGCGAAGGTATACGATCTGTGGATCTTCGGACAAATGGCGTCAAAAAAAGTAGAAGAGGTCTCCTACACAGCCTATCACGCTCGTAGCTATGTCGCCGGATGGATAGCACACCAGATAAGCCAGCGTACCGGGCGACCATGGATTTTTGATATGCGGGGTTTTTGGGCCGATGAGCGGCGAGATAATGGCCTCTGGCCTGTCTCTCATCCCCTTTACAGACGCCTCTATCAGCTATGGAAAGCTCGCGAGCGGACCATGCTGGAATCGGCGGCTGAAATCGTCGTGCTGACCGAAGCTGCCAAAAACACATTAGAAGCATGGGGAGTTGGCTCCAACAGGATAACCGTCATTCCATGTGCCGCGGATTTTGACTCTTTTAGCCTACCCCCTCCCGAGCGAATTAAGGCCCGCCAGACCATCCGGAAGGCTCTGAATATTCCTTTCGAGGGGATCGTATTCGTCTATAGCGGCTCCATGGGGTCGCATTATGCCCCTGAGGATGTCGTTAAAATCATGACCGCAGCCTATCAACTGCGAAAAGATGTGTACTTTTTGCTACTTACGCCACATGATACCGGTTCTTTGCAAGCTACCCTGAAAAGCCGCGGGTTTCCTCCCTCTCAATATCAGGCGCTATCCGTCTCTCATGCCGACATCCCCCTGTACTTGGCCGCGGCGGATATTGGAGTAGCTACTGTAAAGCCTACTTTCTCCAAGGTCGCCTCGTCTTTTACGAAACTGGCGGAATACTTAGCGGCTGACTTACCGGTGATTGCCACGGCCATAGGGGACGTGGAGGGACTTGCCCGGCAGATTCCCGGGATATTCCCTTATCGGCACCCTTCAGAAATTCCTGCGACTGTTCGCAAGCTCCTTGATTTCTCTCTGGGTGGAAAAGCAGTGCTTGAAGTTCCACTGTCGGTCCTGAGTCGTCCGATTTTAGGCCTGGAAGCAGCCCTGGATCGCTATCAGTCTATTTATGAACGAATCCGGAAACGTACCGGGTAGTGGGTGTTTTGAGCAATGCTACCTGATATGCTTTACTGCGCCGCTGTCTTCTCTATTCTTCCCTCAGGCATCTCCTACAGAGTGATATTCCAGGTAGCCAGCACCCGCTTGAGCGTGTACAGGTTCCAGAGGAGCTTTCGGTTATTCTGGCGGCGATTGAGATGATTTTCCCAGAGTGCTCTCACATAAGTGGTGTTAAAAAATGGGTCAGGTGAGCAGAGTAAAGTCTCCATTTCTTTTCGGAGGTCGTGTCTTATCCATTGTGATAGAGGGATGCCAAAGCCTTTTTTGGGACGAAACAGCACTTCATCGGGCAGGCGGCCTGTCATAAGCTTTTTTAGGAGATACTTCGTTTCTCGGCCTCGCTGCTTGTAAGCGCGAGGTAACATCGTAAGAAAATCCACTACTTCCCTGTCTAAAAAGGGGGCTCGCACCTCCAGACTGTTATACATGCTCGCTCGGTCTACCTTGAAGAGGATGTCATCCTGCAAATAAGTCTTGTAATAAATCAAAAGCACCTGCGAAAAGAGCGGCGTAAAAGGAGGAAGGGTTTTCAGGAAAGGCGCCAGGAAAAAGAGCGGTTCTTCCTGAAAGAGTGTGGCCACGGCATGCCACAGGTCTTTTTGAAGGAGCGCAGGTAAATCAGCAGGCAAAAAGGTGGAAAGCCAGCGCGTGTGTCTTTCCACGGCGGGTCCGGTAAAGCCTTTGAGAAACTGCCGCACCTTGAAATCAAAGGCTATATTGGCATCGCTGGGGGGGAGAAGCCTCTCCGCCGCACTCATGAGGAAATGAACGAGCGGCCGTGGCGCCCAGCTAAGTAAAAACTGATACCGATCGGCAATAAAGGTCGGATATCCCGCCAGAAGTTCATCTCCACCATCTCCTCCTAATGCCACTATGACTTTGCGGCGAGTGATTTGTGAGAGAAAGTAAGTGGGAATTATTGAAGCATCCGCAAAGGGTTCGTCCAAACAGGCAAAGACTTCATCTAAAAGCTCCAGGGTGCGCTGAGGGGTGAGGACTTCTTCATGATGGTCGGTGCCAAGGAGGGTAGCGACTTTGCGGGCATAGGAGCTTTCATCGTAAGACTTTTCGGTGAAGGCAATGGAAAAGGTCTTGATAGGCGTGGAGCTGTGCTTCTGGGCGTAGTAGGCGACGGTGGAGCTGTCTATGCCTCCACTGAGAAAGACACCCACGGGCACATCAGCTACGAGCCGGATTTGCGTGGCTTCGGAAAGGAGGGTATCCAGCCGTTCCAGAGCCTCTTCAAAAGGAATGGAAAGAGAGTTTTCAAAAGGGGGACGCCAGTAAGCGGCGGGCCCTTCTACGATAGTTTTCTCCCGAACGATCAGGTAGTGTCCGCCCTCCAGCTTTTTGAGGCCTTCGGTGAGCGCATACGGAGTCGGTATGTAATCCAGAATAAGATAAGCCGCAAGGGCAGACAGAGAAAGGGTTCTGGGAACGGCCGGGTGCAGCCAGAGCGCTTTCGGCTCCGATGCAAAAGCAAAAAAGCCAGGCAGGCTGATGTAATAAAGTGGTTTTTTCCCCATGCGGTCCCGGGCCAAAAGAAGCTCACTCTTTTCAGCATCATAAAATGCAAAAGCAAACATACCCCGTAGCCGGGTGAGGGCAGCTTTGCCCCAGGCTACACAGGCATATAATAGAACTTCCGTGTCCGAGGTAGTTCGGAAAGTATAGCCCTGCTTCTGGAGTTCGGTCTTGATTTCTAAAAAGTTATAGATTTCCCCATTGAAGACGAGGGCATACCGTTCATCCGGGCTGCGAAAGGGCTGATGACTGCGTGGGTCCAGATCCAGAATGCTCAGGCGTGCAAAGGCGAAGTGGAGGTCCTTGTGCTGCCAGGTGCCCTGGTGATCGGGCCCGCGATGGTACAGGGTAGAGGCCATCTTTTGTGCAAGCGTGATGTCTCCTATGCCCCAGAACCCAGCAATGCCGCACATCAATCACTCGGGCTTAGCAATACAAAGCAGGGAAGTCCCCGGAATATTGCCGGGAAGAAGACGACTTTCCCACCTAAAGTAGTAAGCGATAAGAGTGTGAAAAAACAATGCAAGACCAGAGGGGGGGGTGTACTGAGTATCCCTTCCTTTCGGGGAGAAATGCCGTACGAGCCATATAGGGATATACAAAGCATGGAAAAAATATTGCAGAAGTACCACTTTGTAGCCGCTTTTTTCTATTTCCTGACGCAGAGTTTGTGGGTCGTAACGCAGGTAATGGCCATAATAAGTGTCGTAATTGGTCCACAAGCTCATACAGGCAGGTACGGTAATATAAAGGTACCGGACATTAGGAAAAGCTTCTCGGCACCTGGAAAGGAAAGCCACCCGATCGGGCAGGTGCTCTATCACATCAAATAGACCGATGCTTCGGATTTCTTTCTGGAATTTTTCTGGCAGGGTAAAAGCATCTGTTCCATACTGTATATGCAAATCGGGTAGAAAAGGAGTCAT
>Ga0197142_1001765_pt1 | contig 19449 bp, 12 predicted proteins | sample GBS60_MetaG_FD_148614 | JGI IMG/M metagenome (GOLD analysis project Ga0197142, IMG submission 148614) | Sediment microbial communities from Great Boiling Springs, Gerlach, Nevada, United States - GBS 60_MetaG | ecosystem: Environmental > Aquatic > Thermal springs > Hot (42-90C) > Sediment... | reverse complement strand
GAGGACGCGGGAAAGCCCACTCATCCGCCATCAACTGACAGGGAACGGGGGTACGCAAGGGCAGCCGGCGGGGATCGCGGGTACGCAGGGTAGCTGACAGGGATTGCGGGTACGCAAGGGCAGCCGACAGGGAACGGGGGGTACACAGACATGACGGTCCATGAGGTGGCAGAATTGACCCAGCGTGTGATCGCCAACATCGAGAAGGTGATCATCGGCAAACGTGCGACTTTGATGGTAGCCTGGGCCGCCTATTTGAGTGAGGGGCACATCTTGCTGGAGGATGTACCTGGGGTGGCCAAAACGATGCTGGCCCGCGCCCTGGCACGGAGCGTAGGATGCACCTTCAAGCGACTCCAGTGTACCCCGGACTTGCTTCCCAGCGATGTCACCGGTGTGTCGATTTTCAATCAGAAGAGCGGGGAATTTGAATTCCGGCCAGGGCCGATTTTTGCGCAGACGCTGCTAGCTGACGAGATCAACCGGGCCACACCGCGAACTCAGTCGGCCCTGTTGGAAGCGATGGCGGAACGACGGGTCAGCGTGGATGGGCAGACGTATGTGTTAAAACCTCCGTTTCTGGTGATCGCCACCCAGAATCCGATCGATCAGGAAGGAACTTTTCCGCTGCCGGAGGCCCAATTGGATCGGTTTCTGGTGCGTCTGTCCTTAGGATATCCCACGTTGGAAGAGGAAGGGCTGATGCTGCAACGGCTGCGCAAGGGCCATCCGATCGAGGAGATCAAGGCGGTGGCTACAGCCGACGAGATCCTGGCTGCCCAGGCGGCGGTCCGGGAAGTGTACGTGGATGACAAAGTCCAGCAGTACATTTTAGAAATCATCCATGCCAGTCGCGAACATGAGGATGTTTTGCTGGGGGCCAGTCCCCGTGCCACCTTGGCCCTCTTTCGGACCGCCCAAGCCTTGGCGGCGATTCAAGATCGCGACTTTGTTGTACCGGATGACGTCAAACGCCTGGCTATTCCCGTCCTGGCTCACCGTATCATTCTCAAGCCGGAAAGCCGCTTACGCAAACGAACGGCCCAGCTGGTGGTGCAAGAGTTGGTCGCGGATGCCCGGGTGCCTGTGACCGATCGGCAACGTGCTCTGGCCGAAGACTACTTTGCTCGGTGAAGCGGTTGGCCATGTTTTCTCGGTGAAGCGATTGAACAATGTTTGCTCGGTGAAGCGGTTGGGCCATGGCGAAACCTCCTGGGGAGGCACGAGTTCGCCCTCAGGGTGTCACACGCCCCACCGTGGATTCCCGGAAGGTCCCCACTTGGGAGCGGGAAAAGTCCCACAATTGCCTACACACCCTGGAGGAATGCGGAGAACTTGACGACGCGACCGGGGATCCCCGCTGTGAGGAAGGGGCGATGAGACGAAGGATCATCAGGTGTGTGGTGGGGCTTTCTGCAGGGTGGGGTTGGGAAACGCCCTTGCTCCAGGCCCGGGAAATGCCCCTCAACATGGTGTTGATCAGGGCAGACGACCTGGGTGGGATGCTTTGAGCTGGGTTGCTACGGTCAGACCAGGATCAAGACTCCTCATATCGACCAGCTGGCCGCCCAGGGAATGAGGTTTACACGCTTTTATGCGAGCAGTGCTGGGTGTGCACCATCCCGTTGCGCGTTGCTGACCGGCCAGCACATGGGACATGCCACGGCGCGGGATAACCGTCAATATCGCAAAGGAGAAGAGGGACAGTTTCCTCTGCGGACCGAAGATGTGACGCTGGCCCAGTTGCTCCGAAGCAAGGGATATGTCACGGCGGGCCCGACATCCGGATATCGTGGCATGGCTGGAGAAACTCATGCACGAATAGCATACACCCAATCCCGATTTCCCCTTGCTCGCATCGACCGGCCGTCGAAGTAAAGCGGACTGCATCGGCTGCTGCGGAGGGCCAGTCGCAAAGTAGCAGCGGGACCGCGGAGGGGAGTGGCTGATATGCGGTGGGTGCTGATTTTGACGTTGTTGTTGGGTCTGGCATTAGTCCTGCAAGCCGGATTGGTGGCCTATGCGGGTTACGTGGTGCTCGGCAGTTATCTGCTGTCCCGCTGGCTGTCCCGGCGGTGGATCGAGGACCTGACGGCCCTGCGGCGGTGCGAGTCCCAGCCGCGGGAAGTCGGAGAATCCCTCGAGGTGGTCGTGCAGTTGCGCCACGTCGGACATTGGCCTATCTTGTGGGTCTTGGTGGAGGATCTGATCCCCGAAGAGTATTGGCGGCAGCGCCCTCCCGCTGTGCAGATCCAGGGAAGCCGGTTGCACGTGGTCAGTCTCTGGCCGGGGCAGGAGCGGATCCTGCGCTACCGTGTGACATTTCTACGGCGTGGCTACTATCCTGTCGGTCCGACGCTGCTGGAGAGCGGGGATGTCTTCGGCTTGCACCGGCGGTTCCGGATTGTGGGTCCACCCACCTACATTATGGTCCTACCCCGGATAGTACCCCTCCAGCGCTACGATTTCGTCTCACGACGGCCCATCGGAGAAACCCGATTGCATCAGCGGCTGTTCGAGGACCCTAGCCGTACAGCGGGGGTTCGGGAATACCAGACGGGGGACCCTCTGTCGCGGGTGCACTGGAAGGTGACCGCCCGTATGGGCCAGTTGCACTGTCGGGTGTATGAACCGACCAGCCTGGCAGGAGCCACGTTGCTGCTCGATTTCAGCCAGGCGAGTTACCCTGCCCGGAGTGAACCGCACCGTTCCGAGTTGGCGATCACTACCGCAGCGAGTCTGGCCTATGCTTTGTCCCTGCTCAAGCAACCTTTGGGTCTGGTCAGCAACGGTCGGGATGCTGCCGCACGGATTCGCGCCGCAAGCCAGCAGCCGGCCCATTCCCCTGCAGAAGGAGAACAGGATCGGGATCGATTGCATGAGCAGTATGGATTAGGTCCGGCCGAGGAACGATTGCAGCCGGTCGTCATCGAGACACGACGGGGGGTGGATCAGGGGATCCGGGTGCGGGAAACCCTGGCACGCCTGGAGTTGAACGATGGTCTGAGCCTGGCAGCTACGGTGTCCTGGATGGCGCCGCGTCTGCCTCGAGATGCCACCGTCGTGGCCATTCTGCCGCAGGTCTCTGTGGAAACAGCAATTGCGTTGGGGATGCTCCGCCGTCTGGGGTTTGCCGTCAGTGTCCTGCTGATCCTGCCGGAGCCCGTCCACCTCTGGGAAGCAGCGGGCCGACTTACCGCGGAAGGAATCCACGATGTGCGTAGCATCGCCTCGGAAGCTGATCTGATGCACGGGGGACAACCGGTGGGTGCTTCGGGCGGCCCTTCCCCTTACACCCTCGATATACCAATAGCATGAGTAACTCCCGTTGGCTGGCGTATGCCCAGTTGTTGCGACTTCCCAACGTTTTTACAGCCTTTGCGGACATCGCCCTCGGGGTGATGGTCGCGCAAGCTTTGCCGATCGAGGATACGGGGCGACCGTGGTGGGTGTGGTTGGGTCTCTTTGGGGCTTCAGGGTGTCTATATCTGGCCGGCATGGTCTGGAATGATATTTTCGACCGTCAGGAGGATGCCCGCACACGTCCGTATCGGCCTTTGCCGTCCCGGCGCGTATCTCTGCGAGCCGCGGTGCTGCTGGGAAGCGGTTTGCTGATAGGAGGAATCGCCCTGGCATGGGGGGTTGCCCTCCTGATAGGTGCACCCCCGATGCCAGGCTTTGAGCATCCCGGCTGGATCGCCACGCTCCTGGCACTGACCATCCTGCTTTACGACGGCTTGGGGAAGGCTACGTGGGTCGGACCGTGGCTTATGGGCGGATGCCGCTTCGGGAATGTCCTGCTGGGATTGTCCCTCATTTCTGGGGAGGTGTTCCCTGCGCAGGGACGTTTGTATCTGGCAGCCGTCGTGGGAACTTACATCGTGGGAGTCACCGAGTTGGCCCGACGGGAAGAAACCCGCAGTGAACCGACGCAACTGCTCAAGGCGGTGGTCCTGATGGCGGTAGCTTTGCTTCTGGCTTTGCTGCTCCCTGCGGTCCTGACCTCGGCGAAGGGGAGCGTTCTGTTCCCATACTTGTTGGCAGCTTTTGTCGTCTATCTGGGCGATCCCCTGGCGACCGCCATACGTCAACCCTCCCCTCAGCCGGTGCAAAAGGCTGTGACCCGCTCCCTCCGGGGACTGGTCATGCTCGATGCTCTGCTCGCTGTCGCCTTTGTAGGCATACCCGGCCTGATCCTCCTTTTTTTGTTGCTTCCCGCCGTCTGGCTCGGAAAATGGGTCTATGCGACCTGAATACCACCGGAGCGAAGTTTTGTCCTACGGTTCCCCGATATCCGGACCCATGATGATATCCGGATCGATGATGATATCCAGATCCGTGATGATATCCGGATCGATGATGATATCTAGATCCGTGATGACTTCCGGATCGATGATGGTACCCAGATCCGTGATGATATCCGAATCCATGAGGGTACCCAGATCCATGGAGACCAGAACCCTCAGGGAGCTTTCGGGCTCAAGACGTTTTCGGGTCCGGGCAGAGTCCGGGTACCTGGGACTCGGATCGAGCAAGAATCCAGCAGGAGGGATCCCATGGAGCGGTTCCACGACCAGCATCAAGGCGGAGATGCGACTTTGAGTCGTCGTCAGTTTCTGCTTTGGGGAGGAGGATGGGTGAGCAGTATAGTGACGGCCGAATTCTTGGCAGCGGTTCAGGCGGACCCCGCAAAGGCGGCCCAGGAGTTTATTACGGAGCATGAGAGGAAGCTCCGTCCCTTGGAGGTTGCTGCCGCGCGGGCCTGGTGGGATGCGAATATCAGCGGCAAGGATGAGGACTTCAAACGCAAAGAGGAATTGCAGAACAAAATCGATGCGGTCCTGTCCCACCCTGAGACATTTGCTCGTCTCAAGCAGTTGAAGGCCGCGCGAGACGCAGGCCGGATTCCCGATCCCCTCATCACGCGACAGATCGACCTGCTCTATTTGCAGTATCTGGAAAAGCAGGTGCCGCCGGAATTGCTCCGCAAGATCACGGCCAAAGCCAACGCGGTCGAGCAGGCGTTCAACGTGTATCGGCCCAAAGTCGACGGCCAGGAGTGGACTGACAGCCGAGTGCGAGCTGTGCTCAAAGAGTCGAAAAACTCCGAGGAGCGCCGCAAGGTGTGGGAAGCCAGCAAGGGGGTCGGGGCGGTCGTGGCAGCGGACCTGGCCGAGTTGGTGCAACTGCGTAATCAGGCGGCCCGTCAGCTCGGCTTTGCCAATTACCACGCGCTGATGCTCCACCTGAATGAACAGGATGAAACCCAGATTGTCCAACTATTCGACGAACTCGATGAGTTGACCCGTCAGCCCTTCACTCGGGCCAAGGCAGAAATCGATGCCCGCCTGGCCAAAACTTATAATCTCAACCCGAAGGAATTGATGCCCTGGCACTACCACGATCCCTTCTTCCAGGAATCGCCGGCGGTCTTTGATGCCGATCTGGATGCCCCCTATCGTCGTGCGGACATCCTTCAGCTCTGCCGGGACTTCTACGCCGGGATCGGCCTGCCCGTGGATCGTGTGCTGGCTCAGAGTGACCTTTATGAGAAAAAAGGCAAAAGCCCCCATGCGTTTTGCATCGACATCGATCGGGAGGGGGACGTGCGTGTGCTGGCCAACATCGTACCCAATGAACTGTGGATGGGGACGATGCTGCATGAGTTGGGTCACGCCGTCTATTCCAGCCTCTACATTCCGGCTAGTGTGCCGTACATCCTGCGGGATGCGGCCCATACCCTCACCACCGAAGGGGTAGCGATGCAGATGGAGCGGTTCTCGAAATCCCGCTTGTGGCTGGAGAAGATGGGCGTGAAGCTCGAGGATGCCGCGGCTTTCGCCGCCGCCGCCGAAAAGGTGCAACGCAACGGCTTGCTCATCTTCAGCCGCTGGTGCCAGGTCATGCTCCGCTTTGAAAAGAGCATGTACGAGAACCCCCACCAGGACCTCAACCGTCTCTGGTGGGACCTGGTGGAACAGTACCAGCACCTCCGCCGCCCACCCCAACGCAACGCCCCGGACTATGCCAGCAAGATTCATATCTGCTCGGCTCCCGTCTATTACCACAACTATATGATGGGCCAGCTCTTCGCTTCGCAGGTACATCATGCCCTGTCCCGCGAAGTGTTCCACGCTGATCCCAAAGAGGTGGTCTATGTGGGTGACAAACGGGTGGGCGAGTTTATGAAACAGAAGGTGATCGCTCCCGGTCGCACTATGTCCTGGAACGTCTTGACCCGGCATGCGACGGGCCAGGAACTCAACGCTACCGCTTTCGCCCGCGACTTCGAGGCTTAGAACCCCAGAACACGGTAGACTTTGAGGCCCGGAACAGCATAAAAGCAGGGCTTGGAGCCTTTGAAAGAATGGTTCCAAGCGAGTAGGGGAACGAACAACTCGGCACAACTCGGGTGCTCCCCTCCCTGCGGGCGGAGTAGTGTCGGAGTCGGCGATGGCTTTGTTGACTTCTCAGAGGCGGTCTAGAGAATCTAGCCACAGTAGCAGATTTGTTGACTTCTCAGAGGCGGTCTAGAGAATCCAGCCACAGTAGCAGATCGCCAAAGGTGTCCGCATCGAGATATTCCCGGCCGAGGTTTTTCATTTCCCGATAAATGAGGGGAAAGCGGCGTTCACGCAAGAGCTGGACACTTTCCTGGATTTCGGCAAGTGTCGGGTCCTTGTCACCTGCGGCGATGAAGAAGGCCAGGGGTTGCTGGGCCAGGTTCTCTTTGGGGTTCGTGCCCAGAGGAGCGGCGACGGCGGCGACGCCACGAAACAGATCCCGAGCATTGAACCCGACGTAAAAAGCCATAAGTCCACCCTGGCCCAAACCATGGGCTACGATGCGATTGCGGTCGATGGTGTATTGATTCAGTACTGTTCGCACATCTTGCAAGACGAAGTCCATTTCACTGGGGAGCCAGGTACCGTCGCGACTGGCCGACTTCGGACCCATCAGAATGAAATGATGATCTTCACAAAACTCCCGGAAGAGGGAGCTGAGGCGTTCACCATCCTTGCCCGGCGTCCGATCGTGAAACCAGACGATCAGACCATGGGAGACATTCGGATCGTAGTTGTCCGGGATGTATAGCCAGTATTCCCGTCCCAGGGCTTCGTTGAGCCGCTGAAGCAGACCCGTTTCCACCTTCGGTTTCGGGGCAGGTTTGTCTGCGGGGGGTTCTTCCGCACGAGAGGGGGATTGGGTCTGGGGTTGCAGGGGAGCTTCTCTGTGAACCTGCAAAGCGGCGGGTGGGGAAAGTGTCAGCCCATCTTCGAGTTTCTCCGCCTGGCTGTTTATTCCTGCACGGTGGTCAGGCGGGGTCGGAAGGGGTGAAGAGCGGTTACCCTCGCGAGGGCGGGGGGCAGGGATGGGTTGCCCTTTAGGTAGCGGGAGTGGGCCTTTGGGTACGCCCGGAGGCAGAGGAACGCCCGGAACTCCTTTCGGTTTCTCCAGAGCACGGCCCGCCGAGGAGGGCAAGGGCAATTGCTCGGGCAGCACATCGGGCATGGCTATCAATCTGGTCTTAAGGATCAGCGTGGTCGATTTGGGATTGCTGGCGGATTTGGCATCATCTTTGGGGGGATCTTGGGAAGCACCTTTGGAGGCGGAGGAGGATTTAGGGTCGCCGGCGGGTTGGGCATCATCTTTGGGGGCATCCTGGGCGGGGGGCTTTGATTCAGGAGCAGAAGGCGGGGCTTTGGAATCATCCTTGGCCGCAGGACGTTGGATTTCCAGTTTCACCTCGGTGCCCGGAGCGAGACGTTGCAAGAGGCCTTGCAGAGTTGCAACGTTAGCGACCGGAGGAAGGACTTTGGCATCGGCCGGACCGAACTTGAGAATGCGGTCACCCCGTTGCAGCCCGGCTGCGGCTGCCGGACTGTTGGGATAGACGTACCGAACCACCACCCCGGGTCCAGGATCATCACGCAGGGGCAAAATCCCCAGAAAGGCCATGACGAAGGCGGGATTGCTTCCCAGTAAGGTGATTTGCGGGAAGGTCAGTTCCTGATCCCCCCGGCGTACCTTGAGGCGGATGGTGTCGCCTTCGTAGAGCGGCCCCAGCAGATGTTGCAAAGCCGAGTAATGGGGTACCGGTTTGTCGTTGACTTCCAGGATCACGTCGCCGACTTGCAGACCTGCACGGGCAGCGGCAGAGTCCGGCAGGATGGAACCGATCGTCGGCGGAGTGGAATACAGATCGGTGCCTTGGGGAGTAATGCCGAGCAGACCGCGACGCAGGTCCTGACCTTGTTTCAAGCGGGGGAGCACCCGCATGATGTCTTCCAGGGGAACGGCAAAGCCAATTCCCGAGTCATACCATTCCACGCCGGCGGTTTCTCCCTCCGCACGACTGGACATGGGAACGATGACGCCGAAGACCCGGCCATCGATGCCCACCAGCGGTCCACCATAATTGACCGGCGAGGTTTTCGCATCCGTCTGAATGGCCTTACCATAAATGCGGTTGAGAGCACTGATGATCCCGATGCTCATCGATGGCGGATGTTCTACGTCGGGGTCGGAGGTACGGCCCAATGCAATAGCCCACTGACCCACCTGGATTTCCCCTTTAGGGATGGCAGTGGGCACAGGCAAACCGGTCGCGTTGACCTTCAGCAGAACAAGCATGCGACTCAAGTCCTGGGCCACGACCTTGGCTACGAAGGGAGTGGGTTGGCCCGGCACTGTCACATAGATGTCCGTAGGTTTGTGGGCAAAGTTGAAGGAACTGGTGATGATGTAGCCATCCGCAGAGACGATCAGTCCCGTGGTGGGACCGATCCCCTTGCGGATAACGCCTCCTTTGCCAGGGGGGCCTTTTTTGCCTCCGCCAGGGATCACTTCGGCTCCCCCGACGGTGTCGATTTTGACCACACAGGGGGCCACGCGGGCCGCGGCGGCCTTGAGCGCACGTTCGGTGGCCTCGTTGACATCCACGGAACTGCTCGCGGACTGCCCCCACGCTTTGGAGGCGGTCCACCCGAACATCCCGCTCAGGATCGTCAGCCAGAGTGTGTGTCGTGTCAGGGTTCTCATGTTGGTATCTCAAAACAAACCAGTTCGATTCGGGTTGATCTAGAGGAGCCTACCTGGACCAACGGGAATGCTAGGGGTTCTTTCGGGGAGCTTCATTCTTTTGGGGAACCTCGGGCGGTGGTGTCGGCGTCTTGGGATCAGGGGCGTTGGAAGGCGGGCGTAGCGGCTGCGGACGGGCAGGGGGAGCGGTGAGCGTCAATTCCACCGTGTGCAAGGCTTCACCGCGTCGGACCTCCAGGCGGATGGTACTGCCTGGCCGGGTGTTCTTGCGGATCCATTCCTGGAAAGCCTTGATGCTGACCACCGGTTCCCCATCGACGAAGCTGATCAGATCATCGGGTCGCAAGCCGGCCTGGGCTGCGGGTGATCCAGGCACCACATCTTCCACATACGCCGGTGTACGCTCCAGGATGTTGGGGACGAAAATGATGCCGTGCCAGCCTCCTTCGCCCGCTACGGGGCGGGGTCGGGAGATCGGTTTGTATTCGCCCCGCATCCCCTTCTGGACGAATTCCGGCAAGGAAATCCGCACCGTTCGCTCCTGTTCGCTTTCACGACCCTGGCTGTCTTTCACCAATTCCCGGATCTTCAGTTCGACGCTGGCATGCACAGGAATGGCGTAGTTCATCCAGGTGTCGCTGAGGGTGTTCCGCAACTCCCGGCCGATGATCCCCAGGAGATTTCCTTGGCGATCGATCAAGGCACCTCCCGCAGCTCCGGGGTTGTTGGTGATGGCGTCCACGATATACACCTCGCCGGTGTAGGGGAACTCGAAGACGCCTCGGCGGCCTGCCATCTTGGTATAGGCCATGATCACGCCCCGCTGCAGACTGAGCGGCTCATCCCGCAGGGCGATTTCAAAGGTATTGCTCAGGGCCAGAACCCAGTCGCCTACCTGGGCTCGGGGCCGACGTGCCGCCTCCTCGATGTCGAAGTAATCCAGTTCCAACCCGGATGGTTCATCCGGACGCTTGCCTTCTACCCGTATCTTCAGCAGGGCTGCATCCAGTTCCGGTTCGATGACCAGCACCTGGGCCCGCAGACGCTGGCCGTCGTAGAGATGGACCACCAGGTCCGGCGTGTCGAGCAACTGACTCGCTACTGTCAGGATATGTCCCTCCCGACTGACGATGATTCCGGTGCCGAAGTTGTTGAGTCGGGAAAAACCGCCGGCACCGAAGATTTTGACCAGTTTCTTGTTGGTTTTTTCAGCGACTTCGTGGAAGGGGTCAGCGGCCAGGAGCGGTCCGGCTAAGAGCTCCAGACCTACTATTCCCCAGAGCGCCACCGCGTAGCCGGAACGAGCGAGGACACGAGTCATAGTCGTCATCGATCACTCACAGGAGACAGAGGGTGCGATCTCATCCGAAGGTTCCAGTTCTTTTGGGTATCGGGGTTCCTTGGCTCCGGAGGATTGGGCCGCTTTTGATCCCGGTGCGTCAGGAACAGTCGTCGATGTTTCCTTGGTTGAGGGTTATTGGCCGCTTTTGATCCCGGTGCCTCAGGAACAACAACGGCGGCAGGTATTCCAGGCTCAAGTCAGCGTGGAGGAGCCTGGAAGGAGTACTTCTCCACGGTGATGAGGGCGTAGCGGCGGTCCCCATGGCGGACCTCCAGGCGGTGGGGCAGCAGGCGTCCCTCCTGGACCGGTCGGTAGTCGTGGCAGTACACTTCGCAGGGGTCGGCATCTTTGCTGGTGTATGCCTCAAAACCGAGCAGTCGGCAGTCGTTGCGATCAAAGTACCATTTGCACTCGACAGCTCCATGGCGGGTGCGCAGGACCGCACAATCGACACGCAACTGGGCAAGCGAAGGTGGTGTCGAGCCATCCAGGGGGAATGGGTAGAACGGTTCATGGCCGCCGTGGGCACATTCTCCTTCGAACCCCTTAGGGCCCAGGGTGAGCAGGCGTTGGTAGTGATACAGGGCCACCATCAAGCCACCGCTGCCGATAGGTTCTTGGAGCAAGGCGGGGTCGGCCGTCTTCAAGGGAGCCAGTTCATACGGGGCGTTCAGCACCATCTTCACCAGGGGTTCCTCTCCATTGGTGAGGATTTCACAGCGGAAGCTGCCCTTCTGGTCGCCCCGCTGATACTGACCTTCCAGGGTCCAGTTTCCGGCGAGAGAACTGAAATCCCCGTGTTTGCGGAAGGCACTCAGGAGCTTGTCCCGTTCCAGTTCATTGAAGTACCAGTTAGCATACCCTTTTTTGGGTTTGTACAGCTTGGCGGCTGGGCTGGGGGGCATGGTCTGCGGCTCCTTGCCGGGAACCGGAACGGGAATCGGCACCGGTGGCCTTTCCGGGACAGTACGCTTGTTCGGTTCCACTTCCTGAGGCAGGCTCCCCATCAGGCGTACCAGCACTTCCATCCTTTGGTTGTTCCGTCGGATGACGATGGGTACCCGCCATTCCTTGGGGAATATGCCGAGAATGTTTTTGTACTGGTTGGTGCTGGTTACGATGCGGCCGGCAAAGGAGACCAATTGATCCCCGCTACGCAGACCCCGGCGGTACGCATCCGATTCTTCCAGCATCTGGGTGATTACCATCTGGGAAAGGGGAGCATCCTCGGCCGCTGTTTGCACGATGGCTCCTAGGGTGGCATGGTCGGCATCCAGACCGGCGTACAGATGCCCTAGAAAGTTTTTGATCTGATTGATCGAGATGGCATAGCCGACTCCGGAGTTCACGCGTCCGCGTTTCTCGAAGGATCCCCGGCCATTGATGCCGATCAGTTCCCCTTGCATATTGAAGAGCGGGCCACCGGAATTGCCGGGATTGATCGAGGTTTCGATCTGGATGCAGTCGGTGTATTCCAACAATCCTCGCCCTTCGGGAGGCTGGTAGCGGTTGGTACCGCTGACGATGCCATAGGTGACGGTTGGGGTGAAGTCCAAGGCCAGCGAAAAGGGGTTGCCCATAGCTAACGACCAGTCGCCGATACGAACCTTGTCGCTGTCGCCTAGAGGAACATACGGGAAGGGCTTTCCCGCTTCCTTGGGCAGGAGCTTGATCAGGGCCACATCTCCGACCCGGTCGATACCCACGACCACTGCGTCGTAGAGGATGCCGTCGGGCAGACCCGCTTGCAGAATGGGACCGGTAGGTTGAACCACGTGGAAGTTGGTCAAGGCGTATCCCTCGGGGGAGATCAGCACTCCCGAACCAACGCCCTGTCCGCCCCGCATGCAAACAGCTACCACCGCGGGGGCCACCTTCTGGATGACGGCAATCCGCTGGGCCTGAGCTTGCAGGACCACCGGCTCGATCTCCGCCTGGGCCGAGCCGTTCCGCTGTACCCACAGAAGTACTACGCCCAGCCCGCTGAGTCCAAGCCCCAGGGCGACGGTGGTGCACCATCCCCTGCTCCCTTGGCCACACTCATGCCTCGAATTGTGCTTCATGACAGACCATGCCCTATGTTGCGCAAGAGACGATCTCTTCGGTTCTGACGATCGTGTCGGACGATCTTGAATACGGTACGTCCAGCGACTGCGATCACTCGACTCACCAGGTTTCGGGGTCACCAGGACCTGGAACAACCGCTGCTTCTAGTGACCCCTCCCAAGCACTATGGGCACTATTTGACAACTCGAGCATTTCCCAGAATCAAGCGGTTCCCATTGACGGGGAATTCTCCTTCCACAATCACCCGCAATTGGCGAACCCCTTGGATATCCAGGCTCAGGGATTGGGGAGGGTCCTTGCGACGGAGGGTCTGCTGGAAGAGGACCCGACCGTCTCCTTCGACGATCAATTGCACGGCCAGTTGACCATCGAGAAGCGACTCCGGCAATCCTGCCACAGCCTGGAATTCGCGATATTCACCTCCCAAATCGAACGTCAGGACAGTATCCGGTGCGATCAGCAACCCTTTGGAAAAGGGGGGATGACCTGCCACTTTCAGGACGTCTCCCGACAGTCCACGGTCTTTGAGTACAGGCAATTGCACATGGAGCCGCAATCCCTTTTCTTTTTCGTCCGCCGGCAGGTCGGGAGCTTGGGTCTGAAAGGGCAAATCCGAGAGATAGGCCAGGTTGCCAAGGGAGAAATCGAGGCGTGCCAGGGCAGCCAGCTTGGGATAGTGGAAGCGTACACCGGCCACCGTCGTTACCTGCACGCCATCGTCGGTCAGTTGCACGCTCTGAGCGACCAGTTGGTTGCCGAAGACATCCATCACCTTGCACAACTTGGGGGGAAGGTTCCCCTGGGGGGGATGGGCCAGTACCAGTCCTCCCGTGGCGCGGGATTGCAGCAGGGACACCCGTTCCCCCTCGGCACGTTCGAAGTCCAGGCGGAGCCCATCGGGTGTGCCGCCGTGGATGGTGCCTTGCAGGAAGTTGAACGTATCCCCTTCCCGGATTACGTAAAGGTCGCGTTTGCCCCGTGCGTTGAGCATTTTCTTCCAGGCGGTTCGGAGGGTGGGGTCCTCAGCCCCCCTCATGATGAAGAAGACGACATCCAGGGTCAAATCATAACGGGGTGGAGGGACGCCCTCGGGACCCTCGAGCGGTTCGCATTCCACCTGCCGCTGCTTGATGCTGAATCGGCTCACCCGCAGGGTGGAGCCATCCGTCAGTTCGATTTCGTGATATTTGGTACCCTTGGGCTCAGCGGGAACTGCCCGACCCCAGTCGACCGCCTGAATGGTATTGTTGGGAACGGGAACCTGTGCCTGACCCACCCGAAGGATCAGCCGTTCCTTCTCGACAGCCAGGAGGTCACCGGTCAGTTTCTTGCCATCCAGGGTGATCACCTCGGCGGCACAAAGGGAGAATGTCCCGGCACTGAGCGTGAATATCACTGTGCAGAGCAAAGAGCGGCCCATGGTGGTCTTGCGATGTCGCATCGCACCTCGTGGATCAAGCTCTTCTCCCCGGCAGGGGGTATTGCCGGGAGTATTGCCCCAGGAACAGCGGGGAGGGGCTAAGGGAGAAGGCGCCCTTCCCGCTCCGAGAGATGAGAACCCCCCGGCAGCGACCGGTGATGTTTCCCCAGGCTGAATCGGGGGGTGATCCCTGCTCATCCCTGCCGGAGAATCGATGGTGAGTTGAGTCATGATGCTGGGCAAAGTAGGAGAGGAAAACTGTTCCTGCCGGGCGCGGGAACCGGAGATCAGCGGCTGTAGCCATGGATCCGGTTGAGAGCTTTGAAGTATTCGTCGATGATCGGTTTGTACTTGGGTGGCAGGTCGCGGTTGATATCCTCGATGATCTTGGCGCGTTGATCGGGTGGGAGGGTTCCCCAGCTCTCAGCGATCCTGCGGAGTTCCTTTTCATCGACGATGCCTTTGCCGGAGCCGCCCATGATGACGCTGTCCGGGGCGGGGCTGCTGGGGTTCTGCTGGCTGCCGGGGCGATTCCCTCCGCTCTGTCCGCCGTTGGGGCAGTTGCCACCGTTGCATTGGCCACCGCCGTTCTTCTGCTGATTTTCCAGTTCCTTGATCAACTCATCGAGACGGAAGATGATTTTCCGCTGGATGTCTTGGGTTTTTTCGCCGGCGCGGGCCAGTTCCAAGCGTCGGCCGCTATTGTCCATGAGCCGCTCGATGTTGGCCAGGTCCTTGGGGTCTGGAGACCAGTTTTGCAGCTCGAAGAACATCAGGGCAGCAACAAGCTTGTACCGATCCGGGGCATCGGCCACTTCATCGAGCAGACGGAGGATGGAACGAATGGCGGCGTTCTTTTGGATCGTGGCATGTTCACACACAGCCTTGTAGAAGAGGAATGCCGCGGGATCTACAGCCTTCTCCACCACGCCTCCGTTGAGGGCCTCCAGAGCCTCTTCATACGCCTTGCGGTTCACCGCGGCCTTGGCGAAAGCCAGAGCCAGATTGGTCCGTACGAAGGGGTCGAGATTGGGATCCTTGACGAAGGCAGGGGCCACTTCGGGGGGAGGAGCATTGGGATCACGGACCTGCTGCAGGGCCAGCTGAGCCTGAGGCAATCCTAAGGCCAGCACATCGGCGGTGCGGTCGATGAGGGAGCGGCCTTGGTCCTTCCAGATGCGTTCGACGGTGGCGGCATCGTAGCGTCCTGAGGTGCGGAGCCACGCGATGGCTTGTGTCTGAGCGGCTTCCTCCGTCATCATACGCAGGGTGCTGAAGCTGAAAGTCGGTGTGCGTCGGGAATTGTTCGGCTCGGCCGCACGGGTCATCGTGCCAGCGGAGAGCAAACCAACGCAACCGGCCGTCAACATCGCCCAAGAAAACATACGAGCAGACACGGCTCATCTCCTCCAAAGGTTATTGTAGCCCGATTCCGTTATGAGATCGCTTCTCTCTCATCCAATGACCTGCCTTTACTCACCCATGACCACCCCTCAAGCTCACAGAGGTGGTACTTGCCGTCGTGTCCACGTTTCAGGGTGTCGCTTGGAGCGACGGACTCCTCACTTCCTGGACGATTCAGGCGGCTGGTTCTCACAGATGATTATTTCCCAGGGGCTGCTATTTGGATTATATCCTGTTCCAGATAACAGTCTGGATCCCGGGTTGCAAGCGTGTTGGCTGGGTGGTTCCTAGCGGGTGCGGGAGAGGAGGGGAGCCGAGTTCCCTCTCACCCGCTTCAGGATTGGTTTCCCCCCAGAGCAGGGTTGGTTTCCCCCTGGGAGCAGGGTTGGTTTCCCCCTGAGTAGCACGCCGGGTGACGGGGGGCGGATTACTGGTTCGCCTGGGTGGCGATCTTGTGGAGCATTTCCTGAATGACGCGTTGTCGTTCCCCCAGTTTGCGGATTTCTTCCTGGAGCAGGGGGTCTTTGGCCTGTTCGCCCGGCTCTTGTTTACCGTAGCTGACCGTCCGCTTGTTGACCTGATCTTGCAAGGAACGGACCAGCTTCAGTTCATTGAGCAGGTCGATGAGTTTGGGTTTGCTCGGACGCGCGTTGGGGTCGGAAGGCTGGCCATCACTGGGTTTATTTTCCAGGTTCTGGCGGGCCTTCTTGAGGGCTTCCCGCATCATGAGCAGTTGATCGATGATATCTTGTTCGATGTCCTGGGTCTGCTTTTCGACGCGGCCGGCTTCCAGGCGTTTGCGGACCGTTTCCATGTCGCCACGGACTTCCCGCAGCACCCCGGCAAAGACCACCGCCGACCCCTCGTTTTCCATCAGTTGCAGGGCTTTGTCGGCTTCCAGAATGATCTGCATTTCCTTTTCCGCTTCGACTTGAGCCTTTTGTAGGTCCGCTGTGGTCCGCTGACCGTTATTGCGCTGGATGGCTTGATCGATGCGGATGGTGGCCTCGCGGACTTCGATCTGCATGCGCAGCATCCGGTTGATCCGCTCTTCCAGGTTGGCCAGGAGCTTGAGCAACTCTTTTTCCCGCATCTGCTTGAGGCGTTTTTCCAGTTCGCGGATCGCCTCTTCGATCTTGCGGATGGCCTCATCTTGCTTCTTGGAAGCTTCCTCGCGCTTGTTGTGGCGGATGTCTTGTTCCGCACCTTGCTGGGGAGGAACAGCTTCCTGAACGTTTTGTTGAGCGGGGTCTCGTTGTTGCTGCGAGTTGTTTCCCTGTTGGCCGCCGCTTTGACCGCCACTCTGGCTGCCACTTTGACTTCCACTTTGGCTGCCGGAGGGTTTGGAAGAACCCGCTTGCTGTTGTCCGGAGTTGCCCTGATTGCCGCTGGCCTGCTGGTTCATCGGCTTGGCTTGTCCCCCTTGTTGTCCATTGCTGGAGCGTGAATCCCCCTTGCCTTCTCCTTGGGACTTGCTTGCTCCCGCCTGCTGCTGTCCGGCGTTGGGGTTTTGGGCATTGGGATTCTGGTTCGGGTTGCCGGATTGTCCGGAGTTATTCGGGTTCTGATTACCAGAGTTGGGGTTCTGATTGCCGGAGGGGGATCCGGAGGGATTATTGCTATTGTTGGAATTCGCCTGGGAATCGGAGGGTTTGGCTTGGGAGGGTTTGGAGCCGGCGGCCTGGGGATCTTTCGGAGCGTCGCGATCTTCCCCGGCATTGATGTTCGGAGAAGATGCGGGGCGTGATTCGGCCGGGGAACCGGCCTGTTCTCCTGCAGCTTTGGTATCGCCTTTGCTGTCCGGAGTGTCGGGTCGGGCTTCGGGGGCGGCTTCTCCGGGCTTGCTTTCCGGTTTGGTTTCGGCTCGGTCATCCTTGCCGGCTTGGGCATTGCCACTGGTGCCTTTGCCTTCTTGGCCGCCGAGGCGGTTGGCCAGGTCCTGGGTCCGCTGAGCCAGTTCCCGCTGATCCTTGGCGACCTTGTCACTGTCAGCGCGGGGATTCTCCGTGCGGGCCCGGACATTTTCCAGATCCCGTTTGAGTTGCTTCAACTCCGCGATCGCTTTCTGCATCTCGGCGATCTGTCGGCGGAGGCGTTCGGCTTCATCTTCGCTGGTCAGGGTGAGGAGGATTTCTCGCAGAGCAGCCAGGAGTCGGGCATCTTTGCCCAGGAGGGTCTCGAAATCGCCACTGGTAGGGTTGGGAGTGCTCAGCCCCTGGATCAGGTCCTTGAAGAGGTTCTCGACACCTCGCTGCTCCCCCAGAGTGAGGGCGGCCCGCAGGACCTTGGCCCGCTCCCGGTCCTCGGGATTATCACTTTTTTCCCAGCGTTGGGCCAGGCGAAGCATCTCATCCGCGAACCGCTTGTAAAGCTTGAGGTTCTCTTCCTCTGTGCTCTTGAGGCGGTCGGAGGGCAACGGTTGCTGGGCGGCCAACCAGCTGATGCCCCAGCAGAGCACGATCATGGTCCCCACGGCGGCACCACGCCCGATTCGTCCCAGGACCGGTGTAGCTGAGCACGGGCTATTCATGGATGGTTTCTCCTGTCTGGACAACATTAGGTCCGGTATGTTTTGGGACTGCACCAGTTACCCCTTCCCGAGGGAGCGCCCGCTTCCCTTGGGGCTTGTTTCGCGCAATCCTGGCAGGAAAAGCAGGCGGGCTGATCCTACCGTTTCACGCGTTGCTCCGGCCCAGAGGGTGTCATCATCACTATGACGAACGACCCTGCCTTTTAGCAACTGTAACAATCGAAGTTGTTGTGATGGTGGGGCGTTTGTCGCCGGGGCCTGGGGGCTTGCCGGTTCCTGGAGCTATGGGCTGGGGGCCGGCATCATCCGAAGTCGATTGCGGGGGCTGTGTCCAAGTGCAAGGGGGTTCCATCGTGGGGTCAGACCTCCAAGTCGCTACGGTCCGAAAAACGATGGGGGAAGGCGGGCCTTTTTTCCGGGGTATCATTTGACCATCATTTGACCGTGACCTTGACGGTAACCGGCTGGCCGCTCTTGGGCGTAAGGGTGATGGTAAAATCCCCCTCGATATTGCCTGCATGGACTTCGTAGTCAAACTCATTCTGGTGTGTTTCGAAGTTGAGTTTCAGTTGGGCTGGCACGTGCAGGGCCTGAGGTTGGGAAACCGTGATCTGGACGAGCAACTCATCCTCTTCGTATTGTCGCCAGCGGATGGAGTGTTTCAGACGTTTCCTTTCGCCCTTCGCTAAAAAGACTGGTCCGAGGGGACCGATCGCAGGTTCTTTGGCGAAGCGATCGGCTTCCAGTTCGGCCCGCCAACGGATCAGTTCCTGACGGATGCGTTCCCGACGTTCGATGAGTGCAGTCAGTTCGCGGATGAGGCGGTCCTTGCTTTGGGCTTCGCCGAGGATGGAGCGGATTTTGCTCAATTCGCGGGAGAGGGCCTGCAAGGCGTTGTCGGCTTGGACTACGTCGAGGGGTTCGGCCAGTTGCCCTTCCTCCAGCCGGGCCAGAACCTTCTGCTGGAGGGTTTCCACTTCGGGGAAGGTCTGTTCGGGGAGCAGGCGACCGCTACGCCACTGTTCATCTTCATCGGGGCTGACGGTCAGGGGGTTATCACCCAGGATCCGGTCCAGACGGTTGGTGAACGTGCCGTAGTGGATGATTGTGCGTTCGTCCAGCTGGTTGACGATACATTCTCGTTCGATGCGTCGGAATTCCCGCGTAACCTGCTGGACCAGTTCCCGGGCTTTGTTCAGGTCGATGGCGCTGTCTTTAGCACGCACCAGTGCCGGTTCCCGTTCGTCAAAGCGCTGGCTTTCGTGGACGGAGCGGACGTAAGTGAATTTGCGTTGCGCGTCGTTGAGGCGGCGCAAGGCATCGTCCAGTTTGATCGCCAGGGATTCTTCCTCCTTGCCGATTTCGACGAGCAGGTCGGCGGGTGAGACCACCAGAAGGCGGAGGGGCTCGGCGGTGACGGCCGTTTGCGGGCCGGTGTCGAAGTTGGTATCTGTCGCCCGGATGGTCAAGTCCACGCGGTAGCGTCGTTGCACGTCGCCGGCGGGGGTTTCCAGGCCCAGACCGCTCATCTCGAAGTAATCGCCTTCTACATCCCAGCGGAAGGATTCCAGGGAACCGTCGGAGCGGGTCGTACGGCGGGGGAGGATTTCGGTCCGCAGCTTGAAAGTCCGAACCAGTTCCCGG
>Ga0197142_1001764_pt1 | contig 19454 bp, 16 predicted proteins | sample GBS60_MetaG_FD_148614 | JGI IMG/M metagenome (GOLD analysis project Ga0197142, IMG submission 148614) | Sediment microbial communities from Great Boiling Springs, Gerlach, Nevada, United States - GBS 60_MetaG | ecosystem: Environmental > Aquatic > Thermal springs > Hot (42-90C) > Sediment... | reverse complement strand
CAGCAGGACGGAGTCCCTAAGCCTCAGCCTTTAGGCAAAGGTAATTTACCGGCCACAGCACCGGAGGAAGTCATAGCCCTAGAACCTAGGTGGTCGCGGCGCAGGTGGGGGGCCGTACCTGCCACTACTATCCCGTTGTCGAATTTCAACTGCCAGATGGGGAAGGGGTGCGATTTGCAGGTCAGCCTATCGGGTAGGGCAACGGGTAGAGGTGTTGTACCCGCCGGGACAACCGCATGCGGCCCGCCTTCGCACTTTTTCAGAACTTTGGTTTGACCTATCCCCTTTGGGCGTTTGTGGCACCGCACTAGGTGTGGGCACGACCGGTGATTTTTGGGGCAGGCGGGGCAGGACTTGCACGGGCACTGCTGTTTCCAGGGCGATGGGGGCGGCACTGCCAATGTGTGGTGCTCAGGCCAGCTCCGGAGAACGACAGGGACACCCTGAAACAACCATCATCGACCATAATATAGTGGCAGTAATTAGGCACGACCAACCTACTCTGCGTCCTGACATGCGTGCTTTTCTCCAGCGTTGGCGGACATGGCCGCCGGTCCAAAAAGTCGGTGACTGGTTGGGCTGGCCAGCGGTGCTGGGGGGATTGGTCATGGGCATCGTGCTCACCGGGGTACGCATGGCCGGGGGCTTGCAGCACCTGGAATTGGCCCTGTATGACCAGATGTTGCGCTGGCGACCGGAAGAACCCCCGGACGAACGGGTGTTGGTGGTGGGGGTGACCGAGGAGGATATTCAAAAACTGGGGCAGTGGCCGGTGCGGGACCAAACCCTGGTGGAGGCGTTGCGGCTGTTGTTGGCAGCCAAACCGCGGGTGATTGGGGTGGATTTTTATCGGGATATTCCCCAGGAGCCGGGCAGTCGGGCGTTAAACGACCTGTTGGCTAGAGAAACTAACGTAATTGCCGTATGCAAACTGGGGGATGCCAACGGTCCAGGGATCAAGCCGCCACCGGCAATCAGTCGGGGGGAAGCGCCGCAGCGGGTGGGGTTTGCCGATATTGTGGTGGATGCGGGAGGAACGGTGCGCCGGGCATTTTTGGGCGTGCAGGTTGACCCCCGGTCGCCCTGCCCAACGCCGAATGCCTTGGGGGTGCAATTGGCCCTGCGGTTTTTGCAAGCAGAGGGGATGCAACCCCAGCAGGCTGCCGATGGCACGATTCTCTTAGGGCGAGGGGAATTTCGGCGTTTGACGGCCAATGCGGGTCCGTACCGGGGGGTGGACGACCGGGGCTATCAGGTGTTCCTGAATTACCGGGGGGCGCGAAAAGCGGTGGCGCAGGTGACGCTGAGGGAGGTGTTGGCGCAACAGGTACCCCCCCGGTTGGTGCGCGACCGGATCGTGTTGGTGGGAGCGACGGCGGCCAGTGCCAAGGATGACTTCTATACCCCTTACAGCGCCGGGTTGCCAGAAGACCAAAAGATGCCGGGGGTGGTGATTCACGGCCAGATTGCCAGCCAGATTATCAGCAGTGCCCTCGACGGGCGGACGCAGATTTGGTACTGGTCAGAGGGACTAGAAACCCTGTGGATTTTTCTCTGGTGTGGCCTAGGCGGCGTGATTGCTTGGCGGTTGCGGCATCCCCTGCACCTGATCCTGGGGTTAACGGGGGCAGTGGGGGCGGGGGTCGTTCTGGCGGTGGTGTTGTTTACCTGGGGGGGCTGGATTCCCCTGGTGCCGCCGGTGCTGGGCCTGATGAGTACGGGCATGGGCGTGCTAGCCTACATTGCCTACGAAACCGACCGGCAACATCGCTTGGTGGCCGCGAAGGTGGCCCAGCAGGAGGAACAGATTACCATTTTGCAAAACCTGCTGGAATCCACCCAGGCGACAGCAGCGGGGAATTTGGGGGTGCGGACGACCCAACCCAGCCGCCAGGAGGAGGGGGTGCTCGGCGGACGCTATCAGGTGGTCAAGGTGCTCGGCGAAGGGGGATTTGGCCGCACCTATTTGGCGCAGGACACCCAACGTCCGGGACGCCCCCCTTGTGTGGTCAAGCAGTTGAAACCTGCCCGTTCTGACAGTCACTTTATGCAAGTGGCGCGCCGGTTGTTTCATACCGAAGCAGAGATTTTGGAAATTCTGGGGCGGCATCGGCAGATTCCCCAATTGTTGGCCTATTTTGAGGAAAATAACGAGTTTTATCTGGTGCAGGAATTTATCCAGGGAACGCCCCTGGACAAGGAATTGGTGCCGGGGCAAAAAAAGGATGAAACCTACACGTTAAATGTTTTGCGGGGCATTTTGGAAGTGTTGGCCTTTGTCCATGAACACAAGGTCATTCACCGGGATTTGAAACCCGCCAATATCATTCGCCGCGACAAGGATCAGCGGTTGGTGCTCATTGATTTTGGGGCTGTGAAACAAATGCGACCGAAAACGGGGGAAACCGCAGCGGATTACACTGTGGCGGTGGGCACGCGCGGCTATGCGCCCAGCGAACAAATGGCCGGACGGCCGCAGCTAAATAGTGATCTTTATGCGGTAGGCATGATTGCCATTCAGTGTTTGACCGGGTTGCCCCCGCGGGAATTGGAATTGGATCAGGATACAGGTTTACCCCGCTGGCGACAGCACGCCCCCCAAGTCAACCCTCGCCTGGCCGATATTCTGGACAAAATGGTGGCCTATTTCTACACAGAACGCTATCAGACAGCGCTAGAAGTCTTAAGGGACTTGAGGCCCCTCTTATAGGACATGGCGGCAGGGATTGGGGTCACGGCCAAAGGATGAAATCACTACCGCATCTTTAATGGTTTTTTTAATAGTTTTTATGGGTGACAATTACCCATAGACATCTCCCCATTTGATGACCCCCAGCAAGGCATGGTTACGCTTAGCAGGGCTGCAAGGGCGTTGTCCACCCCCAACCGCCGAACGTTAAAATTTGTATAATGTTTCCTATCTTGTGAAGCCATCGTCACCGTTCTCGGCTGAACGGCTGCGTATTGTGGGTGCAAAGCGGCGATTGTTGGGGTTACGGGCGGAGCAGTTTCGCCATCCTTGGGACCGGGAAGCCACCCAGGCGTTGCAGCAGGTGCCGGGCTTGGATGCGTTGATCCGGTTGACGCTGGGTACGGCGGCCCAGGAATGGTTTTACCTGGAAAATATGGCGACGGGGGTGCAGGTAGGCCCCAACCAACTGCCTTGGCTGTACGAATTACTGCAAGAAGCCTGCCAAATTTTGGATATGGAAGTACCGCTTTTGTACATCCGCCAAAACCCCCAACCCAATGCCTACACGCTGGCGGTGCGGGGCGCGCAGACCTTCATTGTCTTGCATACCAGTTTGATTGAGTTGCTGACGCCTGCGGAGCTGCAGGTGGTGATGGCTCACGAATTGGGGCATGTCAAGTGCGAGCATGGGGTGTATCTGACCCTGGCGAATTTGTTGGTGTTGGGGGTGGCGCAGATTCCCACCTGGGGGTTGTGGTTGGCGCAAGGGTTGCGGACATCGTTATTACAGTGGTTGCGGTGTGCGGAGTTGAGTTGCGACCGGGCGGCTTTGTTGGTGGCCCAGGAGCCGCAGGTGGTGGTGAATGTTTTGATGAAGTTGGCGGGGGGTTCCCCAAAGTTGGCGTCCCAGTTGGACGGGCAGGCGTTTCTGGCCCAGGCGCGGGCCTACAGTCAGCGGGGGTGGAGTTGGTTGAAAACGACCCGCACCTTGCCGTTGACCCATCCTTTGCCGGTACTGCGGGCGCAGGAGATCGACCGCTGGAGCCAAAGCCCGGAGTACTGGCGATTGGTGGCAGGCGGGGAAAATTAGGCTAAACTTAAATAAATGTAAAAATTCGCAAGGTTGGGGAAGGGGTCGTGAGCCAGCGCCTGGGGGTGTTGTTATTGAATTTGGGGGGACCCGAGCGGTTGGAGGATGTGCGACCGTTTTTGTACAACCTGTTTGCCGACCCGGAGATTATCCGTTTGCCCTTGCCCTGGTTGCAAAAGCCCCTGGCCTGGTTGATTGCTACGATGCGGCACCGGCGTTCCCGGGAAAACTATCGGCAGATTGGCGGTGGTTCCCCGATTCGGCAGATTACGGAACAGCAGGCTCAGGCGCTGGCGCAGCGATTGCAGCAACTGGGACATCCGGCGCGGATTTATATTGGGATGCGCTACTGGCATCCGTTTACGGAGGAAGCCTTGAGCCAGATGGAGCGGGATGGGGTGGACAAGGTGGTGATTTTGCCGCTTTATCCCCAGTATTCGATTAGCACCAGCGGTTCGAGTCTGCGGTTGTTGGAACGGTTGCGGCAGGCGGGGACCTATTTGGCGCGGATTGAACATACCGTGATTCCCTACTGGTATCACCGGCCAGGGTATATTGAGGCGATGGTGGATTTGATTCGGCAAACCTTGGATCGGCTGCCTGCGCCGGAACATGTGCATCTCCTGTTTAGCGCCCACGGTGTGCCCCGCAGTTATGTGGACAAAGACGGCGACCCCTATCAGGAACAGATTGAGCGCTGTGTGGCCTTGATTGTGCAGGCGCTAAACCGCCCGAATGCCTACACCCTTGCCTACCAGAGCCGGGTAGGGCCGGTGGAATGGCTGCAACCCTATACCGAAGATGTGATTCCCGAATTGGGGGCGCGGGGCGTGCGGGATTTGCTGGTGATTCCCATCAGTTTTGTCTCAGAACACATCGAAACCTTGCAGGAAATTGACGTGGAATACCGGGAGTTGGCCCATCGCAGCGGCATCATTCATTTTCATCGTGTGCCGGCCCTGAATACCCATCCCCGATTTATTCAGGATTTGGCCGAAGCTGTCATCCAGGCCAGTACTGCCCCCCCGGTGCTGCTTAACCAAGTGATCAATCTGCAAAAACCGGTGAAAATCTACCCGCAAGAACGCTGGCAATGGGGGTTAACGCCGACTGCCGAAGTGTGGAATGGCCGGTTGGCGATGCTGGGTTTTCTGGCGTTGTTGGTGGAAATGATTGTCGGTTGGGGGCCATTGCATCTGGTCGGTTTGATGTAAGGACCAGGTTTGGGGTGGATAGATTAATGCCGTCTAATACACATTCATTTCAGACGGGTCAACACCAAGTTCTGTTGATTTTTTATCTATAGTCATTTCAAACAAGTTTGCGACATGCGCCTTTACCTGAAAACCCTGTCCTGGAAGGGGATACAGTGATGACCAGTGCCTCAAAGTGTTGCATTTTCCTGTGAAACGACTATATAAGCGAGAAGATTGATTTGCTCTAAAATTGCATTAGAAAAGTATGCAAACATTTGATTTCTACGCCTTTGCAAAAAATGCTTGAGCCTGTAAGCGTATGAAAATATGTTCATTCGGTGATGCGGCATTGGTCATCGAGTTTGGTAAGGAAACTTCGCCAGAGATACGCCAACGTATCAGGGCAGTGATGGCACAGCTGCAGACCTCGCCATTCAAGGGCTTTATTGAAGCCATTCCAGCTCTGACAAAACTGACCGTGCTATACGACCTGCAGCAGACCACCTACCTTGAAGCGGAAATGCATGTATCAAAATTGCTGAACATGTCTTCAGCGGCAAAGCCACACGCTGGACGCACGATTGAAATTCCCGTGTGCTACGCTGAAGCCTTTGCTCCCGACCTGAACGTGCTGGCAGCATATCTCAAGTTAAGCGTGCAGGAAGTCATAGACTTGCATACGCAACCGCTCTACGAAGTCGCCATGATTGGCTTTGTGCCTGCATTTCCTTACTTGATTGGACTGCCTGAAAAACTCTATGCCCCGCGCCATGCCACGCCGCGTCTTGCCGTGCCTGCTGGTTCTGTGGGAGTGGCAGGAAAACAGACTGGCATCTATCCTTTTGAAACACCGGGCGGATGGCAGTTGATTGGACGCACGCCTGTCAAACTTTTTCGCCCAAATGCCGAGCCACCGAGTGTGCTACAAAGTGGCGACTGGGTCAAGTTTTATCCAATTTCAGAGCGAGAATTTTTTGAGTATGCGCAAAAGGCGGCATGAGCATGGAAGTGCAAGATGCTGGGCTACTGACGACCGTGCAAGACTTGGGAAGATGGGGCATGCAGCATTTAGGTATTTCACCAACTGGCGCAATGGATACCTGTGCCGCAACCCTGGCAAATTGGTTGGTGGGCAATGACGCCACAGCCGCTGTGCTGGAAATGACCCTCATGGGTGCCACACTGCAAGTGGAAACCGACACGCTCATGGCACTCTGCGGCGGAAAATTTGCAGCAACGGTGAATGGACAACCGCTCCCACTCTACCGGCCTGTGTTTGTCAGCGCAGGCAGTCGAGTGGCATGCGGACGAGCGGAACTGGGGGCAAGGTTGTATCTGGCTGTATCGGGCGGCATTGATGTGCCTGAAGTGATGAACAGCCGCAGCACCAATTTAACCGCTCGCTTTGGAGGCATGGCAGGACGCGCCTTGCAGCGCGGCGATAGGCTCAGCATCGGAGAACGCACGCCACAGGCACAAAAACTCATGAATGCACTCAAACGTAGGGGAAAAGTGGCAGCCGCACCATTTTTCATCAGTCCATCGCTATACAGCGTGCCACGGTCGCCACTTGTGGTGCGCGTGCTACTAACAGAGCAGTTTGGGCAACTGAAACCCGAAAGTCAGACACAATTTTTTCAACAGCCTTTCACGGTATCGGCGCATTCAAACCGAATGGGCTATCGATTGAGTGGCAAACCATTGGAATTTCAGCACTACGAAGAACAGCTGTCAGCAGGCACAGTCAATGGTGCGGTTCAATTGCCACCGGACGGTCAGCCCATTATCTTGCTCTCGGACCGACAAACGGTCGGCGGCTATCCTATCATCGCCGTGGTAGCCAGCGTGGATTTGCAAAAGGTCGCGCAAGCAAATGTCCATAGCCAAATTTATTTTCAAGCGATTGCTTTGCAGGACGCCCAAGAGTTGTATCGCGCCTGGCATCGTGCCATGCGGCTCTGCAAAGCTTATCTTGACTGGAAACTTAACACCCTATTGCCATGACGACGATAGACCTCAATGCCGATATGGGCGAAAGTTTTGGCGCCTACACGATGGGCAATGATGAAGCCTTGCTGGATGTGGTCTCTTCTGCAAACCTTGCGTGCGGTTTCCATGCGGGAGACCCCGCCACCATGCGCAAAACTGTGCGACTGGCATTGGAGAAACATGTAGCAATTGGTGCACATCCAAGTTTGCCTGATTTGATGGGCTTTGGCAGGCGTCTGATGGAGATTACTGCCGACGAGGCATACGACTTGGTGCTCTATCAAGTGGGCGCGCTCTATGCGTTCGTGAGAGCCGAAGGCGGTCAGCTTTCCCATGTCAAACCACATGGCGCACTCTATACGCTGGCAGCAAAACAGCGTGCGATTGCAGATGCAATTGCAAAAGCCGTAGCAAAATTTGACGATAGCCTCACGCTGGTGGGGCTTTCGGGCAGCGAACTGATTAAGGCGGGCAAAGCCATGGGCTTAAAGACTGCAAACGAAGCCTTCGCTGACCGCACCTACCAAGCTGATGGCTCTCTGACTTCGCGCAAACACCCTAACGCCCTAATTTCAAACGCTGATGAAGCAGCACGCCAAGCGGTAAAACTCGCTTGTGAAGGCGCTGTGCAGACGCTGCAAGGCGAAAGCATTCGCATTGAAGCCGATACGCTCTGCATCCATGGCGACGGTCCAAATGCGCTGGAGCTTGCGCACAAAATCCACGAGGCGCTCATCAAAGCAGGCGTAAAAATCATGCCCATGAATGGGCGCCACCGTTAGCAAAGATACCGGAACTAATCCCACAGCCATCGCCCCGGATTCAAACGGTTATGCGGGTCCAATTGTTGTTTCACCCGTTGCATGAGCGTCAGGCTATTTTCCCGCACATCCCAACGGTTGGGCACATCGGGGCCGGCCACCACACTCACAAATCCCTGGGGATGGACAAAGGCCCGCATTTGGGTAACTAGGGCTGCCAAATCGTCGGGCACAGTGGGCAACACGCATCGCCCTAAGCCCACGCCACTATGCAGTTGCAGCCACGCCTGGGGCGCCAGTTGTTCCAGATAGAGGGCCAGGGGAACCGTGCGGGTGGGCAAGACGCCAATTTTCAACAAGACGTGGGGGTGTGTTCCCGGTACACTGAGGATGCGGGTTAATTGCTCGCCCGTGTCTGGGGGCAATTCCACCATGCTGTCCGGGCATAACGCTTGCCAGCGGGTCACCTGTTCTGCCACACTCACCGCCGTCCCCCGCCATTCCACCCACAAGCTCGGCTGCGCTGGCAACCCCAACTGCGCCACCAAGGCACCAGAGAGCACATCGCAGGCAGTAGGTTGCAACGCCGAATCCAACAACTGTTGCCGCACCCGTGCCAGGTCCTCCCCCTGTACCAAAAAACTGCGGGTCACCGGCGGCAAGGGATACAAGCGCAGCGTCGCCTGGGTGATGCAGCCCAACGTCCCCCACGCCCCCGTCAACAGTTTCATCAGGTCATAGCCCGCCACATTTTTCACCACCTGTCCGCCCGCTTTCACCTGCTCCCCATCCGGGCGCACCCAATGTATCCCCAACACCCCGTCCCGCACACCGCCATAGCGTTGCCGCCAGGCCCCTGTATCCGCTGTCGCCAGAATGCCCCCCACCGTCGCCCGATCCGGATAAAGCGGGTGTACCGGCCAAAATTGGCGCTGGGTCGCCAACTCCGCCTGCAAATCCACCCATTTCACCCCTGCTTCCACCGTGACCACCAAATCCGCCACCGAGTAGTTGACGATCCGGTTTAATGCCGCCGTACTTATCGTGATGCCAGGCGGATGGGTCTGTCTGCCCCAGTGGGCCTTGCTGTTTTGCCCCTGCAACCGCACCGCCTGCCTCCCCGTTTGCCGCAAAATTTCCCCCACTTCCGCCGCCGTCGCCGGGCGCATTGGAATTTGTAATAAATTGTCACATTCTGACCCAGTTATCCCCAGGTTCTCCCCAGTTATCCCCAACTTATCCACAGATTGCCCCAAGTTATCCACAGGTTCCAGCGTCATTATCCCCGTTTCCGCCCCCCCTGTGGATAATTTGCCCACATTAAATAACGTAACAAAAACTGGCCGCAAACCCCGTGTTTACGTGGCGTGTAAAGAATACTTCATAAATTGGCCGCATCAGGGAATTTGACAGCCCGTCTGGGTTTCGGCTGAAATAGCTGCAGGTGAGGGGTGTGGATTTGCAAAATTTCGTAACGTTATGCACGGGGTAGGGGATATGGCAGGTCGGGTGGTGTTACGGGCGGAGATTCCGCAGGAATTGCATGAAAGTTTGGAAGGGTATTTGGCTACCCATCCCGATTGGGATATGCATCGGGTGTGCAGTGCGGCGTTGTCGTTGTTTTTGTTGCAGAATGCGGCGCAGGACCGGCGGGTGGCGCGGGTTTATTTGGATGCCCTATTTCGGGTGCCCCGGTAGGCGGGGTATAACTGGAATAGTGGCTCCGGAGTTGGCACGGTTATGTTGCGATTTTTGGTGTTGTCGCCGGGTACGGAAGTGGAGCAGTTGTGGCTGTTTCCGTCCCTGCGCAGTTTGAGTCAAGCCCCGGCGCAGGTGGATGTGGTGGTGGCCCCGACGGTGCAGTCGCTGTATTCCCTGTGTCCTTGGGTGACGCGGGTGTTGACCTACGCGTATGGCAGTCGCAACAGTTTAACCGAATGGATCAACCTTTTGGGGGCGGTGCGGGATGGCTATTATGATGCGGTGCTGTTGACCCGTCCCAGTGGTAACTTGAGTTTTTTGCTGTGGCTAAGTGGGGTGCGGGAGCGGGTTGGGTTTTGCGGCGTGGGGCAACGGTGGCTCACCCAGGTGGTGACCCCGAAACCGGAGCAATATCCCCCGGAGTATTACCACGATTTGGTGGCCGCTTTAGGCATCCGGTCAGCCTGTGGGGCGATGGCCGTACAAATTCCGGCGGCGGCGCTGACCTGGGCCGAAACCCAACAACAGCAGTTGGGCCTCACCGCGGGGTATGCCCTGGTGGTTTGGGATGAGCAGTATCCCCACTGGGAGCAGGTGGTGGCGCAGTTACGGCAACAGCAACCGGACTTACCCCTGCTGGTTTGGGGGGAAGGGGGTGCAGGCGTTCCCCGCATCATGCCAGGCGATGTGGGACAACAGGCGGCCCTGCTGGCGGGGGCAACCCTGGTGCTGGTCAGCGAGGCCCAACCCTTGCCCTTGCAGTTGACGGTGGCGGTGCAAACTCCTGTGGTGGCCCTGTTATCGGCGGCCACACCCCGACGCATCCTCCCCAACTCGGATGTGTGTATACCGCTGCAAGCCCCCACCCTGGCCGAAATCAGCCCTGCTCAGGTGGTCCAGGCGTTGGGGCAGTAGCCGTCCAATTCAGCAGAACTTCCGGTTGGGTAGGAAAGGGACAGGTCTCAGGGATGACTGCATCGTATTCAGCCCGGACAATGGCCGCCGCGTCCGCATAACAATTCAGAACTATATCTAGGAAATAAGATCGCAAACTGGGCGATTGCTGCAAAATCTCTTGAATTTCGATTTGGGAACGCTTGATGGTGCCATCCCAACCACGAAAACATTCTGGCAGGTTGACGCAAGTACGTTTTAATAAATGCTCAAATAGAGCCGTTAATCTACTTTTTAATTCCCGCTTGTCTCGACCTGCCAAACCCTCAACCTCCACAATTAAATGCTCCCAATCCACCCGGCCAAAATCCCTGGTTTTTAGGGCATGAATGGTCTGAGCAAACCACAAGGCCAGATCGGTTTCGTATAAAGGGGACAGGGGTTTAAGGGGTGGTTGAGCCATTCTGTTCTCCTAGCGCTGTATAAGAGATGGGCAAACTGACTGCAAATTCCGTGCGCTTATGTTCACTGGTTAAGCGAATTGTCCCACCTAGGCGTTCCACTAATTTTTTCACCAACGCCAGACCCAAACCTGTGCCTCCATATTGCCAGGGGTCATGGGTAGGAATGCGGTAAAAACTATCAAAAATCCGTGCCTGTTCGGCAGGGGGAATCTCCACTCCCGTATTGATCACCCGGAAACAACAAAAATCCTGCGATTCTCTCTCAATGGCCAGCGTAATGGTTTCTCCCGCAGGTGTATATTTGCAGGCATTATGTAACAGTTCTTGCAAGATGCGTTCTAAAGACTGCCGATGCGTATGGAGTGGACACAATTCTGGCGGTGTTTGCACGATCAACGTTTGGTCGTGGCATTGGGTACGTTCCTCAATCGGTGGTAAAATTTTATCTAAAATTTGCTGGACATCCACCTGGGTCAATTCCAAGGTATATTCATCCGCATTTAACCGGGCTAGGTCTAATAAATCATTAATCAAATTTGTTTCTCGGTCGGTGGAACTTTTCAGAATATCCAAATACCGAGAAATCCCCAATTTTGGATCGGCCAGGATGCCACTTTTTTGTAATTTCAACTCCAGCATTTTCAGGGCCATTTTGATATTGTGCATGGGGGAGCGCAACTCGTGGGAAACCGTGCTGAGAAATTCATCTTTAAGTTTATTTAATCTTTGTAATTCGACCACTTGCGCCTGGGCTGCTTGATACAATTCTGACTGACGCAAGGCAATGGCCAAATGCAGACCGATATGCTGTAAAAAGTCTATCTCATCTGTTTGCCAAATGCGCGGGCCACTATTTTGATAGGCCGCCAAAAGCCCCCAGAGTTTATCACCTAGAAAAATGGGCACAATCACCAAAGCGCGGGCTTGGAACTTCTCTAGCAGTTCAATGTGGCAAGCTGTAAAGCCCGATTGATAAATGTCATTGCTCACCAAAATATAACGCTTTTGAAACCGCCCACCTTGGGTTTCTTCCAAACAATGATCCGAAAGGGTGGACACAGGAGCTGTGACCACTGATACCCAACCCGGTGCCACCGATTCAGCTAAGAAGTGACCACTCCAATCGGGGTTGAATTGATACACCACCACCCGGTCGCACCCCAAATTGCTACGGGTCGAATCCAGTACAATCTGGAGCATCTGTTCAATGCTGGGCGCCTGATGAATCGTCTCAATAATCAAGCGCAATAAACCCTCCTTTTGGGCTTGCTTTTGCAAAATTAAGGTGCGTTCATGGATGCGTTGTTCTAATTCTTGGTTTAGGGTTTGGAGTTCTAATTGGGCTTTCTTGCGCGGGGTAATGTCCAAACACACTGCATTCCATACCGTACTCCCATCGGCCTGCCGTTGGGGTTGGGCAAATACTTGTAGCCATTTGAGTTGCCCTTGGGGAGTGCGAATCCGAAACTCTGTCTCAATAAGTGATAAATTTTGCGCAGATTCCTGGACTAATTGCTTGAGCGTAGGCACATCTTCCGGGGCAACTAAACCCCATAGTTTCGGTATATTGTGTACCGCTTCTTCAGGCGTCACGCCATAGATTTTGGCAAATCCAGCACTCACATAGGGCAGGGCTTCCCGTCCATCTGGCCAAAGCTGATACCGCCACAGCGCAACCGGTAAATTACCCAGAACATTATCCAAAAGTTGTTGTTTTTCGGCGAGCGCCAATTCAGTCTCTTTTAAGTCAGTAATATCCACTGCAACACCCAAGATTTGGCAGGGAATCCCTTGCTCATTGCGCCGCCAAACACGCTCCTGGCTCAAAAACCACCGCCATTGACCAGATTTGGTATGCATCCGGTAAAAAATCTCTCTTCGTCCGTCATCATTGCTTTGGACAAGCTCCCTATCTAGGGCTTGTATCCTTGGTAAATCCTCTGGATGGATTAGCTGAGGAGCCAACTGATTACCCATTGCTTGCAGTTCGGCGACCGAGTAGCCAAGCAGTAATTCAATTTCAGGATTAACAAAAACATTCCGTTGTTCCACCAAATCATAGATGTAAATAATTGCTTGAGTAGCGACAAGAATCCGATGGAGAAATTCCGCTTGTTGTGCCAGTTGTAATTCGGCATTTTTCTTCTCCGTAATATCCAATAAAATTCCATCCCAGTAGGGTTCACCTTCGAGTTGCTGATGTACTGTTGAGCGCCCTTGTATCCACTTGAGCTTGCCGGAAGGGGTGACCACCCGCCATTCACAAAACCAATTGGTTTGGTTTGTAACGGCGGTTTGGATCGAAGATTCTAATAGCTCTAAATCCTCTGGATGGGTGAGCGTCGTCCATACATCCCGCGGATGGGCCATGATGTGATCCGCAGAGAGTTCAAATATCTCCTCTGCACCCCTACTTAGATAACTAAAATGCTCAGGCTGTTCCGGTGTGGCTGGGTGGTAGCGGTACACCAAGCCAGGCATATTCTCTAACAGGGTCCTGAGTTGCTCACGACTGGCGCGCAATTCCCGCTCTGTTTGCCGCAGCAAAGTGACATCCCGACCTATGGATTGAATGCTTAATAAACGCCCTGTATCATCAAAAATGCCTATATTTAGCCATTCCACTTCCAGAATTTGCCCCTGTTTACCGCGTATAGGATTGATATAAGAAAAAATGGGATTTTTCGGCGTCAATTGGCGGACATATTGCTCTAAAATCTGCAAATCTTCACGGTTGAGGATGATTTGCTCCCATTTCATTCCCACCATTTCGGCAGCCTCTAAGGAGTAGCCGAGCGCTTCGTGCAGGCAGCGGTTGGCAAAAGTAATCGTTGTATCGGGTAAAGAATAAGCCAGAAAATCGGTTTGATACTCGATAATTTGCCGATATTTTTCTTCATTTTTTTTGAGCATTGATTCGAGCGTTTTGGCTTCGGTAATATCGCTTAATAAGGAGATAAAACCTACCGTAACACCATTGACATTATTAATGGCAACGGTCTGTTCCCGAATGTCCATCACCGAACCATCTTGGCGTTGGAGACGATATTCCTCTTTGTAGTAGAGTGAGACCTCGGGTTTTGCTAGCCAAGAATACCGCACCCGTTCCCGATCTTCGGGGTGGATGACCTGCATCCATGCATTTCCTAAGAGGGCATCGGGCGGCATTTGGTAGAGTTGTTCGGCCAGGTATTCATTGACATAAATGAAATCACCTGCCGGATTTCGCAATGCCACACCGATGGGCAAGTTATCCAATAAAAAGTGATAGGGTTCATCCGCAAGGGTCGGCAGAGAAAACTCAGATTTGGATTGATGGTTCCATCCTGTGGCGGCAATCACCAAACCGAAATGGGCCGCGCATAATTCCCCTTGAGCCGTTATGGTTTCTGCCGGTGGCCCTGACCAATGCGCCACCAACCAACCCCATGCCTGTTGCTGAACGATGACCGGCCAAAACCACGTCTCCCCGGATTCCTGCGGGCGCTTGACCACCTGATTGGACGCAGGCATTGGCCCCGGTGCCAACGCCTCGCCAGCCGTCAGCACCACCTCTTGCCCCCGATAGAGCGCCAGATGCCTTGCCCCCCAACCCTGCCGGAGTTGGACTAGGGCAGTTTGCAGTACATTTTCTACCGCCTCCCCCGCTTGTATCCGGCGCGTGATTTCGGCAAGCAGTACATACAGTTCCGTAAGACCTATGAGCAATTCAACCACCTACCCCCTCTCTCAATGCATGGAATTTGGTGTAGCTTAGATCACTATCATAACCAAAATTAAAAATTCTGGGAGAAAGCTTAAAGCATTAATCCGGTCGGGGACGGTCGGGAATCACGCAGTTGGTACCTAGCATAGAGCAAGCATCTGTGCAGTGCCAATGGGCGATCGTATTCATTGGCAATGTTGGGATGTTATGCGCAGAGAAGCAACCCACAAACTTCATCTGGGAAAGGCCAACACCTCTGGCAATTACAGACGCTGCCAACGTAAAATCCAATGTCCTTAATTACAGAAGTGTTGAACCCCCAGGTATGGAATTCTGCAACAAAAATTTACATCTTAAGTATGGGACGACCCGCTGGCGCCAATGGACAAAATTCCACTCCTGCCGGATTAAAATTTCTATATGTTGCAACTTATCTACTAATTTAATTTACTTCCATACATCCGTGGAACTTTTAACAGTTGCAATAAATAAACTAGAAGTTTTGAACCTTAAAATTTTGAGAGTTTGTGCCCAAATGTGCATCTGGTCTAACGATACACAGCACGGTCATTTCGGAGCCGAATTCTTATTTATAATGAAAAACTTTCTCATTAAGCATCTTGTCTGACTCAAATTTATGAATTTTTATTGCAGAGTTTAAGCGGTCGCTGTTACTTTTACAGGTGACGGATAGGCACCGGCAAACCGTAGCCAATTGGTTCGTTTTGAACATTCGCAACCCTTGGGGCAAACTATGGTAGGGTTGGCTATTACGGATGGCTCTAAACTGCAACGCCCCATGACCAGCATCACCCCCAGTCCCAGTTTCAGTTTGACCGTGCGCCTGGAAATCCCCAACCGGGTGGGGCAATTGGCAACCGTTTTGCAGGCGATTGGGGAAGCAGGCGGCAATTTAGGGCCAATTAACCTGGTGGAGCAGACCCGCCAAACTGCCGTGCGGGAAATTACCATTGACGCCACCAGCCCGGAACACGAAGAACGGATTATTCAAACCCTCAAGGCGTTGCCCCAGGTGCGATTGCTGAGTGTGGATGACCGCACGTTTAAGCTGCACCAGGGCGGCAAAATTCACCTACAAAGCAAAATCCCTTTGAAAAATCGGGCGGATTTGGCGATGGCCTACACCCCTGGCGTGGGGCGGGTATGCCGTGCAATTGCCCAAGACCCCGACCAGGTGTATCGCCTGACCATCAAACAAAATTGTGTCGCGATTGTCACCGATGGCAGTGCGGTGTTGGGGTTGGGGAATCTGGGCGCGGCAGCCGCTCTGCCGGTAATGGAAGGCAAAGCCATGCTGTTTAAGGAATTTGCCGGGATTGATGCCTTTCCCATTTGCCTGGCCACGCAAGATACCGATGCCATTGTCAATACGGTGAAATATCTGGCACCTGTATTTGGCGGGGTGAATTTAGAAGATATTAGTGCGCCCCGCTGTTTTGAAATCGAACAGAGACTGCAACAGGAATTGGACATTCCCGTCTTTCACGATGACCAACACGGCACGGCGGTTGTCACGCTTGCTGCCTTGCTCAATGCCCTGCGCTGGGTCGGCAAATCCCTAGAACGGGTGCGGGTGGTGATCAATGGGGCCGGAGCCGCCGGTTTGGCGGTCGCCAGCCTTTTGCAACGGGCGGGTGCCCAGGAGTTAATCCTGTGTGATTCGCAAGGCATTGTCAGTACCAGCCGTTCCGACCTCCACCCGACCAAAGCCGCCTTTGCCGTTGACCAAACCGGTACTTTGGCCGATGCGCTCGTCGATGCGGATGTGTTTCTCGGCTTGAGTGTCCCGGGTGCCGTCACCCCCGAAATGGTGATGCGGATGGCGCCCGACCCGGTGGTGTTTGCACTGGCCAACCCCGTGCCGGAAATCCAACCGGAATTGGTCGAGGACAAAGTGGCGGTGATGGCGACCGGACGCAGTGACTACCCCAATCAAATTAATAATGTGCTGGCCTTTCCCGGCATTTTCCGGGGCGCCTTAGACAGCCGGGTGCACCGCCTCACCCCTGAGTTGTATCTGGCCGCCGCCCGTGCCATCGCCAGCCTGGTCGCTCCCCAAGAATTACAACGGGAGTACATTATCCCTTCGGTGTTTGACTCGCGGGTAGTGCCGACGGTCGCCCAAGCCGTGGTCCAAGCGGCGCGTGAGGCGGGGTTGAACCGGTGTTAGGGGGGCTTGTCATACTGGGTTTGGCGTTTTATAATCAATCCTTGTGGCTTTGAAAAAAGGGATGGCAAAGACCAAACTCAAGACCCGCAAGGCGGCGGCCAAGCGGTTTCAGGTGACAGGCAGCGGCAAAATTCTGCGGCGCAAGGCCATGCGGAACCACCTGTTGCAGAAAAAATCCAGTATTCGCAAACAGCGGCTGGCACGCAAGGTCGAGGTGCATGCGCGGGATTTAGAAAACGTGCGTTTGATGTTAGCTATTTGAGTATTTGGGACTGAGGGGATACCATGCGAGTCAAACGGGGGAATGTGGCCCGCCAACGGCGCAAAAAAATTTTGAAATTGGCCAAGGGGTTTCGGGGTGCGGCTTCGTTGCTCTTTCGCACGGCCAACCAACGGGTGATGAAAGCCCTGCGGAACGCCTACCGGCACCGGCGGGAGAAAAAACGGGATTTTCGGCAGTTGTGGATCGCGCGGATCAATGCGGCGGCTCGCGTGCATGGTTTATCCTACAGTCAATTGATCGGCCAACTGGCCAAGGCCAACATTCCCCTAAACCGGAAAATGTTGGCGCAAATGAGCATTTTTGACCCAGACACCTTTGCCCAAATTGCCCAAGCGGCTAAAACCCACGCTGGTTAATTGAAAATGACTGACCGGTAGTGTGGAACGCGGCAGCAAAAGTTCATAAATTCACGTCAGACAACATGCTGAATGGGAAGGTTTTTTGTCATCAATGAGAACTCAGCGCCTCAATGACAATGCTTTGTATCATTCGGCTCGATGCACATTTTGGCACAAACCCTCAAAATCGTAAGACTTGACGCTTTTGGTACTATAGCTAGGTAGGTTAAGGTTGTCGCCTGAAGATTCATGGCTACGCCATTGTGGGGCTACGCCCAGCGACCCATATCATGTCAACCTTTGTATGCTTAGCTATATCTAAAACAATTTTCTTCCCTGCTCCAATGGTGGGCAACAACATCTCTGTTAACCAGGCAATCAATACTTGCAAATTACAACTATAGTCATTTCAAACAAGTTTGCGACATGCGCCTTTACCTGAAAACCCTGTCCTGGAAGGGGATACAGTGATGACCAGTGCCTCAAAGTGTTGCATTTTCCTGTGAAACGACTATACCAATCCCAGTAAATGGTGCAACCAATTTCCCTAAATGATAACCACTCATCATGCTGATTCTCTCTCTTTTTGCCAGGTCGTTGACCGTATATTCTTTGTCCTTTTCGCCCCCAACCATATTCATAAACATCTCGATTATCCATCCCAGACTGGTCAATATAGACTAAATCTTCATTCTTTCTTTTCCTCTTTCATCATCTTGATGAACTGTTGTCGCTCTTCTTCGTTTTGTTCTTCATAAGAGTATGTTTTTTTTACGGGTAAAGTTGATTTTGTAGCCTGACCAAAAGAACAGTACACGTGACAGTACCAACAAACTCAGGACTTAACCCCCAAGAACGTAGGTACCAAGCGAGTGGGTATTTTGGAACAGCATCGCCAGGAAGTGATGGCAATCATTGCAGAACACCCAGACTTCTACCTGTGGCAATACCAAGAACTGTTGCGGGAGCGCTTAGGGATTGATGTAAGTACCGTCACGATACACAATTTCTTGAAAAAGCAAGGAATGACTCTAAAAAAAGACTTACCGCAGCGCGAGAGTCCAAGAAGAGGAGGTGCAAAGAGAACGACGAGCTTATCGTCAAAAAGTCAGGGATATTCCAGCGGAGGATTTGATTACCCTCGACCAGACAGGGGTGTGGGAGGGAATGGAACGGGGAGTAGCTCGGAGTTTACGGGGTCAAAGAGCTTATCATTATCGTCAGAGATACAAGGGGGAGAAGCATACGGTTATTGGAGCTATTTCCCTGAGAGGAGTAGTTGGCTGTCGTGTCATCAAGGGTGGGATGAAGAAAGGGGATTTTTGGAGTTTTTGCGAAGCGAGTTATGTCCGAAGCTAGAGGCGAGGAAGGTGGTGATTATGGACAATTTATAGTCATTTCAAACAAGTTTGCAACATTCGCCTTTACCTGCAAACCCTGTCCTGGAAGGGGATACAGCCATGACCAGTGCCTCAAAGTGTTGCATTTTCTTGTGAAACGACTATAAATATTCATCGGAGTCGGGAAGTTGAGGAATTAATTAGGGGGACAGGAGCGCGAATCCGATACCTACCTGTGTATGCACCGGAATTGAATCCGATTGAGATGATGTGGTCGGTGTTGAAGCACTTTATTCGGCAGTTTTCCAGAGTTGGGAAGTATCACATGGAGCAGATAGTGGAGACTTCTTTACTACTGATTAATCCATCCTGCTTCCAAAGTTGGTTTGCTAAGTGTTGCTACTGTACCCCTTGATTCTTTAACAGGCTGTAGTTTTCCAGCCAGGTAATCCACTGCTTAAGGAGGTCTAACAGCGCTTGCCGACAGGGCAGGTGGAGTTTGAACCAGCGGCCCAGCAGGTGCAGTAGCTGAGATTGAAGCATCTGCCTTTCGATTTGTACGACCAAATCGGGAGACATGATGATGGAGGATTGCTTTTGGACGGGCTGGTCTTCAGTTGACACGCCCACCGCCTCAAGTCGGGGGATGCTGATGCAGTCCACCAACGGACGCGCCAAGGCGTGGTCAAGACACCCCGAGACGGTTCCTTGCCACCACGTCGCCAGGTTCCGCTTACTTACGCGCGCACCGTCCGGGTCGTTCACCGGGGTAATTGGCAGGCGATTCCAGTCGCTCAAGGACTACGTCC
>Ga0197142_1001762_pt1 | contig 19467 bp, 18 predicted proteins | sample GBS60_MetaG_FD_148614 | JGI IMG/M metagenome (GOLD analysis project Ga0197142, IMG submission 148614) | Sediment microbial communities from Great Boiling Springs, Gerlach, Nevada, United States - GBS 60_MetaG | ecosystem: Environmental > Aquatic > Thermal springs > Hot (42-90C) > Sediment... | reverse complement strand
CTCCCGCCAGGCCATGTCCCAGAACATGTACTCATAGCGGGCGGAGAGTTCAAACAGTTTCTGCGCGCGCTCGCGCGTGGCCGCATCGGCAGTGCGCGCCTCCTCTTCCATCATGGCCAGCACCTGCCGCACCGAGGCGCCGAACTCCTCGCTCGCATACTGCTCGATCCAGCGTTGGTAGTCCGGATCCTTCGAGCCTCTCTTCTTCAGATGCTTGCCGACCTCCCAGTAGATCCAGTAGCACGGCAGCACCGCCGCCAGCCCTTCGGCAAAGGGCCGCTGCGTGACCGTGGCAATCAAATGGTTGGTGTAAGCCAGATTGCTCGGCGCCATGGCGGTGGGCGGCCGTCCGCCTCCGAGAAGGCTTTCGTGCAGTTTTCGCTCCACCTCGAGCGCCTCCACCGCATGGCGGTTGAGCGCCAGCGACCAATCCTCGCGCGGCGCCTTGGCCGCCAGCAGGCTCAAGGCGCGGCTGAAAGCGCCGAGATAGAGGGCGTCCTGCGCCAGGTAGTACTCAAAGCGCGAGCGGGGCAGCGTGCCGTCGGCCAAACCTGTCAGAAAGGGATGCTCGAGCGTACGGCGGTAGATGGGTTCAATCGAATCCCAGAGCCGGCTTGTAAAATCCCCAGCCCAGGCCGGCACGCTCAGCAGGACGGCCCAGACGACTCTCATTGCTTCAAGAGTAGCGAACGGCGCACGCCGGCCGCAAACGGCGCGCTTTTGAGCCGGCCCTTGCCGCCGGCCGCCATGGTAGTGTAGCCGAGGGAGGGCCTGGTGGGATGGCGCGAGACGGCAAGCTTCAGCTTCGGGTTTTGGATGCGTACGGGAACTTCATTCTGGAAAAAGCGGACATTGTGCTCCGGAATCAGGCGGTCACCGACCATGTACGGCTCGCCGGAGTCGATCTGGCGCGGGAGCTTGTTATCGGCAACCTGCTCGGTCCGCCGCAAAACCTCTACCTGATGGAGATCGCGGCGCCCTCCTACCGCCCGGTGCGGCGGTTCGTCTCCACCAGCGCGGAGGCCGGCTCCGCCCGCCTCATCCACCTGCCGATCGATTCGAACCGCGTGGTTCGGGTCGATTTTCCCGCCTGGGAGGATCTGGCCGACGTCGCGCGCCGGCTGCTCGAGCGCAGCCGCGGGGTGCTCGGTCAGAGCGGGCACGCCGGCAAGGATCTTTACCTGAACCTGGATCCGATCCGACGCGCCGGTCTGTTGAACATCCTGGCCAAGTGCCGGCGAACGCTGCTGGCCAACGGCGAGCCCGTCTCGGCCTACCTGGCAACGGAGCCCTCCGAGCTGCTGGAGATTCGCGGCGACCGGTTCTTCGCCGTCGTCCCCAAGGAGTTGCGCGAGGAGGTCAAGCACAGCGTCGCCGCCGAGATCTTCGAGCCGGTCTCGGGCGCCTTGCATCGGCCGCCCACCGGGTTTTCGCCGGCGGGCAGCTTCAAGACGCGCGACAGCTACGGCAATCTCCAGCTCACCTTTTTTGCCCGCGGCAACCGTTGGGTGGCCGACATCGACATCGACGACGCCGCCGGCCTGGAGCACGTCTTTCAGGTGGTGCGCAACGCGGTCACGGGACGGCCGACGCACCCCTACGACATCCATCAGATCCTGCTCCTCCACCAGGAGCTCGACTCCGGCTATCGGCTTCGGACGGCGGCGGTCTAGCTTGCGACCGGTTCAGCCGTTCGGGGCGGCCTTGCGGGCTGCGCCCCGGCCGCGCGGCGGAGCAAAAAGCCGGGAGATGCGCCGCTGGAGGTCGCGGAAGATCTCGTCGGGATGCCGCGAGGCGTCGATGATGACGAAGCCGTGTCGGACGGCCATCCGGTCGAGCGCGCGAATGATGCGGCTCTGGTACCGCACGAAGCTCTCGTGCATGTCGGCGCCGAAGCGCAGGTCCATGCCGCTTTCCCAGTAATCGAAGGCGCCCCGTCCGACGACGACGCGCGTCACCAGATCCTTGACCTCCGCCCGCAGGTAGTAGACGACGTGCGGCACCAGCGCAAAGCTCGCCACCTGCTCGATCCAGGCCCGGTCGGCGCCGCGCGCGATCGCCCGCGCCATCAGCGAGAAGATGTAGCGATCGGTGAGCACGACGAAGCCGGCGCGCAGGGCCGGGATGATTTCGTTCTCCAGCCGGTCGGCGAAATCGGTGGCGTAAAACAGCGTCATCGTCAGCGGACCGAAGGTGTTGCCCTCTTTGGCCTGCTGGATGCCCTTGCCGGCCAGCGCCGAGCGCGCCATGCCGGTGTGGAGCACCGCGTGCCCCTGATTCTCCAGCCAGGCCCGCAGCCGATTGATCTGGGTGGTACGGCCCACGCAGTCCGGGCCTTCGATGACGATCAGCTTGCCTTGCAGCTCGGCCGCGTCGACTCCGGGGAGCGGGTCTCCGTAGAAACTAAGCGGCGTACGGGGAGTCACCGGCGTTCACCCACTGGACGCGAAGCACTTCCGAGCGCAGGCTCTCGCCGAGCTGCGCTTCGACGATGGCGCGCATCTCCTTCTGCTGCTCTTCGATGGAGCGCGTGGCGTCGATAATGAAAAAGCCCATCTCCTCGGCCATCGCTTCGTATTCCTCGAGAATCCGGCCCTGAAAGATGCGGAAGCTTTCCTCGATGTGGCGGCTCAGTCCGAGATCCATGCCCGCCTCGTAGTACTTGATCGCCGTGCGTCCGCCCAGAATCCGCCCCAGAGCCACCTCGAGCGGCACCCGGAAGTAGAAGGCGAGGTTGGGCCGGATCGCAAACCGGTACAGGTTCCGGACCCACTTCCGGCTCACGCCCCGGCTGACGTCGCGGGCAAAGGCCGTGAAAGCGTAGCGGTCGGCGCACACCACGGCGCCGGCCTTGAGCATGGGAAGGATGTAGCGCTCCGTCCGATCGGCGAAGTCCGTCGCGTGGATCAGGCTGAAGGTGGTCGGGGTGAACAGTTGTTTCTTCTTGCCCCGCCGCGTGGTGTCCCGTACCAGGGGTGAGGAGTTCCACTCGCTGAAAGCGACGGCCACGCCCTGCGACCGCAGCCACTGGCTGAGCAGGGACAGTTGCGTGCTCTTGCCGGAGCCGTCGATGCCTTCGACGACGATCAGTTTGCCCGGATTGCGGTTCGGCACGAACAGGGCCATCGCGCAAAAGAAAGCTACTATTATATATCCCTTAATGGCGACTTACGCCGCTGTCGATATCGGGAGCAATTCCGTCCGGTTGCTCGTCTCCGAAGTCGTGCCGGGCCGGCCGCCCGAGACCTTGGTCGCCGAGCGCGAGGTGACCCGTCTCGGCGAGAGTGTCTTTCGAACCGGCCTCATCAGCCGGGAAGCGATGGGGATCGTCTGCGCCGTCCTGGCCCGCATGGCCGCCATTCTCCGACGGTTTGACGTCGTCGCCGCGCGCGCCGTGGCGACCGCGGCGGTTCGCGACGCCAGCAACCAGGCGGAGTTTCTCGAGAACGCCTCGGCGGCGCTCGGCCTTCCGGTCGAGGTGATCTCGGGCCAGGAGGAGGCGCGATTGATTCACCTGGGCGTCGAGAGCGTGTGGCCGCATCCGGCGGGTCGCGTCCTGGTGGTCGACGTCGGGGGCGGCAGCGCGGAGCTGATCCTTTCCGAAAACGGGCGGCTCAGCGCCGCCTTCTCGCGCCAGATCGGGGCGCTGCGCCTGACCGAACTGTTCATCAAGCACGACCCGCCGCTTGCCATCGAGTTGCATCAGCTCGACGAGTATGTCCGCGAGAAGATCGCCGCGGCTGTGGAGCGCATCGGGCGAGGGCCGTGGCAGCGGGCCATCGCCACCTCGGCGACGGCGGCGGCGCTGGTCTCCGCCATCAACCGCATCCCGCGCTCTCGGCGCGAGGAGGCCGATCGGCTGCGCGCCACGGCCGCACAGGTGCGCCGGTTCCTCCAACAGGTGAGCGCCAAAGATCTGGCGGCTCGTCGCAAGATCCCGGGCATCGGGCCCCGTCGCGCGGAGATCATCGTCGCCGGCGCGGCCGTCTTTCGCCGGATCATGGAGGATTTCAACCTGCCGGCCGTCTACTACTCGACGGCCGGCGTACGAAACGGCATCATCGCCGATCTTGTGGCGCGCGGCGTGGGCCGGGAGCGGGCGCGCCTGTCGCGCGAGCAGCGCCGCATCGTCCAGATCATGGCGCAGCGCTTCGGTGTCTCGATCCTGCATGCGCGCAAAGTGGCGAAACTGGCCGCGACGCTCTATGAGTCGCTCGAACCTTTGCACCGGCTGCCGAGCGACTGCGGGCGGCTGCTGGAGGCCGCCGCCTATCTCCACGACGTCGGCCACTACATCAGCGACACCGCTCACCACAAGCACTCCGCCTATATCGTCGCCAACTCGGACCTGCCCGGCTTTACCGCGCAGGAGAAAAAGTTGATCGCCATGCTCTGCCGATATCATCGAAAGAGCATGCCCGCGCCGAGACACAGCGCCTTCGAGGAGCTCTCGGCCGACGAAAAGCGGGTGGTGGTGCTGCTGGCGCCCCTGTTGCGGCTGGCCGACAGTCTGGACCGCAGCCACCAGCAGCGCATCGATCGGATGGACTGCCAGGTGCGCAACGGCAAAGTGATTCTCTATCTGAGCTCGACGGCCGACACCGATCTGGAGGCATGGGCCGGCGAGAGGGCCGCCGAGATTTTTGAGCAGGTCTACGAGCGTCCGCTGGCGCTCGTGAGATTGCGGTCGGAGGCGTTCTCCCCGGAGGCGAGCGGTGACGGCGAGCGCTGATATCGCCGGCTACGCCCGGCAGCAGATCTCGGCCCGGCTCGGCCGACTGGCCTTTGAAGCTCATCGCACCGCCCGCAGCATGGATGTGGAGGCCGTTCACGATTTGCGGGTCGCCATCCGGCGCTTCAGCCAGAGCCTGCTGGTGTTTCGCTCGCTGCTTCCGAAGCGGTCGGTGAAGAGGGTGCGCAAACGGCTCAAGCGCATTCGCGACGTCGCCGGACGCGTGCGCGACCTGGACATCGCCTTGGCCCTGGTGACCTCCCAGGGACTCGACCCGGCCGGGCCGATTGCGTCGCGGTTGGCTGCGGCGCGCAAACAGGCCGAGCCGGCGCTCGCCGAGGAGTTGCGCCGCTTTGCCGGATCCAACCTGTCGGAGAAATGGCGCGTGGCGCTCGGACTGGACCAGCCATGAAGGGAAAATCGACGTTGAAGTGGGATCCCTCCGCGAGCGCGGCCGATTCGGCGCGGGCCGTCCTGCCGACGCTTGCCGCCCGTTACTTTGCCGTCGGGCGCAAGACCTTCGCGCGCAGAGCCGATCCCGAGACCCTTCACGCGTTTCGGATTGAAACCAAGCGGTTCCGCTATACGCTCGAGCTGTTTCAATCTCTCTACGGGCCCGGCCTGGCCTCGCGCCTGGAGCTGCTTCGGAAGGTGCAACAGTACCTGGGTGATCTCAACGACTGCGTGGTGACGGCGGGGCTGCTGGAGAGCACCTCAGCCGATGGCGGACCGCCCAAGAAGTTGCTTCGGGCGCTAGCGGCGCGCAGCAGGCAGCGGCGGCGCAAACTCGTCCAGTTCTGGCGGCAGACCTTCGACGCTCCGGGCGCCGAGCAGCGTTGGGTGCGCTATCTGCGGGCCTGGGCCGGGCGCACCGGTCGGCGGGCGGCGCCCCGGGCGAAGTCCGTCGGCGGCACCGATGCGGCGGAAACGTGATAGCATAGGAGATTGGAGAGGGCGATCCTGGGGGGTCGTCTAATGGTAAGACTGCAGACTCTGGATCTGCCTATCGGGGTTCGAATCCCTGCCCCCCAGCCACTCCCCGGCCTCTCGCTTTCCTGAATCGGCGGAAGCCTTCCGGTCGGTGGTCGCGATTCAGTTGGCCTTCGGTGCTGCTCCGGCGCGGCCGTCCAGCCGCTCAAAAAGCTTCTCAAACTCCGGCTCCGGCAGGACCAAAGACACGCGGACCCGATTGCCTTCCGAGGCGATCTGAATCCGGCGGGCGTATTCGGCCAGGCGCGCCGCGCGTTCGCTCTTGGCCTGCATCTGGAGGAAGCTCGCCAGGAAGCGAAACACGTCGGCCAGCGCGGCGGCATCCTTGTCGGTTTTGAGGACCGACTCGCCGGCGATGGTGACCTCGGCGCCGAACTTCACGCCTCCGCTCATCTGCTCGATGGCGCGGATGAGCTCGCCCTGGACGGCGGCGCCACCGCTTTCCGGCGGCAGTCGGCCGGCCAGCTCCGCCGGCCAGGCGGCGGTCACCATCCAGACGTCGTAGCGGGAGCTCGCCTCGGCGGCGCGAGCGGCAAGATCGGCCGGAGGCGTCGCGCGATCCAGCCAGCGATCGATGGCCGCCCGCACGAGCTCCCGCTCGCCCGCCACCGCCAGTGTCGCGTCGAGGAAGGCGAAGGCGACGCCGGCCGCCGCCGGCTCCTTGCCCGCGACGAACGTCACCCCTCGGTATTGCGTGGAGGCCGGGCCCTCGCGCGGCAGGGCGGCCAGAATCCGGGCTACGTCGAAACGGCCGCGCACGCACACCAGACCGCGCTTGCCGTCTCCGCGGCCGCCGCCCAGGATTTCGGTGACGTCGCGCCGGGGGTCGAAGCCCGTCAGGGAGATGAACTCTTTCAGATCGCCGTCGGCCTTCTCCAGACGGGCCAGAAGAAACTGTCCGAAGGGCGAGTATCGGCTTTGCTCGACTTGAACGCCGAAGACGATCTGGGCATCGGGCGGCAACAGACTCAGCAGCGTCAAATCGGCGGCCTCGATCGCTGCGGCGGCCCCGAGCCCCAGGGCGAGAATCGAAAGCGACTTCCACTGTGCCATTTTCCTCACCTGCCTTCTATACGAGCGGATCCTCCCGCGGCGTTCCGCCTATCATATCGGCGCTTGCTCGGCGATCTCGATGCCGAAGGCTTCAAGCGCCACGATCTTGCGGGGATGATTCGTAAGCAGCCGAATCCGGCGCAGGCCGAGGTCGGAGAGAATCTGCGCCCCGATGCCGCTCTCATATTGCAACAGACGCCGGCCGTCGGGCGTGGCGTAGTGCATGAACCGGCGGCCGTGCGAAACCAGCTCGGGCAGCTCTTCCGGCTCCGTGCCCCTGCGGACGATCTGCACTCCCGGTCCGCTCTGGTGCAGATAGACCAGCACGCCGGCGCCCTCTTCGGCGATCCGGCGCAGGGAGGCCTGAAGGATGCGCCCGCAATCGCATTCGGTGGAGCCGAAGACGTCGCCAAAGACGCAGCGCGTGTGCATGCGAACGGAAACCACCGGGCGGTCGGCGACGCTGCCCATTGCGAGCGCCATATGCATCTCGTTGTCGATGCTGGTGGCGTAAGCGATCGTGCGGAACTCGCCGTAGGGCGTGCGCAGGCGGCCTTCGGCCTTGCGCCGCACAATGCGCTCATGCTCGAGCCGGTAGCGGATCAGATCGGCCACCGAGATGAGCTTCAGCCCGTGGCGGGCGCAAAACTCTTCGAGCTCGGGCACCCGGGCCATGGTGCCGTCGTCGTTCATGATCTCGCAGATGACGCCGCCCGGCGCCAGTCCCGCCAGCCGCGCCAGATCGACTGCCGCCTCGGTCTGGCCGGCGCGCACCAGCACCCCGCCGGCCCGCGCCCGCAACGGAAAGACATGCCCGGGCCGCGCCAGATCGTGCGGGCGGGCCGCCGGGTCCATGGCGACACGGATGGTTCGCGCGCGGTCGGCCGCCGAGATGCCGGTGGTGATGCCGTCGCGAGCGTCGATCGCCTCGCAGAAGGCGGTCCCGAACCGCGAGGTGTTGGCCGGCGACATCGGGCGAAGCTGGAGCTGGTCGCAGCGCTCTTCGGTGAGCGCCAGGCAGATCAGCCCCCGGCCGTACTTGGCCATGAAGTTGATCGCCTCGGGGGTGACCTTTTCCGCCGCCAGCGTCAGATCCCCTTCGTTTTCGCGGTCCTCGTCGTCGACGACGACCACCATCTTGCCGGCGCGAATATCCTCGAGGGCTTCGGGAATGGAGGCGAAGGGCATGGCCGACTTGCTTTCATGGTAGCGCCGCCCGAGCCGGCCGGCACTGCGCCGCCCGGCCTCACCGCCCTTTTCTGTCCGAGAGCCCGCTCAGCATCTCGTGGAACTTCTTCTTTTGGCGCTCGTCGAGCACGCTCAGGATGCGGCGTTTTCCGTCGGCGCGCACCTCTTCCATCTGCACTTGGAGAGAGTGCATGTACTTGACGAAGTCGTCCAGGATGAGCGCGATCTCCTGCGACTGCTTCTCGGTGAGCTCAAGCTCGCGTTTGAGCCGTTCGAAGGCGATCTCTTTGCCTGCCTCGCTCCAGTAGGGGGCGGGCGGGGGAACGGGATTCTGCGCGCCGTAGCGGAAGGCCAGCGCCCCGGCCAGCGAACCGCACAAAAACACCAACAGGAGGATCAACCAGAGCCGGGGATTACGCCAGCCGGGACGCAACGGCGCCGCCATATGTTCCCGTTCAGTGCTCGTAGGTGGCGAGGTTCACCAGCACCACATCGCGGTCCTGCGCCGGGTCGGCGCCGAGCGGCGGACCGATCGGATCCTCCACAATGAGCATCACCGGCGCCGACGGAGGAATCGCCGGCTCGGTGTCGAGCGAAACCGCGAGCGCGCTGAGCAGAACCAGCAGCCCCAGCGAGGCGAAGGCCAGTCGCTTGGCCAGAGCGGGGTCAAGCAGCAGGCTCCAGATCGAGCACGACCGCTGAGCCTCGATCCGCTCCCAAACCCGGGCGTAAAAGCCCGGTCGCGGTTCGATGACGGCGTCGGGCCGCAGCAGGCGCAGAAACGCCGCCTGGCGGCGCATCTGCTCGACCTCGTGCGCGCACTCCGGACAGTGGGCCAGGTGCGACTCGATCGCCCGGACGCCCTCGGCGCCCTCCGTCCCGCCCAGATACTGCTCAAGGCGTTCCTTGATGGGCTGATGCATCGTCTCTTCCCCCAAAACTAACCGCCATGTCGCTGTGCGGGTCTTTTGCCCGCTTGGTGCAACGTACCATCCGGCGCCGAACTCTTCACAGCGCCGGTCCCGTTCCCCTGCGGCGCAGCAGCCGTCCGGCTGCGCGCAGCAGCTTTTGCCTGGCCCGGAACAACTTCACTTTAATTGTATTCTGGTTCAACCCGGTCATCTGGGCCAGTTCCTCGACCGAGTGCCCCTCCACCTCTTTGAGCAGGAGGAGCGTGCGTTCCTCTTCGGTGATCTTCTCGAGCAGCTTCATCACCAGGTCACGCTCGGCAAGCAAGGTGTCGACGGCGCGGACCTGCTCAAGGGGCTGCTCGCTGTTCATCATCCGCACCGCATCTTCCTCGGTGAAATCGCTCTCGTAGACCAGCTTGCGCACCCGCTTTTTTCGCAAATAGTCGTAGCACTCGTTGACGGTGATCTTGTAGATCCACGTCAGCAGGCTGCTGCGGAAGTCAAAGCTGCCGATCGATAAATAGATCTTGGCGAAGACCTGCTGCGCGATGTCCTCGGCGTCGTTGCGGTTCTTGAGAATGCCGTAAATGATTGATAAAACTTTGGATTGATACCGATCGACGAGCTCGCGGAAGGCCCTTTCGTCGCCCGCCTGCACCCTCCGGACGAGGGCCGCCTCTTGGGAGCCGTTCGCGTTCACTCTCTCCCTGGTCCGAGTTTGCTCTCCGGCTGCCGGAAACGGAAGCGCCGTCGTCACGCTGGTCATACATCCGGTGCGACGTAACCCGGATCCGCCTGGTTTCGGGCAGCTTGCCGGAATGGCCGCCGGGCCGGATCCTCGATCAAGATAGCAGATTCTTGCGACCTGTCGCCCGCCGGCCGAATCTGGTTGAAGGTAGCGCCCCTCGCGCATTTGTACAATGGAAATGGAGAGGGTAGTTGCTACGAGGAGGTGGAGGAACCCATGCTTCGAATGACACCCAGGGCTGTGGAGAAGGTCAAAGAGATCCTCAATATGCAGGATCCCAAACCGGCCGGCCTCAGAATCGCCGTGGTGGGAGGGGGCTGCTCGGGCTTTCAGTACTCGATGGCCTTCGAGAACAATCCCCAGCTTCTGGACAAGACCTACAACTATGACGGCCTGAAGGTTTTCATTGACCAGGCCAGCATGTTGTACCTGGACGGCGCCGAGGTCGACTACGTCGAGACGCTTGAAGGCTCCGGGTTCAAGTTCACCAACCCGAACGTCCGCACCACCTGCGGCTGCGGCCAGAGCTTCAGCGCCTGAGGGCGCCGAAGGCGCCGGCTCAAGGCGGTCCGTCGCCAAGGCATTCCCCGCCTGGACAGAGCCTATCCGATTGCGATAGAACAAGGCGAGGGGTGCTTATGCCCAGGCGACGACGAGAATTCCTTCAATGGGCGGCCGCAGCCGGTCTGGCGTCGGCCTGTGATGCGGAGGCGGAGGCCCGCGCAGCCCAGGGCCCGCTTGAGGTTTCCGGCAAGCTGATCACGCCGCCCAGCGGCGCCGAGCTGCCCAAGCTCCAGCTGGGCCGCTTCCTGGTCTCGCGGCTGATCATCGGCGCCAACCCGTTCCACGGTTACTCCCACTTCAACCGGATCCTCAGCAACCACATGATGGAGTGGGCCGACCGGGATCGCGTTTGCGAGATCCTGGCGCGGTGCGAACGCCTGGGGATCAACACGTGGCAGTTTTCGCACCATGCGCGCGGCATGGGGGATCTGGAACGCTATCGCCAGCTCGGCGGCACGATCCAGTGGATCGTGCTGAGCCACCGCGAACTGGAAGAGGATCCGGCGCTGGTGCGGCAGGTGGCCAAACTCGGCCCCATCGGCATCGTCCATCACGGCGGCTCGGCCGAACGCAAGCGGCGCGCCGGCCAAACAGCGCAAATTCGGGACTTTCTCAAGCGGGTGCGCGACGCCGGCGTGTTGGCCGGGCTGTCGACTCACGATCCCGCGTTTTTGGAACAGGCCGAAGAGGAGAACTGGGAAACGGACTTTTACATGGCCTCCCTGTACTACCTGACGCGCACACCCGAGGAGTTCCGCAAGATCCTGGGAACGCGGCCGATCGGGGAAATCTATCTGCCTGAGGATCCGCCGCGGATGTGCGAGGCGATCCGCAAGACGAAAAAGGTCTGCCTCGTTTATAAAGTCCTGGCGGCAGGCCGCCTGGTGGATTCGCCCAAACAGATCGACGAGGCCTTCGAGTTCGTTCTGCGCAACACGAAGCCTAACGACGGCATGATCATCGGCATGTACCCGCGCTTTTCCGACCAGATCACCGAAAACGTCGAGCGCTTCCGGCGCATCTCAGCCGCGCTCGGCAGTTGAAGGCGGGCCGGGGACTGCGAAGCGGCGCCGCCGTTTCCCTATTGCATAATGAGATTTCGTGGAACAGGCGCGGGCATGGATTCAAAGTGCCTCGACCGTGGTGGCCTTGACCGGCGCGGGGATTTCGGCTGAAAGCGGCATCCCCACGTTCCGGGGCGCCGGCGGCTTGTGGAGGAGCTTCCGGCCCGAGGAGCTGGCGACGCCCGAGGCCTTCGCTCGCGACCCGAAGCTTGTCTGGGAGTGGTATCTGTGGCGCCGCGGGCTGATCGCGCGTGCCGAGCCGAACCCGGGCCACTACGCCCTGGCGCGGCTCGAGCAGCGGGCGCCGCGTTTCCTCCTGGTGACGCAGAACGTCGACGGCCTGCACGAGAGGGCCGGCAGCCGGGCAGTCCTGAAACTCCATGGCGACATCTGGGAGGTGCGATGCACCGGCTGCGGCGCCGAGCAGCGCGACGAGCGGCTCTCGTTTGACCGGATGCCGCCCCGCTGCACCTGCGGCGGCCTCCTGCGGCCCGCGGTGGTCTGGTTCGGCGAACTGCTGCCGGCCCGCGTCTGGCAAGAGGCCGAGCGAGCGGTGGCCGAGGCCGAGCTGTTGCTCGTGGTCGGCACCTCCGCCCTCGTCTATCCGGCCGCGAGTTTGGTTCCCCTGGCCAAGCGCTCCGGCGCCCGCGTCATCGAGGTCAACCTCGAACCGACACCCTATTCGGAATGGCTGGACTGCTCGCTTCGGGGCAAGGCGGGCGAGCTTCTGCCCAGGCTGATCTCATGAGAATCTGCTACTTCGATGCCTTTTCGGGTATCAGCGGCGACATGACCGTCGGTGCGCTGATCGACGCCGGCGCCGACCGAACTGCGCTGGTCGAGGCCCTGCGCTCGCTCGGCACCGGCGCCGCCTACGAGATCGAGCGGACCCGGCGCCGCGGCATTGCGGCGACGAAATTCCGCGTGCGGCCGCCCGAGGGGGAGCGCCACCGCCACCTTTCCCACATTCTGCGCCTGATCGATGCCGCCGGCCTGCCCGCGCGGGCGGCCCAAAACGCCCGCTCGATCTTCGAGCGGCTCGGGGAGGCCGAGGCCGCCGTGCACGGCGTTCCCGTCGAGAAGGTCCACTTCCATGAGGTGGGCGCGGCCGACTCGATCGCCGACATCGTCGGCGCCTGCGTCGCCCTGGAGCTTTTGGGCGTCGAGGAAGTTTACTGTTCCCCGATCAACGTGGGCGGGGGGACGGTGGTCACCGAGCACGGCCGGCTGCCGGTTCCGGCGCCCGCCACCGCCCGGTTGCTCGAAGGCAAGCCGGTCTACTCTATCGGTCCCCAGATGGAGCTCACGACGCCGACCGGCGCCGCCATCGTGGCCACGCTGGCGCGCCAGTTCGGCCCTTTGCCGCCGCTGCGGCTGGGCGCGACCGGCTACGGCGCCGGCGACGCCGATTTTCCCGAGCAGGCGAACGTCCTCCGCGTGCTCTTGGGCGAAGCCACGGCCGCCGAGGAGGCGGTCTCGGTCGTGATTCTGGAGGCCAACATCGACGACTCGACGCCCGAGGTGCTCGGCTACGCCATGGAGCGGCTCCTCGAGGCCGGCGCCCTGGACGTGAGCCTCTCGCCGCTCCTGATGAAGAAGAACCGGCCGGGGACCCTGTTGCGGGTCGTCGCCCGGCCCGAGGACCGCGAGGCGCTGGCCGAGCTGGTGCTGCGCGAGACCTCGACCCTGGGCCTGCGCCTGTTCGCCGCCGAACGCCGCCTCGCGGCTCGCCGCTTCGTCGAGGTGCGCACCTCGGCGGGCACGGTTCGCGTCAAGGTCTCCGACCGCGGCCAGTTCGCTCCCGAGTACGAGGATTGCCGGCGACTGGCGCTCGCCACCGGGGCGCCGCTCAAGCAGATTCTGGCTGAGGCCACCGCCGCCTACCTGAAAGACAGCCGATGAAGTACTACCTGACAACGCCGATCTACTACGTCAACGCCGCGCCGCATATCGGGCACGCCTATACGACGATCGTCGCCGATCTGATCAAACGCCTGAAAACGATGCAGGGCTACCGCGCCGTGCTCACCACCGGCAGCGACGAACACGGTGTCAACGTCGAGCGGGCCGCCGCGCGCGCCGGCAAGCCCCCGGCGGAGTTCGTCGCCGTCATCGCGCGCGAATTCGAACAGCAGTGGCGCACGCTCGGCTTGAGCATCGACCGCTTTATGCGCACCTCCGATCTGCGCCATCACCGGAAGGTGGCCGAGCTGTTTGAAGCCTGCCGCCGCAACGGCTACGTCTACAAGGGGGAGTACCGGGGCCAATACTGCATCCACGACAATCTCTACGTGACCGAGGCCAAGCCGGGCGACCCCTGCCCGGAATGCGGCCGCCCGACGGAGACCGTCACCGAGGAGAACTATTTTTTCCGGCTCTCGGCCTTCGAAGAGCGCCTGCTGGAGCTCTACGAGCGCCAGCCGGAATTCATCCAGCCGGAGACGCGGCGCAATGAGGTGATTTCGTTCGTCAAGCAGGGCTTAAGCGACCTCTCCATCACCCGGACCAATATCAAGTGGGGCATCCCGGTGCCCGGCGAGGAACGGCACGTCTTCTACGTCTGGTTCGACGCGCTCACCACCTATGTGAGCGCCGTCGACGGCGAGGACCTCTGGCCTGCCGACCTGCACCTGATCGGCAAGGAGATCGTCCGCTTTCACGCCGTCTACTGGCCCGCCTTTCTGATGGCCGCCGGCTGGCCGTTGCCCAAGCGCATCTTTGCCCACGGCTGGCTCCTGTTTCAGGAAGACAAGATGAGCAAGTCCAAGGGCAACATCGTCCGGGCGACGCCGATCCAGCAGGTGATGGGGATCGACGCGCTGCGCTACTTCCTGCTCCGGGAGATCGTCTTCGGCCAGGACGGCAACTTCAGCTACGACGCCCTGGTCGGCCGCTACAATGCGGACCTGGCCAACGGACTCGGCAACCTGACCAGTCGAACCCTCACCATGATCCAACAGTACCGAGGGGGGCGCATCCCGGCGCCGGCGGCGGGCCTCCGGCCCGATATCGCCCAGACGGCCCAGACCGCCATCCGCACCGCGGTCGCCCATTTTGAGGCGTTCGAATTCTCGCGGGCGCTTGAGGTCATCTGGTCGCTGCTTGCCGCCATCGATCGCTTTCTGGTCGAGGAGGCGCCCTGGAAGCTGGCGCGCAGTTCCGAGGAAGGGGCCCCTCAGCGGCTCGATTCGATTCTGTACACGGCCGCGGAGGCCCTGCGCGTGGCCGCCGTGCTGCTCTGGCCCGTCATCCCCCAGTCGGCGGAGAGGATCTGGGATTGGCTCGGCATGCAGGCGCCGCTCGACAGCGTCCGGTTGGGCGAGCTTGAGTGGGGCCAGTTGCCGGCCGGCCAGCTCATCAAGACCCCTCAGGCGCTGTTTCCGCGCATCGAGGCGGACAAGGCGATCGAGCGGATGCGGGAACTGGAGGCGCAGGAGACGGCTCGTCAGGCGGCCCTGTTTGCGCCCAAGCCCTCCGAACCGGTCCCGCCGCCAAGCAGGCGCATCAGCATCGAGGAGTTCGCTCGTGTCGACCTGCGCGTAGGGGAGGTGCGTTTCGCCGAGCGGGTGAAAGGCTCCGACAAGCTGCTGCATCTGAAGGTCGATATCGGCGAACCTGAGCCGCGCACGATCGTCGCCGGCATCGCCGAGGCGTATGCGCCGGAGAGCCTCCTCGGCCGCAAGGTGGTCATCGTGGCCAACCTGGAGCCCCGCAAGCTCCGCGGCATCGAATCCAACGGGATGATTGTCGCGGCCACTCCCGAGGGCGGCAAGCCGGTCCTGGTCGGGTTCCTCGAGGATGTCCCGGCCGGCGTGCGCCTCTCATGAAGCTGACCGACTCGCACTGCCACCTCGATGACCGGCAATTTGACGTCGACCGCGAGCAGGTGATCGAGCGCGCTCTGGAGGCCGGCGTCGCGCGGATGCTGGCCATCGGCACGGGCGACGGTCCGCCGGATCTCGAGGCGGCGATTCGTCTCGCCGAGCGGTATCCGCCGGTGCTGGCCAGCGTGGGCATCCACCCGCACGACGCCGCCAAAGCCAGGCCGGCCGACTTTGACCATCTCCGGGCGATCGCCAGGCATCCAAAAGTCGTAGCGGTGGGAGAGATCGGACTGGATTACCACTACAACTTCTCGCCGCCGGAGCGGCAGCGCGAGGTCTTCCTCGAACAGTTGCGGCTGGCGGCCGAGCTCGGCAAACCGGTGGTCATTCATACCCGCGAGGCCTGGGACGACACGATCGCCCTGCTTGAGCGGCATGCCGTGGCGGCCGGTCTCCGAGCGGTCATGCATTGCTTTTCCGGGGGGCCGGAGGAGGCCCGGCGCGCCCTCGAGCTCGGCTTTTTTTTGAGCTTTGCCGGCATCGTCACTTTTCCCAAGGCGGCGCAAGTTCGCGAGGCGGCGCGGCTCGTACCGCTTTCGCGCCTGCTCGTTGAAACCGATGCGCCCTACCTTGCCCCGGCCCCCCACCGGGGCAAGCGGAACGAGCCGGCCTGGGTGCTGGAAACGGCGCGAAGACTGGCGGAATTGCGCGGCGAGCCGCTCGAGCTTCTGGCTGCGGAGACCTCGCGGAATTTCGACCGGCTGTGTTTGCCTGACGGGAATTGGTGTCAGTAAACTGAAACCATTCTCATGGGACGCGACAGGCTTGGGCAGTCGATGACGGCGCGGGAGATCTTCGAGCTGGTGCATGACGATCTCGAGCTGGTCGAGCGCGAGATCGCCCGCGAATCCACCGCCTCGGTCTCCACGGTGACCGACATCGGCCGCTACTTGCAGTCGAGCGGGGGCAAGCGCCTGAGGCCGATGCTGGTGCTGTTGACGGCGCGGCTGATGGGCAGGGTCGACGATCTGGCGCTCCGGCTGGCCACCGTGGTCGAGATGATCCATACGGCGACGCTGGTGCATGATGACGTCATCGACGTCGCCGAAACGCGCCGGGGCAAGCCCTCCACCAACATGATCTGGGGCAACCTCACCTGCGTGCTGGCCGGCGATTGGCTCTACATGCAGGCCTTTCAGGTGGCGCTCCGGCTGCGCAACTTCCAGTTCCTGGATATTCTCATCGCGCTCACCCAACTGATGGTCGAAGGCGAGCTGATCCAGCTCGAGCGCCTGGGCCGCATCGACATCACCCAGGCCGAGTACGAGGAGCTGGTGGACCGCAAGACGGCGAGCCTGTTTTCGGCCTGCGCGCGGCTCGGCGCGCTGGCCGGCGGCGCCGACGAAGCCGCCGAATCGCGCCTGGCCGAGTTCGGCTGGCACCTGGGCATGGCTTTCCAACTCGTCGACGACGTGCTCGATTTCACCTCGCGCGAAGCCGTTCTGGGCAAGCCGGTCGGCAACGATCTCCGGGAAGGCAAGGTCACCCTGCCGCTGATCTACGCGCTCGAGGAGGCCGCTCCCGAGGAGCGCCGGATGGTGGAGACCGTGCTGCGCGACAACAGCTACGAACGGGTGCCGTTCTCCAAGATCCTGGACTTCATCGAACGGCGGGGCGGCATCGAGCGGGCGCTCCATCGGGCCCAGAATTTCACCGAGCAGGCGCGCTCCATCATTGGCGGCTTTCCCCCCTCTCCGGCGCAGCGCGCGCTGGCCGCCGTCGTCGAGCTGGTCATCGACCGCGATCACTGAGGCAGAACGCCCCAAAAGCCTGACATACTTGCAAATGATCATGTTGTCGCGCTGCCTGCTGTTCGTCGTGTTGCTTTCCCCGGTCGCCTGCCGCCAGGCGCCGGCGCCTCGCGCCGAACACCCCCGGCCCGATTTCGAGCGCGCCGAATGGCTGAACCTGAACGGCGAGTGGGAGTTCCGCTTCGATCCGCTCAATGTCGGTCTGGCGCAGAACTGGCAGCGGCCTGGGGTGGTTTTCGACCGCAAGATCGTCGTGCCGTTCTGCTGGGAGAGCAAGCTCTCCGGCATCGCCGACACGAGCGGCAACCAGATCGGCTGGTACCGCCGAAAGATCTCTGTGCCGCGCGCCTGGCGCGGCCGGCGGGTCTGGCTGCGTTTCGAGGCGGTCGACTGGGAGGCGCAGGTCTGGCTGGACGGCAAGTTCATCGGTCGCCACGAGGGCGGCTACACCCCCTTTGCCTTTGACGTGACCGAGCATGTGCCGCCGGGCGGCTCCGCCACGCTCGTGGTTCGCGCCTTCGATCCGACGGACCGCCACCTGCCCACCGGCAAGCAGGTGGCCGCCTGGTACACCTTCACGAGCGGCATCTGGCAGACGGTTTGGCTCGAGGCGCGGCCCGCCACGTATCTGGATGAGGTGGTGCTCGTGCCGCGCAACGACGGCGGAGCCTGGTCGCTCGCCGTGGAAGCCCGGCTCCGCGGCCCGGACGGCCGCGCGCGGCTGCGCATCGCAAGTCCCGACCCCACCGTCCAGGCCGCCGAGGGCGACGTCGAGCTCAGTCAGGGCACGGCGCGCTTTACGGCGATCTTGCCCGTTCGGGAGCCGAAACTCTGGTCTCCGGAGAGCCCGCACCTGTATGATCTCTACATCGAGGTGAGCGGCGAGGGCCAGAGGGTCGATCGCGTCAAGACCTACTTTGGGCTGCGCACCGTCGGCCGCGGCTTCGTCGGCGATCTCAAGCACGAATCGATTCTGCTCAACGGCAAGCCGGTCTACCTTCGCGGGGCGCTTGATCAGTCGTTCAATCCCGACGGCATCCACACGGCGCCGAGCGACGAGTTCCTGCGCCGGGACATGGAGATCGCCAAGCGTCTGGGGCTCAACGCGCTGCGCATCCACATCAAGATCGACGAACCTCGCCGCCTCTACTGGGCCGACAAGCTGGGCCTGCTCATCATGCAGGACATGCCCTGCACCTGGGAGTACAGCGACCGCGCCCGAGCGGCCTGGGAGAGCACGATGCGGGCGGCCATCGCGCGGGACCGGAACCATCCCTCGATCTTCGCCTGGGTGCTGTTCAACGAGACCTGGGGCATCGGCGGCAACGACTACAAACAGCGGCCCGACATCCAGGAGTGGGTCAAATCGATGTTTCGCACCGCGAAGGAGCTCGACCCGACGCGCCTGGTCGAAGACAACTCGCCCAACCGCTACGACCATGTGGTGACCGACATCAACTCCTGGCACTTCTACATCGACGATTACGAGAAGGCGCGGGCGCACATCGAGGAGGTGGTGCGCAACACCTACCCGGGCTCGAGCTTCAACTTTGCGCCGGGCTACAAACAGGACACGGCGCCGCTTGTGAACTCCGAGTACGGCGCGGTGTCGGCCACCGGCGGGGACCGCGACATCTCCTGGGGCTTTCGTTACCTGACGACCCTTTTGCGCAAGCACGAAAAGATCCAGGGCTACATCTATACCGAGCTCACCGACGTCGAATTCGAGCACAACGGCCTGGTCAACTACGACCGCTCGCCCAAGGAGTTCGGCTACGACGCCTTCGTCGAAGGCATGACCGTCGCCGATTTGCAAGGGGAGGACTTCGTCGGTTTCGATACCCCGCCGGCCATCGTGACCGAGCCGGGCGCCGATGTCGAGGTACCGATCTTCGTCAGCCATTTCTCGGATCGCGACGGCGAGGTCTACGTGAAGCCCCGGTTGGTGGGCGTCGACGATCTGGGCCGTGACGTCCGCGTCGAGCTGGACGCCCGCCCGGTGATTTGGACCCGCTACCGTGTGACGCCCCAAAAACCGTTGCTGGCTACCTTGCCCAAGGACCGAAGTTTCACGGGCGCGCTGACCATGGAGCTGGTCGACGGTTCAGGCCGGCGCCTGGCCGCCAACTTCGTCAATGTCATCGCCTGGCGCCGGCGGCCGGCTGACGCCCTGGGGCGGCAGCAGACGGAGCGTCTGGACGCCCGCCGCGTGGTGCTCCGGCGAACGCCGCTCGAAGTGCACGCCGCCTACTGGAGCGGCGCCGGAGCGCCGAACCGCCTGACGCGCCGGCGGGATCATCCCAAGCTGTGGTTCCACGGCTCGGGCACGGTCGAGTACCAGTTCGAGGTTCCGCCGGAGGTGATCGAAGCCCGCCCCGTGCGGCTCGGCCTGCTCGCCGAACTCGCCGCCAAGGCGCGGGACGAGAAGCTGGCCTGGCCGCAGGAGATGACGCTGCTCGACTATCCGCAGACCGATACGATCAAGCACCCCGCCACGGTGAACATCATCGTCAACGGCCACCGCCTGGAGCCGATCCAACTGGCCGACGATCCGGCCGACGCCCACGGCGTGCTCTCGCACC
>Ga0197142_1001761_pt1 | contig 19472 bp, 31 predicted proteins | sample GBS60_MetaG_FD_148614 | JGI IMG/M metagenome (GOLD analysis project Ga0197142, IMG submission 148614) | Sediment microbial communities from Great Boiling Springs, Gerlach, Nevada, United States - GBS 60_MetaG | ecosystem: Environmental > Aquatic > Thermal springs > Hot (42-90C) > Sediment... | reverse complement strand
ATGATTGCGGACTCCACCTCGCAGCGCGCGGATCGTCTCCCGCGCCTGCGTCGCGTGTTCGTGGCGGATCCTCGAGCGGGCGCGGAGCCGTGGCCCGCCGAGATCGAGTCTGTACTGCCGCACAAGCAGCGATTCATCGTCAAGCTGCGCGGGGTGGACTCGATCGGGCAAGCGGAGGCGCTCCGCGGCGCCCGGCTGTGCGTGCCCATCGCCGAACGTCCTCCGGCGCCCGACGGGGAATACTATACGGCGGATTTGCTCGGATGCGAAGTGATCGAGCGGGCCACCGGACGGCGGTTGGGAGTCGTTGCGGACTGGCTGGAAACAGGCGGCGCGCCTTTGTTGGAGGTGACGGCTCGTGAAGGCGTCGAGCCGTTGCTGGTGCCCTTCGCGCGCTCCATTTGCGTGGAGATCGCTCCCGACCAGGGACGCATCGTGGTGGAATTGCCCGAGGGCCTGGAAAACCTGAATCAGCCATGATCTTTCATGTGCTGACCATCTTCCCGGAGTTCTTCCGCGGGCCGCTGGATTACGGCGTGCTGGCGCGCGCCCGCAAAAGCGGCCTGCTGGAGGTCCGCGTGTACAATCTCCGCGACTTCGCCCACGACCGCCACCGCACCGTGGACGATCGGCCCTTCGGCGGGGGCGAAGGAATGGTCCTGAAGCCGGAACCGATCTTCGAGGCAGTGGAAACGGTCTGGCCCGACCGGGATGCGGGTCGCCGCGTCGTTCTCCTCTCCGCCCAGGGACGCCTGTTCAACCAGAAGCTCGCCCGCGAGCTGGCTCACTGCAAGGAACTGTTCCTCATCTGCGGGCGCTACGAGGGCGTGGACGAGCGCGTGGCCCTGCACCTGGCCGACGACGAGATCTCGATCGGGGACTACGTACTGACCGGCGGCGAACTGGCCGCCGCCGTCGTCATTGACGTGGTGGCGCGCCTGTTGCCCGGCGTGGTGGGCAACGAAGCTTCGGTCCGCAGCGAGTCCTTCAGCGCCGAGGGCGACGAGCCGGCTATCCTGGATTATCCCCAGTACACGCGCCCGGCTGAATTCCGGGGCTGGCGGGTACCCGAAGTCCTGCTGAGCGGACACCACGCCGAGATCCGCCGCTGGCGCCGCCAGGCCGCCTGGGAAAAGACGCTGCGGCTCCGGCCTGACTTGCTCGGGCGCGGCCACGCGGCCGGCCGCACCGCCGAAGCAGCCGCCGAGCCCGTCCGGGCCGGCGCAGACTCTGCTAACTTGGAAAGGAATTTATGACGAACGCGTTGTTGGAAAAATTCACCGGCATGCACAAACGCGCCGACCTGCCCGATATCCGGCCGGGCGATACCGTGCGTGTGCACGTCAAGATCAAAGAAGGCGACAAGGAGAGGATCCAGCCCTTCGAGGGCACGGTCATCGCCCGCAAGAATCGCGGCCTGGGCGAAACCATCACGGTTCGCAAAATCAGCTTCGGCCACGGCGTCGAGCGCATCTTTCCGTTGAATGCCCCGGTGATTGATCGCATCGAGATCGTGCGCAGGGGCAGGACCCGGCGGGCCAAGCTCTATTACTTGCGCGGCCTCAAAGGCAAGGCAGCCCGGCTGAAAGAGCGCGAGTAAGTTGGCGATCCGGACTCGAGAGCGCTGCCGCGGAGACATCGAGCAGGAACTGCGCCGGCGCGGCTACCGGCACGTGGCCGGCGCCGACGAGGCGGGTCGCGGTTCGCTCTTCGGACCGGTGTTCGCCGCCGCCGTCATCCTGGATCCCGAACGCCCCATTCGCGGCCTGCGGGACAGCAAGCAGTTGACCGAGGCGGAACGCGAGCGACTGGCCGCTCATATCCGGGAGCGCGCGCTGGCCTGGGCGGTGGCCAGCGTGGAGGCTTCCGTCATTGACCGGATCAACATCCTTCAGGCCTCGCGCCTCGCGATGAAGCGCGCGCTCGAATCCTTGCCCTGCAAGCCGGATTTCATCCTCCTGGACGCCGTCACCGTGGACCTGCCCCTTCCCCAACGCGCCCTGGTGGGAGGCGACGCGCGCTGCTGGTGCATCGCCGCTGCCTCCATCCTGGCCAAAGTGTCGCGCGACGCCGCCATGCGCGAGTGGGATCGCGTCTACCCCGGATACGGACTCGCCCGGCACAAGGGTTACCCGTCGCCCCAACATTTGGGCGCACTCGCCCGGCTCGGCCCCACGCCCCTTCACCGCTTCAGCTACCGGCCCGTACAGAAGGCATGCTCGCCGGACCTGCTCATCCGACTCCAGCTCCCGCGTCAACAACTGTCGTTGGAGCTGCCGGGAGAGTGCGCTTGAGCCAGTCGGATCCCGTTTCTGCGGCGTCCTTGCAGGCCGGCGCGACCGCGCAACGAAAATCCCTGGCTCGCATTCTGGGAGCAACGCTCACCACGGTCGCCCCGTTGCTGGCCGGCATCGTTCTGGTGGCGTATCCCTGGACGGACCGCTGGGAACGGAACCGTTTCGCCGCCCTGTTGCCGTTGTGGGAGAGCGGTTACCTGCGCGGAGCGGTCAGCGGCCTGGGCGCGGTGAGTCTTTCGCTCTCGCTGGGTTCGCTGGTGCAGGTGCGACGCAGGCGCCGCTGACGCCGCCGTGCGCCTCCACGGCGCGTCTTGTTTTACAATGAGGGCTTTATCCGCCAACAGGAGTTATACCCGTGGCCGAGCTCACGAAATTCTTGCTCACCGAAGAACAGATTCCTTCTGCGTGGATCAATGTACTCCCGTTTCTGGACAAGCCCATGGCGCCGCCGCTCAACCCCGCCACGGGCGAACCTTTGACCGCCGCTGAACTGGAGCCGATCTTCCCGCGCGGATTGATCGAGCAGGAGTTCTCGCCCAAACCGGAAATTGATATCCCCGGGGAGGTTCTGGATATCTACAAGCTGTGGCGGCCAACGCCTTTGTATCGCGCGCGCAGGCTGGAGCAGGCGCTCGACACGCCGGCCCACATTTACTACAAATACGAGGGAGTCAGCCCTGCGGGCAGCCACAAGCCCAACACGGCCGTGGCGCAGGCTTACTACAACAAGCGCGAAGGCATCCGCCGCCTGGCCACCGAGACCGGCGCCGGCCAGTGGGGCAGCGCTCTGGCTCTGGCCTGTCGCATGTTCCAGATGGACTGCACCGTGTACATGGTGCGCGTCAGCTACGACCAGAAGCCTTACCGGCGCATGATTATGCAGACCTGGGGCGCCGAGGTGTATCCCAGCCCCAGCGATCGCACCCACGCCGGCCGGGCCGTGCTCCAGGCGACGCCCGACTCGCCCGGCAGCCTCGGCATCGCCATCAGCGAAGCGGTGGAAGACGCCGCGACTCATCCCGATACGAATTACTCCCTGGGCAGCGTGCTCAATCACGTGCTCCTGCATCAAACCGTCATCGGCATCGAGGCGCGACAGCAAATGGCGCTGGCGGGCGAAGAGCCCGACGTGGTCATCGGGTGCTTCGGCGGGGGAAGCAATTTCGGCGGCATCGCGCTGCCCTGGGTTCCCGACAAACTCGCCGGGCGATCACGGGTGCGCTTGATGGCGGTCGAGCCGGCCGCCTGCCCGAGCCTGACGCGCGGCCTGTTCGCCTACGACTTCGGCGATACCTCCAAATTGACGCCGCTGCTCAAGATGTACACGCTGGGGCACGATTTTGTTCCCGCCGGCATTCACGCCGGCGGTCTGCGCTATCACGGCGCCTCGCCCCTGGCCAGCCACCTGGTGGCGGAAGGCATCATCGAGGCTCGCGCCTATCCCCAGTTGACGGTCTTCGAGGCTGCGGTTCAATTCGCGCGGACCGAGGGCATTCTGCCCGCTCCCGAATCGGCTCACGCCATTCGCGCCGCCGTGGACGAGGCTTTGGAAGCGCGCGAGCAGGGCCGCAGCCGCGTGATTCTGTTCTGCCTGAGCGGCCACGGACACTTCGACCTGTCAGCTTACGACAACTACCTGGCGGGCAAGCTCGTGGATTACGCTCACCCCGAAGAAGAGATCGCTCGCGCGATGGCTACTTTGCCCAAGGTGGGAGCGATCTGAATCCGCGCGCTCAGACCGCTTCTTCCAGCAGAGCATCCAGGATCCCGGGGCCTCCCTCGGCGGCCCGCTGCGCGTCAATCGCTTCCTGGCAGCGGACGCAGTAGGCTGCCCAGGGAATCGCCTCCAGTCGCTTTTTCGGGATCGGCTGTTCGCAACTCAGGCAAACGCCGTAACTGCCTTCTTCGATGCGGGCCAGCGCCGCGCGGATCTCGCGCAGTTGCAACGACTCGCGATCCAGCGTGTGGATCATGAGCTCGCGGTCGGCTGCCAGGCGAACTTCGTCCAGCGCGTCGGCTGCTTTCTCAATGACGATGCCATCGCGCCGACGCAACACGTTCAACAGCTCGGCCTGCCTGGCTTCGAGCAAATTGCGGTACCTCTCCAACTCTTTGGCCTCCATAGCCACCCCCTCCCGCTCGAGGACGTTCCCCCAAGCCCCTCGATCCCTGGCGAGAGGACCTGTGCTGTCGTTTTCGTGGATCGCCTCGCTTCGTAACGTAGGACGCGTAACCCTTCTGAAGCGTTTCCTGCTCGCACGGGCCATCCCGCAGGTTCAAGTTTTTAAAATGATTATTTAGTGTGAACGATGGGAACATCCACCTCGCCCTCCTTGCGCCGAATCGCGGTCATCGGCAACTACCTTCCGCGTCGTTGCGGGATCGCCACCTTCACTACGGACTTGTGTGAGTCGCTGGTGGCGGCCGATCCCGCTTTGTCCTGCTTCGCCATCCCGGTCAACGACACCCCCGAGGGCTACGCTTACCCTCCCCGCGTGCGCTTCGAGCTCGAACAGAACGAACTTTCTTCCTACCAGCGGGCGGCGGACTTTCTGAATATCAACAACGTGGACCTGGTGTGCCTCCAGCACGAGTACGGGATCTTCGGCGGCCCCGCCGGCAGCCACATCCTCGCCCTGTTGCGCGAGCTGCGCATGGCCCTGGTGACCACCTTGCACACCGTGCTGCGCGAGCCCGACGACCACCAGCGCCGCGTGATGCTCGAGCTGGCCGAGCGCTCCGACCGCCTGGTGGTGATGAGCCGTCGCGCCGTGGAATTCCTGCGCGAGATCTACCGCGTGCCGGAAGAGAAGATTGACGTCATCCCGCACGGCATTCCCGATGTGCCTTTCGTGGACCCCAACTTTTACAAGGACCAGTTCGGACTCCAGGGCAAGATCGTCGCTCTCACCTTCGGCCTGCTGTCGCCCAACAAAGGCATCGAGTACGTGATCCAGGCCCTGCCCGAAGTGCTCGAGCGGTTCCCCAACGTGGTCTACGTGGTGCTGGGCGCCACCCACCCGCATGTCCGTCTGCGCGAAGGCGAATCGTACCGGCTCTCGCTGGAACGCCTGGCGCGCGCGCTCGGCGTGGCCGGGCACGTCATCTTTCACAACCGCTTCGTGAGCCTCGAAGAGCTGGTCGAGTTCATCGGCGCCGCGGACATATACATCACCCCGTACCTGAACCCCGCCCAGATCGTCTCCGGCGCCTTGGCCTACACCGTAGGCGCAGGCAAGGCGGTCATCTCCACGCCCTACTGGTACGCCGAAGAGCTGCTGGCCGACGGCCGCGGCGTGCTGGTTCCGTTCCGCGACTCAGGTGCTCTGGCCGCCCAGGTGATCCGGCTGCTGGAAGACGAGGCCGAACGCCACGCCATGCGCAAACGGGCTTACCTGGCGGGTCGCGAGATGATCTGGCCCCGCGTGGCCGAACGCTACCTGGAATGTTTCCAGCGGGCGCGCGAGCAGCGCAGTTACCGCCCGCGGCCCGCTTTCGAGGCCGTCACGCTCCGCCAGCGATCCGGCGAGTTTCCCGAAATCAAGACGGATCACTTGCGCACGCTGACCGACGACACCGGTTTGCTCCAGCACGCCGTTTTCACCGTGCCCAACTACTCGGCCGGTTACACCACCGACGATAACGCCCGGGCGCTGGAAGCGGCGGTGCTGTTGGAGGAAAGCGGCGCCAGACTCTTGCCCGGCCAGCGTTACCTGGCCTTCCTCTGGTACGCGTTCAATGCCGAACGCGGTCGCTTCCACAACGAGCTGTCGTACGAACGTCGCTGGCTGGATGAAGTGGGATCGGAGGATTGCCACGGCCGCGCCATGAGTGCGCTCGGGCTGGTCCTGCGACGATCACGGGATCCCGGCCTGCGCGGCCTCGCCGGGCGGTTGTTCGATATGGCCCTGCCTGCGGTCGTGGATTTCCGCAGTCCCCGCGCCTGCGCCTTCTGCCTGATCGGAATCCACCACTACCTGGGGCGTTTTCCGGGGGACCGCGCCGCCCAGAACGCCCGCGAGACCCTGGCCGCGCGTTTGATGGAGTTGTGGCGCACCTACAGCAGCCCCGACTGGCTCTGGTTCGAGCCTATTCTGGCTTATTCCAACGCCACTCTCCCCCACGGCCTGCTCCTGGCGGGCGAGGGCATGGGGCGCCCCGATATGGTGCGTGCGGCCCTGGAGGCCTTGAGCTGGCTGGCGGAAGTTCAACGCGCCGGCGGAAACCATTTCGTTCCCATCGGTTCCAACGGCTTTTACCCGCGGGACGGCACGCGCGCCCGTTTCGATCAACAGCCGGTGGAAGCGCAAGTCACCGTCGCCGCCTGCCTGACCGCGTGGCGCATCACGGGTGAGGAACGCTGGAGGGAAGAAGCCCGGCGCGCCTTCGAGTGGTTCCTGGGACGAAACGACCTCGGGCTGCCGCTCTATGATGCCGCCACCGGCGGCTGCCGCGATGGTCTGCATCCGGACCGCGTCAACCAGAATGAGGGCGCCGAATCCACCCTGGCCTTCCTGCTCTCGCTGCTGGAGATCAGAGAGGCCTTCGCGGTGATTGATCCGGGCAGCCACTCCCAGGCCCGCGCCGCCCAGCCCGCCGGCATCTCCGTTAGCTGATTCCGGCGCGTCTTTATTTATATGAGCCTGTGGATCAACAAACATCACGAACAACTCTTCGTTCGTCATCGTCGCAACCCGATCCTGGCCGCATCCGACTGGCCGTACCCGGTCAACACCGTCTTCAACGCCGGCGCCACGCGCCTGCCCGACGGCACGACCCTGTTGCTGTGCCGGGTCGAGGATCGCCGCGGCCACTCCCATTTCTGCGTCGCCCGCTCCGACGACGGCTACTCGGGTTGGCGCATTGATCCGCAACCCACGTTGATGCCCGACCCGCAGAACCACCCCGAGGAGCTCTGGGGCATCGAGGATCCCCGCATCACCTTCGTCCCCGAGCTCAACAAGTACGTAGTGACGTACACCTCCTTTTCGGCCGGCGGGCCGGGCGTCTCCCTGGCCCTGACGGAAGACTTTCGTCACTTCGAGCGATACGGCGTGGTCATGCCGCCCGAGGACAAGGACGCGGCGCTGCTGCCGCGGCGCATCGGCGGGCACTGGGCCATCATCCACCGCCCCGTCACCACGTGGGAGCGCACCGGGCACATGTGGATTTCCTATTCACCCGACCTGCGGCATTGGGGCAGCCACAAACTGATCCTGCGCGCCCGGCGCGGGGCATGGTGGGACGCCAACAAGATCGGCTTGTCGCCGCCACCCATCGAGACCCCCGAGGGCTGGCTGGTGATCTATCACGGCGTGCGCCAGACGGCCTCCGGCTGCCTGTACCGGTTGGGGCTTGCCCTGTTCGACCTGGAAACGCCCGAACGCTGCCTGCTGCGCGGCGACGACTGGATCTTCGGACCGGAGGAGACTTACGAACGCTACGGCGACGTTCCCAACGTCGTGTTTCCGTGCGGCTACACCATCGGCGACGACGGCGATACCATCAATCTGTATTACGGCGCCGCCGACAGTTGCATCGCGCTGGCCACGGGCAGCGTCAGCGCCCTGCTGGACTGGCTGCGCCGCCGGGGCCGTCCGGATAACGGTGTGCTGCGTTGAGGCGCCGCGCCCCGCAGACCCTCAGCGACCCCCTCGTTCCTCTTCGTCGGGTTCCCGGCCTTCGCGGATCCGGCGCAGCCGTTCTTCGCGTCGCTTGGCGCGTTCGGCGGCACGCTTGACGAGCTGCGATCCCACCAGCTCCAGCATGGCCTGTTCGGCGCCGTCGCCCTGGCGCGGCCCCAGGCGCACGATCCGGCAGTAGCCTCCCTGCCGCTGTCCGAAGCGGGCTCCGAGCGTGTCGAAAAGCTTCTGGACCGCCGACGGCGTCTTCAAAAACGCCGCTGCCTGCCGCCGCGCGTGCAGCGTGCCGCGTTTGGCCAGCGTGATCATCCGGTCCACCAGAGGCTTGGCCGCTTTGGCCTTGGTGACGGTGGTGATGACACGCTCCTGTTCGATCACGCTGGTGACCAGGTTCCGCAACAGCATATAGCGGGCATCAAGGGGACGCCCGAGCTTGTAACCGGCTCGCTTGTGTCGCATGAGGTTCCCCCTACTCGCCGGCAGTCCCGGCTTCTTGCGTTTCCTCCGCCTCGTCCTGGGCGGCGAGGCTCACCGGCGCGGTCGGGCGCGCGGGCTCGGGGGCGGCCGCCGGCGCCGCGGGCAGGATCAGGCGGCCCTGGGCGTCGAATTTCATGCCGAACTGCAAACCGAAGCCTCGCAGCACTTCCTTGAGCTCGTTGAGCGACTTGCGCCCGAAGTTCTTGGTGCGCAACATTTCGGCCTCGGTCTTTTGCACCAGATCGCGGATGGTCTGGATGCCGGCGTTCTTCAGGCAGTTGTAGGAGCGCACGCTGAGCTCGAGCTCGTCCACCGAGCGGTTGAGGATCTCCTCCAGCCGGTCGGCGCCGCGCTCGGTGACTTCCTCCACCGCTTCGGGCAGCTCTTCGAAGTTGATGAAGATGGTCATGTGATCGCGGAGCAGTTTGGCCGCCTGGCCGATGGCGTCCTGCGGCGAGATGGCCCCGTTGGTCCAGACCTCCAGCGTCAGCTTGTCGTAATCGGTCATCTGCCCCAGGCGCGCGTTCTCGACATAGAAATTGACCTTGCGGACCGGCGAATGCACCGAGTCAATGGGGATGAAGCCCAGCGGCAGATCCTCGTCGAAGTTGCGCTCGGCGCTGACATAGCCGCGCCCGCGCTTGATGCGCATGTCTACGTAGAGTTTTCCGCCGTCGCTGACCGTGGCGATGTGAATGGAGCGATCCAGAACCTCGACGTCGGGATCCGTCTCGATGTGACCGCTGAGCACCTCGCCCGGCCGGTCTACGCGAATGCGCGCCGTGCGCACCCCCTCGCCGATCATTTTCAGCGGCACCTGCTTGAGGTTGAGGATGACGTCGGTGGCGTCCTCGACCACGCCGGGAATGGGGCTGAACTCGTGAGCCACGCCCTCGATCCGCACGGCGGTGATCGCCGCTCCCTCGATGGAACTGAGCAGGATCCGCCGCAGGCCGTTGCCGATGGTGGTTCCCCAACCGCGCTCGAAGGGCTGGGCAGTGAACATGCCGTAGCGGTCGGTCAGCGTCTCGGTGTTCGCTACCAGCCTCTTGGGTTTCTGAAAGCCCCTGTACATAAATCCGATCTCCTCCTGCCGGGCGGCCCGTGGCCCGGCTGCACTCAGCCTACTTGGAGTACAACTCCACGATGAGCCGTTCGTTGACCTGGATGTTCATCAGGTCCTCTTTGGTGGGCAGCGCGATCACCCGGCCCCGCATGGACTCGCGATCCACCTCGAGCCAGTTCGGCGCGGGCGCATGCGCGGTGGCCTCCAGAGCGGCCAGGATCGCCGGATTGTTGCGGCTCTTGTCGTGAACCTCGATGACGTCGTTGATCCGCGTCAGATACGACGGGATGTTGACGCGACGCCCGTTCACCGTAATGTGGCCGTGCCGCACCAGTTGCCGGCACTGGGCGTGGCTGGTGCCCAGTCCCATGCGGTAGACCACATTGTCCAGCCGTCGCTCCAGCAGGCTCAGCAGATTCTCGCCCGTCGGACCCTTCATGCGCAACGCCCGCTCGAAAAGATTGCGGAACTGCCGCTCCTGCAAGCCGTAAATGCGCTTGAGCTTCTGCTTCTCGCGGAGCTGCAACCCGTAGCCCACCAGCTTGGGCTTGCGCTCCCGGCCATGCTGGCCGGGCGGGAAGTTGCGCCGTTCGATGGCGCACTTCTCGCTGTGGCAACGCTCGCCCTTCAGGAACAACTTCACTCCCTCGCGCCGGCACAGCCGGCAAACCGGACCGCTGTAACGCGCCATGATTGCTCCTTGTTATCGGATTCGGCCGGTGCAGTTTACGGCCCCACAGGACCTTCTTCCTGCTCGCCTGGCGATTCCATGCATCAAACCCTTCGCCGCTTGGGCGGGCGGCAGCCGTTGTGCGGGATCGGAGTGACGTCTTTGATGGCTTTGATCTCGATTCCCGCGGTGGCCAGCGTGCGGATCGCGGATTCGCGCCCCGCGCCCGGTCCGCTGACCCTGACCTCGACCTGCCGCATTCCCGCTTCCTTGGCCCGGGTGGCGGCGGCCAGCGCCGCCTGCTGGGCCGCGTACGGCGTGCCCTTGCGCGAGCCGCGAAAACCCATCGAACCCGCGCTCGCCCAGCAAACCGTGTTCCCCGCCGGATCGGTCACCGTGACGATCGTGTTGTTGAACGTCGCCTGGATGTACACGATGCCCACCGGCACGTTTTTCTTTTCGCGCTTCTTGAAGGTTTTCTTCTTGGTCGTCCTGGCTGCTGTCTTGGCCATCTCTCCTCAACCCGCCTGGAATCAGGTCTTGCTCGCCCGCTTCTTGTTGGCGATGGCGCCGCGCCGCGGCCCCTTGCGCGTGCGTGCGTTGGTGTGCGTGCGCTGGCCCCGCACGGGCAGCCCGCGACGGTGACGCAGGCCGCGGTAACATCCCATCTCCATCAACCGCTTGATGTTCATGGAGACTTCCTTGCGCAGGTCGCCCTCCACGGCGCCTTCCTGCTCGATGATCAGACGGATGCGGTTGATCTCCTCCTCGCTCAACTCGGACACCTTCTTGTCCGGGTTCACGCCCGCCCGGTGCAGGATCGAGTTCGAGCGCGCCCGCCCGATGCCGTAAATGTAAGTCAGCCCGATCTCGACCCGCTTGCGCGGCGGCAAATCCACGCCTGCTATGCGCGCCATTGGACCTCCTTTACCCTTGACGCTGCTTGTGCTTGGGGTTTTCGCAGATGACCCGCACCACGCCCTTGCGATGGATCACCTTGCATTTGTCGCAAATCTTTTTCACCGATGCTCGCACTTTCATGTCGTCCTCCCGCGGCCGCCTCAGCACGGCCCCTCGCCCGGCGCCAGCAATTCCGTGATGCGCCCGCGCGTGGGATCGTGGGGCGAAAGCTCCACCCGCACCCGGTCGCCCGGGCGCAGCCGCACGAAATTGCGTTGCGTGGCTGCCGCGGCGTGCGCCAGAACCAACTGCCGGTGCTCGGTCTCCACACGGTAGGTGGCCCTGGGCAACAACTCCACCACTCGCGCCACCACGCTGCTTTTCCCGCGCCGCGGCTCATCGCTGGTCATGCTCCGCCGCCTCCGGTCTCGTCAGCACCCACGGGCCGTTGGCTGTGACCGCCACGCAATGCTCGAAGTGCGCCGCATAGGAACCGTCCCGCGTGATCGCAGTCCAGCGATCCGGGCGCAGCGCCACCTCGGCCCGCCCCGCCGCCACCATGGGTTCGATGGCCAGCACCATGCCCTCTTTCAGGCGCGGGTTCTCGTTGCGGCGGTCCACGTAATTGGGCACCGGCGGCTCCTCGTGCAGCCGCGTGCCGATGCCGTGCCCGACGTAATCGCGCACCACCGAAAAACCCGCGGCCGAAACGTGGCGCTCGATGGCGGCGCTGATATCCAGCAGCCGGTTGCCCTGGCGCACCTTTTCGATCGCCAGCTCGAGCGCCTCGCGCGTGACCCGCAACAACCTCTGGGCCTCCGGGCTGATCCGGCCCACCGGCACCGTGATCGCCGAATCCCCGTAGTAGCCTTCCAGCTCGACGCCCGTATCAATGGAGACGATGTCCCCTTCCTTGAGCACTCGCCTGGGCGAGGGCATCCCGTGCACGATCTCTTCGTTGACCGACGTGCACAGCACGTACGGATAATGCCGCCCCACGGCGGGCACATAGTAACCCTTGAAGGCCGGGCGCGCGCCGGCGTCACGGATCATCCGCTCCGCCGCCACCTCCAGATCCATCGTGCTGACGCCCGGGGCCACCATCGCCTCCAGCTCTCTCAACACTCGCCAAACCAGCAGGCCGCTCCGCCGCATCTTCTCCAGTTCCGCCGTCGTCTTGCGTACGATCATGCCGGACGGAGCAGCTCCAGGATGCGCCGCGCGATTTCCTCCGGTGTTCCCTGGTTGCCGGGAACATCGAAGAAGCGGGCCGCGGCTTTCCGGTAATACTCCAGCAGCGGCAGCGTCTGCCGCTCGTACGCCTCCAGTCGCTGCCTGACCACGGCTTCCGTGTCGTCCGCCCGCGCCGCCAGCGGCGTACCGTCGCGGTCGCATCGCTCGTCGTCGCGCGGGGGGTTGGTCACAAGGTTATAGGAGGCGCCGCATGCGGGGCACTGTCGCCGCGCAGTAATGCGGGCGACAATTTCATTGTAATCCACGGCCAGATTGAGCACCACCGGGCGCAGACCCCGCCGCGCCAGCGCGGCCGCAAGAAACTCGGCCTGCGCCGTGGTGCGCGGGTAACCGTCCAGAATGCAGCCCCCGGCGCAATCCGGCCGACCCAGGCGCTCCTCGATGATCTGGTTGACCAGTTCGTCGGGAACCAACTGGCCGGCGTTCATGATCGCTTGCACACGCCGCCCCAGCTCGGTGCCTGCGGCCACCTGCTCGCGCAGGATGTCGCCCGTGGAAATGTGCGGTACGCCGAGGCGTTCGGCCAGCAGCACCGCCTGCGTGCCCTTGCCCGAACCGGGCGGCCCCAGCAAAATCAGCGCGTCGCTCATCGTTCAGAAAACCGTCCGGCGCCCGCGGATTCGCCCCGCCCGCGGCGTGAAACCTTCGTAGTGCCGCATGATGAGCTGGGCCTCGATCTGATTCACCGTGTCCATGGCCACGCCCACCACGATCAGCAGGGAGGTGCCTCCGAAATAGAAGGAAACGCCCAGACCGTCCAGCAACCAGCGCGGGAAGTACGTGTCAATCCAGTTGCCGATCAGCGGCAGGTGCTGAAGCTTGATGCCCGAGATCATGATTTCGGGAATCAATGAGAGCACCGAAAGATACAGGCCGCCCACCACGGTGATCTTGGTCAGGATCTGGTTCATGTATTCCGCCGTCTGCCGTCCCGGCCGGATCCCGGGGATGAACCCGCCGTAGCGGCGCATATTGTCGGCCGCCTCGTTGGGGTTGAAGATGATGGACACGTAAAAGAAGCAGAAGAACATGATCCCCGCCACGTACAGCAGCGCGTACAGCGGCTCGCCGTGACGGATGGCGCCCAGCATCGCGCTCAGCCAGGGATTGTTCTTGACTGCGGGCACCAGCGCCAGCGTCTGCGGGAAGGTCAGCACGGAGCTGGCGAAAATCACCGGAATCACGCCGCCCGCGTTCACTTTCAGGGGCAGGTGCGTGGACTGACCGCCCATCAGCCGCCGCCCCACCACGCGCTTGGCGTACTGCACCGGGATGCGCCGCTCGCCCCGCTCCACCAGCACGATGAACGCCACCACCGCCAGCATCACCAGCAGAATGACGATCAACTGCAACGCGCTCCATTGCCGGGTCACGAAGACGTTGGTGTAGATCTCGGCGATGGCCGAGGGCAAACCCACCACGATGCCGGTGAAGATGATCAGCGACATCCCGTTGCCGATGCCCCGCTCGGAGATCTGCTCGCCCAGCCACATGATGAAGGTGGTGCCCGTGGTCAGCGTCAGCATCGTCATCAGGATGAACCCGATGCCCGGATTGAGCACGAAGCCGCCTTCGGAGTTCATTAGCGCCGTGGCGATGCCGAACGATTGCATGGCCGACAGGCCGATGGTCAGATACCGCGTCCACTGCGTGATCTTGCGTCGCCCCAGCTCGCCTTCTTTCTGGAGCCGCTCCAACGTCGGGATCACCACCGTCAGCAACTGCAAAATGATCGAGGCGGTGATGTAGGGCATGATGCCGAGGGCGAAGATCGTCAGCCGCCGGAACATGCCTCCCGAAAACAGGTCAATGAACCCGAAGACGGTTCCCTGATTTTGCTCGAAAAACTGCTCCAGGCGAATGGCGTTGATGCCCGGCGTGGGGATGTGGCCGCCGAAGCGGTATACCGCCAGCAAGGCGAGGGTGAACAGAACCCGCTTGCGCAGATCCGGAATCCGGAAAACGTTGGCGACCGCCTCGAAGAACTTCTGCATGGCCTCCCGCCCCCTAGCCTCGGCCGGGCTCGATGACTTCCGCCGCGCCCCCGGCCGCCTGGATCTTCTCCAGCGCCGACCGGGAAAACAGGTGCGCCCTTACCCGGATGGGTCGCGTCAGCTCGCCGTGGCCCAGCACCTTCAGGCCATCTCCCAGTTTACGGATGACGCGCCGCTCGAGCAAAATCTCCGGGCTGAACGTGTCCCCTTCGAGCTGCTCCAGGCGACCCACATTGACGATGGCGTACTGCTTCTTGAAAATGTTGGTGAAACCCCGCTTGGGCAGGCGACGGTGAAAAGGCATCTGGCCGCCTTCGAAGCCGCCCATTTGCCGGAAGCCGCTGATGGACTTCTGGCCCTTGGTGCCGCGACCCGCCGTCTTGCCGCGCCCGCTGCCCATGCCCCGCCCCACGCGCTTGGGCGCGTGCTTCTGCCCGGGGGGCGGTTTCAGTTGACTGAGGTTCATTGTCTGCTCCTCGCCCGGCTACTCCACAATTCGGACCAGATGCGGGATCTTGCGAACCATGCCCCGGATGGCCGGCGTGTCTTGCCGCTCGACCACCTGGTTGAGACGTCGCAAACCCAGACCGCGCACGATCTCGCGATGCTTCTGCGGCCTTCCAATCAGGCTCCGCACCAGCTTGATCCGGATCGTCTTGCCTTCCTGCATCGGCCGGCCTCCTAGAGTTTCTCGGGCGCCAGGCCCCGCATCTCGGCGACCGTATCGCGATCGCGAAGCTGCATCAAGGCATCCATGGTGGCGCGCACCACGTTATGCGGATTGCGCGACCCAATGCACTTGGTGGCCACGTTGGCGATTCCGGCCGCCTCCATGACCGCCCGCACGGCCCCGCCCGCGATCACGCCGCTGCCTTCCGGAGCGGGCTTCAGCAACACCTCACCGGCCCCGAAACGCCCCACCACGGCGTGCGGGATCGTGTACGTTTTCACGTTGACCTTGTACAGGTTCTTCTTGGCCGACTCGATCGCCTTCTTGATCGCAGCCGGGACCTCGCGGGCTTTGCCCGTGGCGAATCCCACCACCTTGGCCTCGGGATCGCCCACCACCACCAAGGCCGAAAAGCTCAGGTTCTTGCCGCCCTTGACGACCTTGGTTACGCGATTGATGGACACCACATATTCCTTCAGATTCAGCCCCTGAGGGTCTACCGGTCGGATTCTGGGTAGGGCTGCCATAGCGTCAAAACTCCAGTCCGGCTTCGCGCGCCGCCTCGGCCAGCGCCTTCACCCGGCCGTGGTAACGATACCCGCCTCGATCGAAAACCACCTTGCGGATTCCCTTGGCCAGAGCCCGTTCGGCGATCCGCCGCCCCACCTCGCGAGCGCCGGCGACGTTGCCCCCGGAGGCGCTGCGCCCCTCTTCGAGGGAGGACGCCGCCGCCAGCGTGTGCCCCCGCGTGTCGTCAATCACCTGGGCGTAGATATGCTTCAGGCTGCGGAAGACCGACAGGCGCGGCCGCTCCGGCGTGCCGCGAACCTTCTTGCGAATGCGGCGATGAATGCGAAGCCGCAGTTGATTCCTGGGGATCTTCTGGATCATTTGCCACCCGCTCCGGTCTTGCCCACCTTCTTGATCAGTTTCTCGTCGCTGTAACGGATGCCCTTTTGCTTGTAGGGATCCGGCGGACGCAAGGCGCGCAGGTTGGCGGCCACCTGCCCCACCAGTTGCTTGTCGGCGCCGCTGATGACGATGTGCGTCATCTTGTCCACCCGGGCTTCGATGCCCGCCGGCAGCACGAACTCGATCGGGTGCGAGTAGCCCAAACTCAGAATCAACACGCGGCCGCGCTGCTCGGCGCGATAGCCGATGCCCACAATGTCCAGCTCGCGCACGAACCCTTTGGAAACCCCTTCCACCGCGTTCGCCGCCAGGGCCCGCGTCAGGCCGTGCAGCGCCGCATAACGCTCCCCGTCGCGCTGCACCACGAGCTGGCCGTCCTGCTGCTCGATCCGGATCCCCCGCGGTATGGGCACCGTCAAGCGGCCCTTGGGACCCTCCACGACCAGCTCCGTCCCGATGTTGACCTTCACTCCCGGGGGAATGGGAATCGGTTTCTTGCCTATTCTCGACATGGCTTGCTCACTCCGCCGGCGCCGGCCTCCGCCCGCCTCTCACTCGACCACGCACAACACTTCTCCTCCCACGCCCTCGCGGCGGGCCTGCTTGCCGGTCATCACGCCTTTGGGCGTGCTCAGAATCGAGACGCCCATGCCGCCCAGCACGGGCTGGATCTGGTCCCGGCTCACATAGACGCGACAGCCGGGCCGGGACACGCGCTTCAGGTCGGTGATCACCGGCCGATTGTTGTGATACTTCAGGTAAATCTTGATCGTCTTGCGCGCGCCCTCCTCGGCCACCTTGTAGTTGAGAATGTAGCCCTCTTCCTTGAGCACGCGCGCCAGCTCCACCTTCAGCCGCGAAGCCGGCACGTCCACCTTCGGGTGCCGCGCCCGCAGCGCGTTGCGGATGCGCGTCAGCATGTCGGCGATGACGTCGGTTGGCATGCGAGGCCCTCCCCTACCAACTGGCTTTGATCACGCCCGGAATCTCGCCCGCCAGCGCCAGCTCGCGGAAACAGATCCGGCACAACTGGAACTTGCGCAAGAATCCGCGCGGGCGCCCGCAACGCCAGCAGCGATTGCGATGCCGGCAACGCAATTTGGGGACGCCCTTTTTCCTGGCCTCCGCCAGCTTCCTGTCCTTGGCGATCTTGGCTTCCGTGGCCATCGTGTGTGGATTCCTCCTGCCCGGCTCACTGCCGGAAGGGCATGCCCAGGTGCTTCAGCAGCGCCAGGCCCTCGGCATCGGTCCGGGCGGTCGTGGTGATGGTGATGTTCATGCCTTTGATCTTGTCCACTTTGTTGTAATCAATCTCGGGAAACACGAGCTGATCGCGCAGTCCGAGAGTATAGTTGCCCCGCCCGTCGAAGCTCTTGGTGGACAGGCCGCGAAAGTCGCGCACGCGCGGCAGGGCGATGTTCATGAGCCGGTCCAGAAACTCGTACATCCGCTCGCCTCGCAGCGTCACCATGCAGCCGATGGTCATGCCCGCGCGCAGCTTGAAAGCGGCGATGGATTTGCGGGCCTTGGTGACCACCGGGCGCTGGCCGGCGATCAGCGCCAGCTCCTGCACCGCGCTGTCCATGAGCTTGGGGTTCTGGCTGGCCTCGCCCAGTCCCATGTTGATGGTGATTTTCTCCAGCCGGGGCACGGCCATGACGTTCTTGTAGCCGAACTCCTTGATCAGCGCGGGAACGACCGTCGTGCGGTAGTACTCCTTGAGCCTGGCTGCCATGTCTCAAGCCCTCTTGTCCAGCGGCGAGCCGCACTTGCGGCAAATGCGCGTGCGGCGGCTCTTGCCGCCCGCCATCTCGACCTTGTGCCCGATCCGCGTCGGCCCGCAGCTCGAGCAGACGATCATCACGTTGGAGACGTGGATGGGGCTTTCGCGCTCGGCGATGCCGCCCTTGATGCCGCGGGCGGGATTGCGCCGGGCGTGCTTCTTGACCAGCATGATGCCTTCCACCAGCACGCGGCCGCGATCCCGATCCACCTTCAGGACCCGGCCTCTTTTGCCGCGGTCCCGTCCCGCGATCACTTCCACCATGTCCTCCTTGCGCAGGTTGATGCGCAGGGGCTTCTCCAAAGTCTTGCGCCGCGCCATCAAAGCACCTCCGGGGCCAGCGAGACGATCTTCATGAACCGCTTCTCGCGCAGCTCGCGCGCTACCGGTCCGAAGACGCGCGTGCCGATCGGCTCACCCTCCTGGTTGATGAGCACAGCCGCGTTGGAATCGAACCGGATGTAGGTGCCGTCCTTGCGGCGCGTCTCCTTGCGCATGCGCACGATCACGCACCGCACGACCTTTCCCTTCTTGATGGGCGAATCCGGCGTCGCCTCTTTGACGCTGGCGGTGACCACGTCGCCCAGACCGGCCCGCAAGCCCTTGTCACCGCCCTCCGGCAGGATGCATTGCAGCTTGCGGGCTCCGCTGTTGTCGGCCACCTCCAGCATGGTTCGCATTCCGATCATGGCCTTCTCCTCAACTCAGCTCCTGCGTCGGCTCCACCGGCTCCTCGATCTCGGGCAGAGCCGCGCGCCGAATCACTTCCACCAGGCGCCAGCGCTTGAGCCGGCTCAGCGGCCGCGACTCGACGATGCGCACCACATCGCCCACCCGCGCCGCCTCCTCCTCGTCGTGGGCGTAAAACTTCTTGCGCCGCGCCACCACCTTCTTGTAAAGGGGGTGGGGCGCCCGCCGCTCCACCTCCACCACGATGGTCTTCTGCATCCGGGTGGAAACCACCACACCGACCTTTTCCTGCTTGTGGCCTTGCCTTGCCGCTTCACTCATGGCTCAGTTCGTGCCCTCCCTGGCCGCGGCCAGCTCGCGCTCGCGCAGGATCGTCAGCACCCGCGCGCGGTCCTTCCTCAGCGCCCGGTATTTCTTGAGCGCCTCGGACTGGCCCATGGAGAGCTGGAAGCGCAGGTGAAACAACTGATCGTTGATCTCCTGCAATTCGCTGCGCAACTGCTTGTCGTCCAGTTCGCGAAACTTGGCCGCTTTCATGCTCGCACCTCCTCAAGCCGACCCCGGCCGGGCAATGAATTTGGTGGCGATGGGCAGCTTGTGGGCTGCCAGCCGCAGCGCTTCCTCGGCCCGCTCGCGGGGCACCCCTTCCATCTCGAACAACACGCGCCCGGGCCGCACCACGGCCACCCAGCCCTCGGGCGACCCTTTGCCCTTGCCCATGCGACTCTCCGCCGGCTTCTTGGTGATGGGCTTGTCCGGGAAGATGCGGATCCACAGCTTGCCGCCGCGTCGGATGAAACGCGTGATGGCGATGCGGGCCGCCTCGATCTGGCGGTCCGTCACCCAGGCGCATTCCATCGCCTTCAGGCCGTACTCGCCGAACGCCAGCGAATTGCCGCGCCAGGCCAGGCCTTTCATGCGCCCCCGCTGCTGCTTGCGGTACTTGACTTTCTTGGGCATCAACGGCATGGCTCAACTCTCCTCAGAGGGTTTCTCAGCGGTCGGCCCGGTCGCCGTCTCGTCTCTGCCTTCGTGTTTCCAGGCAGGCTGCGGCGGCGCCAGCGGCGGCGTCACCGGCGGACGCACCGGGGCGCCGGCCTCGGGCGGAGGGGGCGGC
>Ga0197142_1001759_pt1 | contig 19474 bp, 18 predicted proteins | sample GBS60_MetaG_FD_148614 | JGI IMG/M metagenome (GOLD analysis project Ga0197142, IMG submission 148614) | Sediment microbial communities from Great Boiling Springs, Gerlach, Nevada, United States - GBS 60_MetaG | ecosystem: Environmental > Aquatic > Thermal springs > Hot (42-90C) > Sediment... | reverse complement strand
GGGTCGATATCTTGGGGCGAGGCTGAAAGAAAAGCTCTCCTCTCATCCCACTGTCGGAGATATAAGGGGAGTGGGCCTCATGTGGGGTGTGGAATTCGTGAAAGACAAGATCACAAAAGAGCCCCTGGATCCCAAGCTCAGGTTTCACCAGAGACTTGCCCACAGGGCTCTGGATATGGGATTGTTTATCGAATCTTCGGGAGGATGCGATAGAGGACGGGCTGGGGACATGGTGATGTTCGGCCCCCCGTTCATCGTGACCGAGGAGGAGATAGACCAGATGATCCAGCTCTTCAAGAGGGCCCTCACCCACGAAGAAGAGATGATAATGGCCCAGGAAGGCCCCTGACCCCTCATGGGATCGCTGTTGACCCCAAGCCCTTTTTGGTTTATATTCCCCCCCATGTGAATCTGTATACATTGTTCCATTGACTGGGGATTGCCCTTCGGCCTCTCGGAAAAAGGGGTAAAAAATCTTTCCTGTACCAGTCGGGGGGAAGGGGTCTTAAGGTCTCCAACATTGGATGCGAGGAGGTAAGAAAGCATGAAGGCACTTGTTGTGGGAGGTGCGGGTGGAATGGGGCAAGCCGTGGCCCGAAGCCTCATAAAGCAAGATGAGTTCGAGAGGGTGATCCTGGGAGACATCCAGCCCGATCCCCAGAGGCTCCACGAGAAATTGAGGGAGACCGAGAAAGTTGTCCTCACCAAGCTCGATGTCATGGATCACCAGGGCCTCGTCCAGGCAATGAAGGAAGTGGATGTGGTAGTGCACTGTGCCGGGCCATTTTACAGGACAGCGATCCCAGTTGCCAGGGCAGCGGTGGAAGCTCGGGTGAACTACATAGACATATGTGACGATTACGAGGCGGCAGCGCTCCTCTATGAGTCGGACATAGATGCCGCTGCCAGAGAGGCCGGCATAGCCGTGCTCACGGGAATGGGATCCGATCCAGGGACCAACAACCTCATTGCCAAGTACTATGCCGACAGATTGGATCGAGTGGAGGAGATCGAGCTCTACTGGGTGGTGAGCATAGCGGATATAGAGCACGGTGCTGCCTGGGACCACAGTCTTCATATGGTCACGGGAATGGTCCCGCAGTTCATAGATGGGAGGCTGGAGCAGGTCGAGGGAGGTACAGGCGATGAGGTTGTGACCTTTCTCGAGCCTCTAGGCGATTGCCTCGTCAGCTATGTGGGTCACCCGCAGCCTTTCACCATGCCGAGGTACATAGAAGGTGTGAAGAAGGTGATCGTCAAAGGGGCGCTCATTCCCACTTGGGTCCACAAGTTGATAAAGGAGCAAAAGGAAACGGGCTTTCTCAGCAAGGAGCCCGTTGAGGTTAAGGGGAAGCAGGTGATTCCGTATGATCTCACGCTGGAGCTCTGGAGGAGAATCCCAGAAGGCAGGGACAGAGGTCCCATGGCCTCTGGGATGAAAGTGGTCGTAAAAGGGGAGAGAGGAGGAAAGAGCGTCTCTTATACTGCCGACATAGTGGGCAGGACAGCAGCCGGCACTGGTCTTCCGGCTGCAATAGCTGCATGGATGTTTTGCACGGGAGAGGTGAGGGCAACCGGTGTCCTTGCCCCCGAAGGATGCATCGATGCGGAGAAGTTCCTCAGGGAGTTCGTGAGAAGAGGGGCTAGAATCCATCAGACCGAGGTGACTCGGTCCATCCTGTCTTTTTGAGCCCGCGAGGGGAAAAGGAGGTCCTTGGAATGGGAGAGGCTGAAAGACTCAATCTCAGAAGGAGCTTGGATCTCTTTGAGGAGGCAAAAGGTCTTATTCCCGGTGGGGTTCTCGGGGCGAGAAAACCGAGCGACTTCATAGAGGGAGAATATCCCATCTTCCTGGAACATGGAAAAGGTGGGAGAGTCACCGATGTGGACGGAAACGAGTACATAGATTTCCTCTGTGGCTACGGTCCCATAATCCTGGGATACAGAGAGGAGGAGGTAGACAATGCTGTGATTCGGCAGATAAGGGAAAAGGGATTCTGCTTCTCCCTCACCCAGAGATACCAGAACGAGCTGGCAAGGAAGCTCAACTCCCTCATCCCTTGTTCCGAACTCAGCATCTTCCTCAAGACCGGATCCGATGCAACAACAGCGAGCATCAGGATAGCCAGGGCGTATACAGGCAGGGTGAAGGTGATGAGATGTGGTTACCACGGATGGCACGATTGGTGTGTGGAGATGAAAGGCGGGATTCCAAAGAAACTCTACGAGGATGTCTTCGAGTTTCGTTATAACGATCTCGACCAACTCGAAGACCTCATGAAAGAGCATGGCCACGAGACAGCGGCCATAATCATGACCCCATTCGGCCATCCCCTCCACCAGAAGATGGAGGAACCGAAACCCGGTTTTCTCCAAGGAGTGAAGGACTTGGCAGAGAAGTACGGCGCAGTGCTCATATTCGACGAGATAAGGACAGGGTTCAGGCTGTCGCTGGGAGGCGCACAGAAGCTCTATGGAGTGACCCCTCACCTTGCGGTCTTCGGTAAGGCAATGGCCAATGGTTACGCAATAAGTGTGGTCACTGGCCTAAAGGATGTGATGATGGCAGCGGCCGAAAAGCTCTTCATTTCATCTACCTTCTTTCCCAACAGCGATGGATTCATAGCAGCCCTCAAGACCATAGAGATCCTGGAGAGGGACAAGGTCCTGGAGCAGATTTGGGAGAAAGGGGAGAGGTTCCTGGAGAGGATTAGAGGCGTATTGGAGAGATACCCCGTGGGGGCGGAGCTATCTGGTCTCGGCCCCATGTTCTTCATCACCTTTGCTAGGGATGAGGCGGGAGGCCACAGGGCCAAGAGGAATGTTTTCTACACTCAGCTCATAAGAAGGGGGGTCTTCATGGCACCTCACCACCATGCCTATATCTGTTTCAGACACACGGAGGAGGACCTGAGGGAGGCCCTCACAGCCATAGAGGAATCCCTCGATTACGTGGCCAGAAGATTCAGCTGAGGCGAGGAAGCTCTCACTCAATTATTGGTTGGGTTTCCCCTCTCCCTCCTGTTTCTCCCTTATGGCCTTGAGGATCTTGTCGGGGGTAAGGGGATAGTCCTTGAGATAGACGCCTATGGCATTGCATATGGCAGCGCTATAGGCCTGGGCTGCGCTCATGGCAATGGACATCCCCGCCTCCTTCGCCCCGTATGGCCCCTTGGGGTCAACAGATTCCACAATTATTGTGTGGATCCTGGGCATATCGATGGCCAGGGGGACCTTGTACTCGAGCTGGGTGGGGTTCATCACCCTTCCCCCGTCCCAGAAGTGATATTCGGTCAGCATTCCCCCTTGACCTCCCATGGCCACTGCTCCCTGGAACTGCCCTTCCAGCACCAAGGGATTCAGGGCAAACCCCACATCTTGCGCTGCCACCACCTCCAGCACCTTCACCTTTCCCGTCTCCGGGTCAACCTCCACCTCGGCTATGGTGGTGCCAAAGGAGAAGGCCTCGCACATCTGGCCGTAGGGATTCTGGACCCACTCTCTCTTGGGATCGACCTTGGGCCAATAAGAACCTTCGCCTGCGACACTTATTCCCTGGGAAAGCCCCATCCTTATGACCTTCTGGATGGGAAGTCCCTTGTGGGGCACTCCCTTGACGAAGATCATCCTGTCTCTTGCAACTAGGTCATCTGGGTGAGCCTCCAGGGCCCTGGCCGCTATCTGAAAGAGCTTCTTTCTCGCATCCTGAGCAGCCAGTCGAACCGCTTGCCCCCCTATGAATGTGGAGACCTGGGAGTACGCGCCTGGATCCAGGGGTGTCACCTCTGTATCTGCTGTGACAAGCTGGATGTCCTCGGGCCTGAGGCCCAGTTCCTCTGCTGCGATTTGCACCAGCATGTTGTCGTTTCCCTGGCCATTGTCCACAACGCCCGAGATGACTGTCGCACCGCCATCCTCGTTGAACTTGATTATTGCCTGCGAACCTCCCCTTATGCCCATGGGGAAACCCGTCTGGACCGAATTGCACCCTATTCCAATGCCCCTCCACTTGGGAAGCTTCCCCCACTTCTCCTTCCACCTCGCCTTCTCCGCTGCCTTGAGAATCGTCTCCTTCATGGCGCAGCTTGCCACATAGGATCGTGTTGGGGTGTACTCACCAGGCTCCCGAGCATTGACCAGTCGAATCTCCACTGGGTCCATACCCAGCTCCTCCGCTATCATGTCGAGCTGCGTGTCGACCCCACAGGCAAAGGCTCTGCCATGCACCCTTATCATTCCCCTTATGGGCTTGTTGGTGTAGATTCTGTAACCGTTGTATCTGACAGAATCCATCTTGTAAGCTTGCTCCATGCAGAGAAAGGGCACGCTCGTCGCTATGGGACCTGTGCTGCTGTAAGCACCGCCGTCCATGTAGCAGGTCACATCCCTTGCCAGGACCCTTCCTGTCTTGTCCACCCCTGTCTTTATGGTAGCTATCATGGAATGGCCCTGACGGGTGCATACGGTGTTCTCTTCCCTCGTGTACACAATCTTCACAGGCCTTCCAGTCTTTTTGGCAAGAAGGGCGCAAATGAAATCCGCTGGGCTTATCTCCGAGCGTCCTCCGAAGGCCCCTCCTATGGCTATTTTCCTCACATGGACTTTGTGAAGGGGTATCCTCAGGGCATTTGATAGAGGCTTGGCTTTCATGTGGGGCCCTGCATTGGGCATCCATATCTCGAGATTCCCATCCAGGTCGAATCTAGCAACAACAGCATAAGGCTCCCCCTGAAAATAGGACTCCTCGGCCGCTGTGAAAGTGTCCTCCCTCACTAGGTAAGATTTGGCGAACCCGCCTTCCACATCGCCGACCTCTATGTGAACGTGGATGTTTATGTTCTGGGGAAAATCATCGTGGATCAGGGGCGCCCCAGGGGCGATGGCCTCCATGGGATCGAATACAGCCGGCAACTCCTCGTAATCTACTTTTATGAGCTCCAGAGCCTCGAGGGCGGTATCCTCATCTGTGGCAGCAACTGCGGCAACCTCCTCCCCGAAATAACGGACCTTGTCCAGGGGCAGAAACATCTGGTCCTGGGTGTATCGAAAGACACCCCACTTCTCCCCATAAGTGTCCTTGCCAGTGACAACCGCCTTCACCCCCGAAAGTTTAAGGGCCCTCGAAGCATCTATGTTGAGGATCCTGGCGTGGGGGAGAGGGCTTCTCAGCACTTTGCCCACAAGCATTCTGGGAAATTTGAGGTCCGCTGTGTACTTGGCAGCGCCTGTCACCTTGGCTAGGGAGTCTATCCTCGGCATTCTCTTTCCGATATACGAGTATTCGGGCATGTCTTCCCTCCTACTTCGACTCATGGGTTGGAGTTGCCGAAAGGGAAGCGGCTTCCTCCACGGCTTCTATGATCTTGATGTAGCCTGTGCATCTGCAAATGTTTCCTGCCAAGGCCCTCTTTATATCCTCTTGGGATGGATTGGGATTCTCGAGAAGAAGTCCCTTGGCTGCCATGAGCATTCCAGATGTGCAGAAACCGCACTGGACAGCTCCCCTCTCTATGAAGGCCCTCTGCAACGGATCCAGCCCATCTGGGCTGCCAAGACCCTCCACGGTCAATATCTCACTCCCCTCGACCTCCAAGGCCAGGGTGAGACACGCCCTCACGGGAGCCCCATTCACAAGCACTGTGCAGGATCCACAGACGCCCTCTGAACACCCTTCCTTGGTCCCCGTGAGATCGAGCTCCTCCCTCAAGGCCTCGAGGAGAGTCCAATGGGGCTCCACAGCGAGCTCCACATCTTCCCCGTTCACTTTGAATTTGAGAATTCTTTTACTCATGATCCCTCCCTGATTCCCCTTGCGGCCTCGCAGGCCCTCCTCAGGGCCCTTCTCACCAACACTTCCACCATGCTCACGCGCCACTCCACCGTCGCTCCCACGTTGTCCACGGCGAAGGCTGATGCATGATCCATGGCGATTTTGGCTGCCTTAGCCCTGGCCTCCTCGTCATCGAGCGATTTTCCGTCCAACAATTCAGCTGCCTGAATCATGAGGAGGGGAGCATTTCCCATAGCCCCAACTGCGATTCTTGCCCTCTTTATGGTCCTGTCTTCCGCCTCTATGACCACCGCAGCGCAAGCCACAGGAAAGTCTATTGCTGACCTATAAGATATCCTCTCATAGGCCGAGGCCGCCGACTGGGAGGCAATGGGTATCCTTATGGTCGTGAGGATCTCATCGGAGCTGATATCCAGGGGGGCCTCCCCCTTCATGGTGAAAAGATCCGAAACTCCAAGGGTCCTCTCGCCCCGGAGGCTCTGGAGAGTTACCCGGGCATCCAGAGCCAAAAGTGCCGTTGCCCCATCCGACTGGTTCGTTGACCTACACCTATCCGACCCTTCCCTCGCATAACAGATCTTACCGCCTACCTTGTGGCAAGGAGCCCTTCCGGAACGCCAAAAGGCCGACTGGTTGTAATAGAGACACCTAGTATCTTGGCACAGATTCCCCCCTATGGTTCCACGGACGTGTTGGATGGTGTAAGCCCCAACCGAGCTCAAGGCTTCAGCCAGTCCTTTGGCATATCTCTGAATCCAAGGTGAGCGGATCACATCCCTGAGAGATGTCTTGGCACCGATCGTTAACTCCCCCTCCGCCATCATCACCCCTTCGAGTTCCTTGAGGTTCTTGAGAGTTATGAGGAAAGAAGGCCTCTTGAGTCTCTGCTTCATCCTCACAAGGAGGTCCGTTCCTCCGGCGAGGATCTCTCCCCTCTCCCCCGCTTTACTCCTCAACTCAAGAGCTTCTTCCAAAGTGTGTGGCTCCAGATAGTCGAATTTCGGAAGTCTCAAGGCAAGCCCTCCGTCAGGTTGTGAGGCCCTCAGCCCCCCATTGACATGGCCCAAAAGAGATCCTATAATCCGCCCGTTCGGACAGTGTATACAAACAATCGGGTCCATAGTCAAGCGCTTTTGTCCCGTGATGGATGAAGGTTGCCTTTTGAGCTCCGGGGAGAGCTCTCCCCAAAGGAGCCGAGATGATTCAAATGCTGGCTGGGAGGAGTGAGCCATGAATCCTCTGAGTGAGATCAAGGTACTTTCCCTCGAACAGGCCACGGTTCTTCCTTATCTCACGTATCGTCTTGCGATGGATGGTGCCGAGGTAATAAGGGTAGAGCATCCAGTGTATGGAGACCCAAACAGGCTCGTGGGTGAGAATCGCCTCGGTGAGGAGAGGATGAACACTTACTATCTGTGCATCAATGCAGGAAAAAGGGCCATAACCCTTAATCTGGCCTCCCCCAAGGGACAGGAGCTCCTGGCAAGGCTCATCCAGGAGCTCAATGTGGATATATTCGCCACGAATCAGCTTCCGAGGAACTATTCCAAACTCGGTATAGACTATGAAAGGCTTCGATCCATAAAAGAGGATATCATCTGGCTTGGGGTGACGGGTTTCGGCCCGGATTCCAATGAGGCTGCGTACGATCCTATACTGCAGGCTAGAGGAGGCCTAATGGAGCTCACGGGCGAGCCCGATGGGTTTCCCCAGGTGCTGGGAATCCCTTTGCCTGATATGGGTGCAAGCGAGCACGCATATGGTCTTGTGATGAAAGCGCTATTCTTGAGGGAGAAGACGGGGAAAGGCTGCAGGATAGATCTCTCCATGTTCGAGAGCACCGTATCATGGCTCACTGTGCCCATCACCCTGACAGCCTCCTTTGGGAGGTTTGTCACAAGAAGAGGGAATACCCATGAGTTTTTCGCCCCTGTTTCGGTCTTCCAGACCAAGGATGGGTATGTCTATATAGCAGTTGGCAATGACAGGCAGTGGGCCTCTTTGACAGAGCTGGAGCCCTTCAGGACACTGAGAGAGCCAGCTTACGAGAAAAACGAGGGAAGGATCAAAGATGTCCAGAACTTGAACAGGAAACTAGCCGATATCTTCAGGACCCTCGAGACAGAAGAGGTCATACGAATGTTCAAGGAAATAACAGTCCCTGTTTCGAAGATCCAGTCCATAAAGGAGGTCCTCGAGGATCCCTTGGTCAAGAAAAGACTTCTCAAAGCGAGGGATCCCAAAACTGGAATCGAGATAACCTTGGCCCCAGCTCCTTACAGGACCGAGTTCCTGGAAGAGAGGGAAGGGGTTTTAAGCTTCCCCCCCAGATTCGGCGAGCACAACGAACTCTATTTCTGCAAGCACCTGGGCCTCTCTGCCGGGGAGTTGGCAAAGTTAAAGGAGGAGGGGATCGTCTGATCGAGAAGGAGGGAGCGCCACTTTGGGGGACCAGTTGCTCCAATTTGTCCTCTCAGGCCTCACAACAGGGAGCATCTACGCCCTGGTCGCCTTGGGCTTCTGCATAATTCACAATGCCACAGGCATTGTGAACTTCACCCAGGTGGACTTCATAACCCTGGGCGGGATGGTCATGTATACCCTCTTCAGGCAGGTTGGACTCCAACAATGGATCGCCTTTCCCTTGGCTGTTGCGGCGGTTGGACTGGTGGGAGCAATGGTCCAGAGGCTTGCCATAAGACCTGCTAGATCCAAGGAGGTCATACACCTCATCTTCATAACCATAGGGATCTCGATAGTTCTAAGGGGTGGGATAAAGCAGATTTGGGGCAAGGCCTCCATGGCCCTCCCGCCCCTCTCGGGCGAGGAGCCCCTGCGATTTCTGGGCGCCACGGTCCTTCCCCAGAGCATTTGGATTTTCCTCATAAGTGTAGCGGTGGTTGTGGGACTTCATCTCTTCTTCACCCGCACCACAACGGGAAAGGCCATGAGAGCAACGGCCTCCAACCCGAGGGCGGCGAGCCTGATGGGCATAGATTCCAATAAGATGGTCATGGTCTCATTCCTTCTGAGCGGCGCTCTCGGGGCTGTGGCGGGAATCCTCATAGTGCCCATAACTACCCTAGCATATGATGTGGGGATCATGATAGGCCTCAAGGGATTTGCAGGGGCTATTCTCGGAGGCTATGGAAGTTTCCTGGGGGCAATAGTGGGAGGGCTTGGCCTCGGGGTCCTGGAATCCTTGGGAGCAGGAATCGTATCATCGGATTACAAGGATGCCATTGCCTTTGTGATCCTGATAGTGGTCCTTTTCTTCAAGCCGTCGGGGATATTGGGCAAGGGCGAATCCACGAGAGTGTGAGGGGAAATTGGCTCGAAGGATTCAACTGATGATACTGGGCCTTCTGGCCATTCTTGTTGCGGCAATCCCCCTTGTGGTCACAAATCCATATTACCTGAACGTCCTCAACATTGTGGGACTAAATTCCTTAATAGTCGTGGGCCTAAATCTTCTTATAGGTTACGCTGGTCAAATATCACTGGGCCACGCTGCCTTCTATGGCCTTGGTGCTTACACGAGTGGGATCCTGACGGTCACGTACGGTTGGTCCCCATGGCTTGGCCTGGGGGCCTCTCTCCTTTTGTCTGGCATTGTGGCGTACATTGTGGGGAGGCCCACCTTGAAGCTGAAGGGGCATTATCTCGTGATGGCCACATTGGGCTTCAACGTGATCTTGAACATAGTTATGGTGAGGTGGGAGGAGATGACCGGCGGGCCATCTGGGCTGGCGGGAATCCCGCCTCTCAGGATTCTCTCCTTTTCCTTCGATACAGACCTCAAAAATTACTATCTCATCTGGTTTTTTGCCCTCATGGCAGTTGGCGCATCCATCAATCTAGTGGATAGCAGGGTTGGAAGAGCTCTCAAAGCCATTCATGGAAGCGAGCTTGCAGCGAACACCTTGGGGGTCAATACCCCCCTTTACAAGGCTGCGGTCTTCGTTATCTCGGCTGTGACAGCATCCCTGGCAGGAAGCCTCTACGCCCACTATTTCGGCTTCATAAGCCCGAGGACCTTCGATATATTCTTCTCCATTGAGCTAGTGACCATGGTCATAGTAGGAGGAATGGGGAATCTGTGGGGGAACATATTTGGGGCAGCCTTCCTCACCCCTCTTCCCCAAGTGCTCCACTTCTTGGAGGAATACAAGGACATAGTCTACGGTGCCATTCTCGCTCTCATGCTAATGTTCGTTCCAGAAGGCATAGGTGGCGTCATTTCCAAGGCTTACACGAGAAGGAAGATGAGAAATCTTCTGGGTGAGGGGACCTGACGAGGGTGGGCCATTGGAGGGCAAGGGGAATTTAATTCTCGTTCTGGAGAACGTGACCGTCTTCTTCGGAGGGCTTGCTGCTCTTTCGGGGGTCTCCTTCGGGGCTGTGAGGGGCGAGATAACGGCTCTCATCGGGCCCAATGGATCCGGAAAGACCACCGCCCTCAATGTGATAAGTGGCCTCAAGAAACCCAATAGGGGGGAGGTTCTCCTCGAGGGCCAGAGGATAACGGGGATGAGCCCCCACGAGATATGTGCGAGGGGAGTTGGGAGGACGTTCCAAAACCTTCAATTGTTTCAGCAAATGTCCGTCTTGGAAAACGTGAAGGTGGGCCTCCACAGTAGAACTCGAACTGGTTTCTTGAGGGCTATGGCCAGATGGCCTGACATGAAACGCGAGGAGAAGTGGGTCCACGAGAAGGCCATGGCAGCTTTGAAGGCAGTGGGTCTTGCCGAGAAGGCCCACTGGATTGCGGGCTCCTTACCCTATGGCGATAGAAAGAGACTGGAAATAGCCAGGGCTATGGTTTTCGATCCGGTGATACTGCTTTTGGATGAGCCAGCCGCCGGACTCAACATAGCGGAGACCGAGAAGCTGGGAGAAATCTTTCTAAGCTTGAGGCAGAATGGGACCTCCATGGTCCTTGTGGAACACGACATGAACCTCGTCATGGGAATTTCCGACAGGGTCGTGGTACTCCACTACGGCTCCAAGATAGCTGAGGGAAAGCCTCAAGAGGTGAGAAGGGACCCCAAGGTCATAGAGGCATATCTGGGTGGGGAGCTTCCCCATGCTTGAGGTCAGAGGACTCCATGTCCATTACGGACTGGTTCATGCAATAAAAGGGGTGGATGTGAGCATCCATTGGGGACAGACCGTCTGTCTCATCGGAGCCAATGGCGCCGGCAAGACCACCCTCCTCAACACCCTATCCGGACTGGTGAAGCCCTCAGCTGGGACCATTTCCTTTGGCGGTGAGGGGATCGCCGGTCTTCCTCCTCAGAAGATAGTGGCCATGGGAATAGTCCAAGTTCCCGAGGGGAGGCAAATCTTCCACGATCTCACGGTGGTTGAGAACCTGGAGATGGGGGCATACCTGAGACTGTGCAGGGGAGAGAAGATAGAAAAGGAGCTAGAGGAGATCTGGGACCTTTTCCCAGTTTTGGGGCAGAGAAAAGGCCAAATGGCAGGGACCCTAAGTGGTGGCGAGCAGCAGATGCTCGCCCTAGCAAGAGGACTCATGTCCAAGCCCAAACTGATGATGCTCGATGAACCTTCCCTGGGCTTGGCACCTCTGGTTGTGGCAGAGATATTCAAGGTCATAAAACTGCTCCCCCAGAGAAATACGACTGTTCTCCTCGTGGAGCAGAATGCCAAAGCAGCCCTCAGGGTCTCTGACAAGGGATATGTGATGGAGATAGGAAGAATAGTTTTGAGCGGCGATGCCAAATTCCTCGAGGACAATGAGGATGTGAGGAGGGCTTTTCTGGGAGAGACCAGGGAAGATTGACCAGAAGCCACCTCGGTGTAAGAAGCCAATCCCATTTCGGAATCGAGGTCCCAAAGGGAGGTGACCATGGATTTCAGACTCACGGAGGAGCAAGAGTTCTTCCAGAAGGTGGTGGCAGAGGCCGTAGACAGGATGGTGGTCCCTCTGGCACAGGCCATAGACGAGAAGGACGAGTTCCCATGGGAGCTATGGCGAGAATTCTCCTCGCTGGGATATCTGGGACTGAGATATCCGGAAAATTTGGGGGGGATGAATGCTGACAAGGTCACTTGCATGCTTTTCTATGAGGAGATAACGAGAGGATCCGTTGGCTTTGCCCAATCGGTGATAATGAACGCGCTCATGGGCACGCATTTCCTCTACAGGTTCGGTACAGAGGAGATCAAGAAAAGGTGTCTCCTTCCTGCAATAAGGGGCGAGAAAATAGCGACCATATGTTTCACCGAAGATCAGTCGGGTTCGGACCTGGCCGCAACCCGCACCACTGCCACGAGGGAGGGGGACGCTTGGGTCATAAATGGTACAAAGATGTGGATCACCAATGGTCCCATTTGCGATTTCGCCACAGTCCTGGCCACGACCGAGCCCGGTTCTGGTTTCAAGGGGCTCAATTTCTTCCTAGTGGAAAAGGGGACCCCTGGCTTCTCCCCGGGACAGATCATCCACAAGATGGGTTGCAGGGGAACCGTGACCGGGGAGCTGATTTTCGATTCCGTGAGAGTACCCCAAGAGAACCTCCTCGGGGAGGAGTTGGGAAAGGGAATGGTCTACCTGGGGGAGATCCTCAACGAGGTAAGGGCCATGACAGGCGCTATGGCAATAGGGATCTCCAGGGCAGCCTTCGAGGAGGGGCTCCAGTATGCCAGAAAGAGGGTGGCCTTCGGTAACCCCATAGGGACGTACCAACTCATAAGGGCGAAAATAGCTGAGATGGCAACTGAGATCCAGGCTTCGAGGCTAATGGTCCACTATGCTGCATGGCGCATTGATCAGGGCCTAGACTGCAGGAATGAGGCGGCAATGGCCAAGATGTTCGCCACAGAGGTCTGCCTCAAGGTGGTGGACGAGGTCACGAGAATATATGGCGCCAATGGATTTGCCCAGGAATATGCGCCCCAGAGATACTTCAGGGATGCCAGGTTCCTCCTTTACGGAGGTGGCACCCACGAGATCCTCAAGGACTTCCTGGGCAGGCAAATAGTCGGGAAGCTGTGAAGAGAAAAGAAGGAGGAAAGTTACGATGCATATAGCGGTCCTGGTGAAGACTGTTCCGGACAGCGAAGCCCGCATGGAGATTTCCGATGGCGGAAGGGGGCTCCGGGTGGATGAGAAGTGGGAGCTCAACTACTTCGATGCCATAGCTGTGGAGAAGGCCGTCCAGATGAAGGAGGCTTTCCCCCAGGTGAAGGTCACGGCCATCGCGTATGGGCCGAGTTATGTTCTCGAGGGCTTGAGGAAAGCAGTGGCAATGGGAGCAGACGAAGCAGTGCATGTGGAAGGAGGAGAGAGCTCGTGGCTTTACCCTTTGAGGGCGGCTCGGGTTCTGAGCCAGGCCTTGAGGGATGTGGGATTCCATTTGATCCTGTGTGGCAGGAAGGCCACAGATGACGACTCGGGGCAGGTGGGGCCAATGGTGGCGGAATTCCTGGGAATACCTCATGTGTCATGGGCTTCGAGCCTCGAGTGGGATGGTGGGGATTCATTGGTGGCTGTGAGGGATCTGGGGGATCACAAGGAAAAGGTGCGGTTTTCTCTTCCAGCACTTGTCACAGCACACAAGGGTCTTGCGGAGCCGAGGGTCCCAACGATCCAGGGTACTATGAGAGGTATGAGAATGCAGGCGAGGAAGCTACAGGTGGCTGAGGAACCAGGGACCGAGAACTGGAAGCTGCTGAGGTTTTGCGAGCCCCGAAGAAGGCCTCAGATCCGCCTCATAGAAGGGGACGATCCTGGAGCCAAGGCGAGGGAGCTCGTGAGGATATTGAGGGAGGAGATGAGCCTCCTCTAAACGGGAGAGAGATGAGGTCTTGAAATGGGAAAGGGAAGTATTTGGGTATGGGTGGAAAAGAGCGATGGAAAGGTGAGGCAAGCGAGCCAGGAAGCCCTGAGCCAGGGGAGATCCCTGGCAGACGAGTTGGGAGGCCCCCTTGTCGCCATCATGGCTAGCCCCCTCTCAAAGGGGAATCTGGAGGATCTCTGCGGGCTTGCGGACCGTGTCATTGCGCTGGAGGGGGAGGGAGAGGCAGGCCCCTTTTCCGTGGTGGAGACCTTGGAAGAACTCATTCGCAAAGATTCACCTTGGGCACTGCTGGCCCCGGGGACACCATCCACCATGGACTGGATGCCTAGGCTATCTGTCAGGATAGGAGTGGATATGGTGTCGGATGTGGTGGGCATGGAGCTTCTCGATGGCTGGAGGCTCACGGTGAAGAGGCCTGTTCACGGAGGGAGATTCCTCGTGGAGATGGAATCTAAAGAGGAGGGGCCACGCCTTTTGGCCCTCAGGCCAAGGGCTTTCGCGAGAAAGACGGGTTCGAGAAATCCGACAGTAGATCGTTTTCCCATGCAGGCCGGAAGGCCTCTTGGGGTTCAAGTATTGGAAAGAGCCCAGAGGGAGAAGGGCTTCGTGGATTTGAGCGAGGCGAGGATCGTGGTCTCAGGAGGGAGGGGGATGGGAGGGCCAGAGGCGTTCTCCCTCCTGGAAGAGCTGGCATCCTTACTGGGCGGTGCCGTGGGGGCTAGTCGCTCAGTTGTGGACAGCGGATGGCGTCCGGCCTCGGAGCAGGTGGGGAAAAGCGGAAGGAGCGTATCCCCGGATCTCTACATGGCATTCGGGATCTCGGGAGCGATCCACCACATAATGGGGATGGACAGCTCCAAGGTGGTCGTGGCAGTGAACAAAGATCCCAATGCCCTCATATTCCAACACGCTGATCTCGGCATAGTAGACGACGTGAACCATATCCTCCCTGCCCTAGTAGAGGAGCTCAAGAGGAGATCCTGAGGGAGAAGGCCGAATGGAGATACTAGATGTCGTGGTAGTGGGGGCTGGCCTAGCTGGACTCTCAGCAGCGTATTACGCTGCCAAAGAGGGCCTTCAAGTCTTGGTCCTGGAAAGGGGTGACCAAGCAGGGAGCAAGAACTTGAGTGGCGGTAGGCTATATCTGGGACCCCTTCTAGGGATAGCTGACGAACTGCTCGATTCAGCGCCTATGGAAAGAAAGGTGAAGGTGGAGCGGATTTCAGCAGTGGGCTCCAATGGATCGGTGACCGTGAGTCTATTCCATCGTGACTTCAATTCCCCAGAGCGTCAGAGCAGAACAGTCCTCAGGGCCAAACTGGACAGACACTTGGCTGAAAGGGTGGCAGAAGTCGGAGGATTCGTTGTAACCCAGAAGAGGGTGGATTCCCTGGTGAGAGAAGGGCGGAAGGTAGTGGGAATAGTCTCGGATGGCGAGGAGATTCGGGCCAATGTGGTGGTCATAGCCGAGGGAGTGCTGGGGCTTCTGGCAAGGGAACTGGGATTTCCCAGCCCACCACCCCCAAGGGAGGTGGCTGTGGCGGTGAAGGAGGTCATAGAACTTCCCAGAGGGGAGATAGAATCGAGATTCTCCCTAGAAGGGGAAGATGGAGCTGCGCACCTTTTCTTCGGAGCTTTGACCTCGGGGATACCTGGGGGAGGATTCCTGTACACGAACCTCGAGAGCATTTCTTTGGGGATAGTGTTGAGGATGGAAGGCCTCCTCGCATCCCAAAGAAGCCCTCAGGAACTCCTAGAGGGTTTCAAATCCAGGGAGGAGATAATCCCCTTGATCTCTGGGGGAAAGATCGCGGAATACGGCGCTCACTTGATTCCAGAGGCGAGGAGGATCCCCTCGGGCCTGCTTGTGGGAGACGGATACATAGTGGCCGGGGATGCTGCAGGCCTCGCCCTCAATATGGGGGTTACGGTTCGAGGGATGGACATGGCAATAGCCTCTGGAGTATTTGCGGCAAAGGCCATCCTCCAGGCCCACAAGAAGGGGGATTACTCCAAGGAAGTTTTGGGTGATTACTTGAAGATGCTCGGAAATAGCTTCGTCTTCGAAGACATGCGAAGATTCAAACATGCGGACAAGTTGGCCAGGAATCCAAGGCTCTACAGGGAGTATCCAGAGCTCGCAGTGGGGTTCTTCCGGGACATCTTTTCCGTATCCAAGGGACCGAAGGAGAGGTTCTCAAGGACCTTCATGAGGTGGATGAGAGGGACACTGTCCTTTCCTCTCATGATAAGGGACTTAGTCGATCTAGGGAGACTATGATCCATGGGAATTGGAACCGATGAGAAGCTTGCCCTCAACGCTTTCAAGCCTGATGAGGAGAGTCACATAGTCATAGACCATGAAGTGTGTAGGAGGGCTTGCAAGGTGAGATACTGCACCAGGATATGTCCCGCAGAGCTATACCATTACGACGAAGAGAGGGACCAAGTCAGGGTGGAACACTCTGGGTGCCTGGAGTGCGGCACTTGCCTGGTGGGTTGTCTGCCAGGGGCAATTCAGTGGAGATATCCGAGGGGGGGTCATGGGGTCCAGTACAGGTATGGATGAGTTGGCCGTGATGGGTCAACTGGCCCAAGAGGTCAGGGTGGCCCCCAATAGGTCCCTGAGTCAGGTCATATATGCGAGCCTGAGGCGTTCCATACTGAGGGGAGAAATCCCTTCTGGTCGTAGGCTAGTGGAGGAGCGCCTGGCCTCGCTTCTCGGGGCGAGCAGGACACCTGTCAGAGAAGCCCTTCAAAGGCTCACCCAGGAGGAGCTCCTCGAAAAACTCAGATATGGCGGCTACGAGGTAAGGAGGATCACCCCGAAGGAGGTCGAGGAAATCTTCGGGATAAGGAGCGTTCTGGAAAGCTATGCAGCAGTCCTGGCAACTAGAAATATGGATCAAGAAGTCATGGAGGAGCTGCAGCGAATAATCCAGATCTCCCAGGAGGCTTTGGATTCTCACGACCTGGAGTCTTTCGTGAGGCTGAATACCGATTTCCATGATCGCCTATACAGGGCCAGTAAGAGCGATCGTCTTTACAGGATGATCCAGGAATTGAGGGATCACTTCTACAGATTCAGGAGGATCATCCTGTCCAAGGGCAGGATGCCGAGCATCTCCATAAAAGACCACAAGGCAATGATCAAGGCGATGCAAAGGAGGGATGAGAAGAGAGTGGAGAGGCTCGTCCGTCAGCACATTCTCAGGGGGATGAAGGTGGTCCTAAAGGAGATGAAGAGGGGAGGTATCTCCTCGTGATAGGGCACTCATAGGGTCCCTTTCGGGCTGAGAGGCCCGGAATGGGAGATTGGGGGGCAAGAAATGGAGAGGAGGATAAAGGTTCTGGTTGCCAAGCCAGGTCTAGACGGTCATGACAGAGGGGCAAAGGTTGTGGCACTAGCTTTGAGGGATGCTGGGATGGAGGTCATCTATACTGGCCTGCATCAGAGTGTGGACCAAATAGTGAGGGCTGCTATTCAGGAGTCTGTGGATGTCATAGGACTGTCCATAATGTCAGGGGCCCACATTCCCATATGCAGAAAATTGATGGAGAGCCTGAAGAAGGAGGGTTTGGAGGATCCCCTGGTAGTAGTAGGTGGGGTCATTCCCAAAAAGGACATTCCTGTGCTCAAGGAGATGGGAATAAAGGAGGTATTTCCAGGGGGCACCCCTTTTGGAAGGATAGTCGAGGGGATCAAGGAACTGGTTTCTGCCGCCAGAAAAGGCGGCGAGGAGGTGTCAGATGGGAGTTGCCAGGTACATCCGTGACCAGAAGGATGCCATAAAGGAGGTCATATACCAGTCGGGGATCAAGGTGAAACCGGTCTATGGACCCAAGGACTTGGAAGAGGTGGGATTCGACTACGAGAAGGATCTCGGAGATCCGGGGGAATATCCCTTTACCAGGGGCATTCATCCTTTGGGATACAGGAGCAGGGCTTGGACCACGAGGCAATACACTGGATTCGGAACTCCAGAAGAGACGAATCAGAGGTTCAAGCTCATGATCTCTCAGGGTCAGACGGGCTTGAATGTGGCCTTCGATCTCCCCACTCAGATGGGCTTGGATTCAGATGATCCCAGGGCAGAGGGGGAAGTGGGGAGAGTGGGGATGGCTGTGGACTCCCTGAGGGATTTCGAGATCGCATTCCGGGGCATAGACCTCGAGAGGATAGGAACTGGTCTCACCATAAACGCCATCGCCACGGTGATGCTGGCGATGTATCAGGCCGTGGCCGAGAAGTTCGGCTACTCCAAGGAGAAAATAAGCGCTACTCCGCAAAATGACATCCTCAAGGAGATGATAGGGAGGGGTGCGTGGATCTTTCCCGTTGAGCCAGCAGTGAGACTCGTGGGCGACTGCATCGCTTACTCGGTCAAAGAGCTTCCAGCATGCAATCCCGTGAGTGTCTGTGGATATCACATACGGGAGTCGGGCGCTACTCCAGTTCAAGAGATTGCCTATGCATTCCAGATAGCCAACGCTTACATCCAGGAGCTTGTGAACAGGGGAATGCACCCCGATGAATTCGTGGGGAGGTTCTCCTTCAATTTCAATGTGTTCGGCAATCTATGGGAGCAAGTAGCGAAGTTCAGGGCAGCCCGTAAGCTCTGGGCCTGGAACCTGAGGGAGCGGTGGGGAGTGAAGGAGAAGAAGAACCTCTTCTTGAGGGGCCTGTTCGGGGGAGGTGGATCCGGTCTCACCAAAGAGCAGCCAGAAAATAACATAATAAGGGGGGCTTTCTACGCTCTGGCTGCAGCCCTCTCGGGCGCGCAGACAACAGCCCTTTGCTCCTTCGACGAGGCGTACACCATTCCAACCCCCAGAGCGGCCCTCCTTTCCCTGAGGACCCTCCAGATAATAATGGAGGAAGTGGGCCTCAGAGATACGGTGGATCCCCTCGCGGGCTCTTACTTCATAGAGACCATAACCAAGCAGATGGAGGAGAAGATCCTGGAGGAGATGGCCAAGATAGATGCCCTCGGTGGAATGGTGCATGCTGTCGCATCCGGTTATGTCCAGAGGGAGGTGGCGAGACAGGCCTACGAGTTCGAGAAGGGTGTGCAGTCGGGGGAGATAACCATAGTGGGAGTCAACAAGTACGTGGAAGGCGAAACGCCGGAAGTAGAACTTCACGAATATGACGAGCAGTGGGCGGAAAAGCAAATAGCATCCTTGAGGGAAGTGAGGAGACAGAGGAACAATAGAGAGGTCCTTCGCCTTCTCAAGGAGCTTGAGTCTACAGCCAGGGCTGGGGAAAATGTGATGCCCGTTCTTGTAGAGTGCTGTAAGGCGTATGCCACTGTGGGGGAGATGACAGGGGTTTTCAGGGAAGTTTTTGGTGAGTGGCAGGAGCCGAGCATCTTTTGAGGGCCTCTTCTCCCCCGAGAACCTGGCCAATAGATTTCCCTCGGCCTCACAGTGAAAGGCCTTCTTCCTTGGGCGTGCCCCCGCGGGGGAGGGGCTCTGCACGCCCGCGATCTCGGCATCACCCCAAACCAAATGTCATCCTCCTTTTGGCCACCTGCCTATCGCCTACCCATCGGTGAGAGTGACATGCCCCGGCTTGCGCACGGCCTCGCGATGCGGGCGCGGAGACCGCGCCCCTCCGAGAAAACCCCTTCCGCGTCATCTCCGGGGCCTTTCCCCGTTAGGCGACGCGTGTCGGGCATGCCCCGTCTCGGAGGGGCGGGCTCCGCACGCCCGCAAACGGGGCAAGGTTCCACCGACACGCCATCCCCGCAAGGCAACCGAGCATTCGCCCACCCCTCATTTGTGATGACACGCCTGGGTTTACGTATGGCCATACAACGCGGACGCGGAGACCGCGTCCCTCCGACAAAATCGC
>Ga0197142_1001758_pt1 | contig 19475 bp, 17 predicted proteins | sample GBS60_MetaG_FD_148614 | JGI IMG/M metagenome (GOLD analysis project Ga0197142, IMG submission 148614) | Sediment microbial communities from Great Boiling Springs, Gerlach, Nevada, United States - GBS 60_MetaG | ecosystem: Environmental > Aquatic > Thermal springs > Hot (42-90C) > Sediment... | reverse complement strand
AGCAAAACGACAGGGTTGAAGACCTCATCGCGTCTGGCGCGGCACTTAGGTGTCGAATGAACTCGCAAGCGTCTACCGAACAGAATGCTGGAGTTTCATCGGCCGGTACTTCTTAACGAAACTATAGCGCTGCTTGATCCGAAACCGGGCGGCGTATTCCTTGATGCGACTCTCGGTGGTGGTGGACATGCGGCTGCGATACTTGAGCGAACCAGTCCAAACGGAATTCTTATTGGAATTGACAGGGATCCGGAAGCGATCGAGTATGCTAGCCGGAGACTCGAAAGCTATGGACAGCGTGTTAAGCTCGTGCAAGGTAACTTCCGTGATGTCGGAGCAATACTAGCCTCGGTAGATATAGGCGAGTTGGACGGTGTGTTATTTGATCTTGGCGTGAGTTCACATCAGCTCGAATCTGAGCGTGGATTCAGTTTTATGCGCGACCAACCGCTTGATATGCGAATGTCGCCTTTTGAGGGCACACTAAGTGCGGCGGATGTTGTCAATACATACAGCGAATCTGATCTAACGGAGATAATACGCCGATACGGGGAAGAACGATACGCGCGTCGGATTGCTCGATCAATAGTTGAGAGGCGAAAATCGACACCGATTAGAACAACCGGCGAACTGGTTGAGACGATACTATCGGCGGTAGGTGAAAAATATCGCGGTTTGGATATCCATCCAGCTACCAGGACCTTTCAGGCTATTCGGATTGAAGTTAACAAGGAACTGGAGGCAGTCGAAAAGGGCGTCACTGATGCAATCGAGCATCTCAAGATTGGAGGCAGGATTTGTGTCATAAGCTTCCACTCGTTGGAAGATCGAATTATTAAGAAAACATTCCGAAGGCTTTCCGGGCATTGCGAGTGTCCTCCGATGGCACTCAAATGCGAGTGTGGAGCGAAAAAGATTCTATGGGTTATCACAAAAAAGCCATTAACACCGAACGAAAAGGAAATTGCTGAAAATCCTCGTAGTCATAGCGCGAAGCTCCGGTGTGCGGAAAGAATGGCATACTGACAAGATAAAAAAAGGCATTTGGACGAGCAAGTCATTTTTGGGAAGGAGAGATTTGGGATGGCTGCTGTAGTTACGAGTAGCGTTTCGGTTCACATGGATCATCCAGCAGATACGCGGACTGGAAAGATTGCCCGACGCTCGGCGAGGAAGCCGCATCCAAGAAGGATGCGAGGAGTTTCCAAACTCATGTTACCTATATTAGTTGTCGCTGTATTGTTCGGCTACGTTAGTATTAATGCCAACCTAACAAGCACTTCTTATAACCGAAACGAACTTGTGTCCAAGTGCAAGATGGAGAGAATCAAGAATCAGCGCCTTAAGGTGGAATTGATGCGCTTGACGAGTCCGCAATATGTTCTCGCCGGTGCTGAGAAAGCGCACATGATTCCCGCATCGCATTACGACTATCTCAACATACCCGAGACTGTCGCAAAAGCGAGTAAGCAGGCCGAGTAGGCTGGTGGCAGATTCGAGGGACTTAGAATTCGGGTTGCCGACTCCAATTTCTCAGATCTTTTGTTCTGAACGCTGCTTAATCTTAAGGAGCAGGTGGGGGCAAAGTGGGTCGGAGCTATAAAGAGCGTGTTAGAAAAAGAACAATTTGGTTGTTCTTTATATTGTCCCTCTTATATGCGGGGCTTGTCGGGCGACTTGTTTATGTGCAACTATACAATGCTGCACACTACAAGAAGTGGGCAAACAGCATCCGACTCAGAGATATTAGCATTCTTGCTTCAAGAGGAACTATTTATGATCGGGCTGGTCGTGTGCTCGCAGTTAGCATAGACTCAACTTCGATATACGTCAATCGCAGAGAATTGGAACAGCCGGCTCGGACTATAGCACAAGTCGCGGCAATTTTGGGAGAAGACCCAGCAGAACTGCGCAGGCGTGTTGACAACGGACATACGATAGTTTGGCTGAGCAAGAAAATAGATCCAAGGCTGGCAGATAGACTTCGAAAACCAGGTCTGAGTTTGCCAGGCGTCGGTTTTGAAAGAGAGCCCAAACGGGTTTATCCGGCGGGAGCGTTGGCTGCGCAGATTCTGGGATTCACGGGTTTTGATGGCAGGGGACGAGAGGGTGTCGAACGTGTTCTCGACGATTTGCTTAGAGGCAAGGATGGTCTTGTACGTGCAGAGCTTGACGCTAGAAGGCGCATTATACCGCACACGCGGCATGTTTTGCGAGAACCCGAGCAAGGTAAAAGTGTGTTCCTTACTATCGACACTACTATCCAACACATGACGGAGCAGGCACTAGCCAAAATGGCCCGACAATATCGTCCAAATCACGCTTGTGCGATTGTAATGGACCCGCGCACAGGTGAAATATTGGCTCTTGCCAATTATCCGACTTATGATCCTAATAGGCCCGCTTCAGCATCGCCAGAGGTTTGGCGAAATCGTGCAGTGGCGGATCTGTATGAACCGGGAAGCACATTGAAGGTTCTCACGGTAGCTGCAGGTTTAAATGAGGGTATGTCTCCAAGTTCGGTGCTTGCTTACTGTACTGGTAGAGAAAAAATGCGAGGCGGTGTTGTGACATGCCCGTTGCACCATCCGTTTGAAAAAGGGCACGGTGCGGTGGATATGTATAAGGTTATTCAGCATTCTTGCAATATCGGAGCGGCGCACATCGCAATGCGGCTTGGAGCCGAAAAGATGCGTTCGTATGAAAGGGCCTTTGGATTGTTGGATCGCATCGAGGCTGGATTTGGCTGTGAGTCGGTCGGCTATGTAGAACCTGCCAAAAATTGGCATCCGATTAGGCTGGCGAATATGGGATTTGGCCAAGGAATTGCGGTTACACCTTTACAAATGGCTTGCTTGTATTCGACTGTAGCAAATGGCGGAGTGTTTGTGCAGCCGCAAATCTTGCGCGAAGTTAGGAATCCCGATGGGTCGTTGTGCCGTTCGTTTCAACCGAAGCGATTGCGACGAGTGATTTCGCAAGAGGCTGCTCGAGAGATTACAAAAATGCTTGTAAGATGCGTTGAAGACGGTACAGGCAAAGCAGCACGAGTCGAAGGACGTGCTGTGGCCGGTAAGACGGGAAGTGCGCAAATACCACGTGTCAATGGTCGTGGCTATGAGCCCGGCGCGTTTGTTGCGTCATTTATAGGGTTCGCTCCGGCCTACAAACCGAGGCTTGTGATAGCAGTAGTAGTGCACCGACCGCAGGGCTCTCACTGGGGGGCAACGGTTGCTGCACCTGTTTTCCGAGAGATCGCAGAGAAAGCGCTTTGGTACTTAAAGGTACCAGTTGATTCTCCCACTACTCCGTGTCCTAAACCAAAGCGTCAAAAAGACTCTGAGAGTGTTGCCTGAGCGTTGACAATACAATATCGGTAACTCGGTTTGGGAGTGCGGGCAGAACGGGAGCCTGGGAACTTGGGCGATCCTGAGGCTCCCACCGCATCCCACCTTAATTTGGCATTTTCGCCGTTGATCGAGTTTCGTCGATCAAGATTATCGGCGAGGAGCGGGCGGCTGTTTTTGCCGATTGTACAGCCGCTACTCTGACACGGGGTTGTGTATAATTCAGACAAGATAACTGGGCGGATCTTGTCTGCAGGTACACAACCCCCCTTTTTCTTAGGTATCTGTAGTAAGATACGTCTGCTACGTATCATTTCCTCGGAGGGAAGCGTTATAATTAAAGATATGCTATTTTCGGAGCTTAGAGACAAGATATCAAACGCGCGGACGGTATGTTCGGTCGATGCAGAGATTACTGGCATAACCTATGACAGTCGGCAGGTGGACCGCGGCTTTGTGTTCGTAGCGATGAAAGGCGGCTCATTTGACGGGCACGATTTTATCGGCGAAGCGTTAAACGCAGGTGCATCGGCAATAGTGGCTGAGAGAGAGATCGCAGACTTTGCGAGTCGAGGCGTACCCTATGTGGTTGTGCCTAATGGTCGTGTTGCAATGGGCGAGATCGCCGCTCCATTCTACGGTTATCCATCCAGGCAGATGAAGCTCATCGGAGTCACTGGTACAAGCGGCAAGACTACGGTTACTCATCTCGTGCAGTCGATTTTCAATGCATCCGGCAGTCCTGCTGGGCTTATCGGTACTCTTGGAGCCCGCATTGGCGATGAGCTAATCGAGACCAAGCATACCACTCCAGAGTCGGTCGACCTGCAAAGGATTTTGCGTATGATGTCAGACCGAGGTGTGAAAGTCGCAGCGATGGAGGTTAGTTCTCACGGATTATATCAGGGAAGATCGCTAGGTTGCGAGTTTGACTGCGGAGTTTTTACCAATATTGCACGCGATCACTTGGACTTTCACAAGACTCCAGAAGCCTATCTTGATGCGAAGCTGATCCTTTTCCGCGATCATCCGAAGATGTCGGATAAGATATTCCATGCCGCAATAAATGCCGACGACCCTTCGGCGGGCAAAGTAATAGCAGCTACAAGAGGTAATGTTATAACCTTTGGCATTGAGTCCGAAGCGGATGTTAAAGCCTCCGATATCGTTGTTACCGACAAAAATGTCGAGTTCGAGATGTCTTATAGAGATCGCTCGGTGCATGTTACGGTGCCTCTCGGCGGATGGTTTAACGTATACAATGCGTTGTCAGCTTCTGCTGCAGCCGTTGCTCTCGGGTTGGACCTAGATATCATAGTGGAGGGTCTGGCGTCTGTGAGGCCAGTGCCCGGACGCTTCGAGTCTATTGAGTGTGGACAGAACTTCGGTGTTCTGGTGGACTATGCACACACTCCGGATGAGCTTGAAAATGTTCTGCGCACAGCAAAAAGCCTTACGCAAAATCGGCTGATTGCTGTTTTTGGCTGCGGAGGAGATCGTGATAGAGGCAAACGCCCAATTATGGGCGGCATTGGTGCCGCGCTTAGCGATATTGTGGTCATAACATCGGACAATCCTCGCTCTGAGGATCCCAACGCTATCATACAAGACATTCTGCAGGGTATTCCGGAGCAAGAGAGGGCGAAAGTCGATTTAGTTGTAGATCGCAAAGAGGCTATCAGAACAGCACTCACACGCGCGCAGGCAGGTGACCTGGTAGTGATTGCTGGTAAGGGTCATGAAGATTATCAGATATTCGCGGACCGAATCATCCATTTCGATGACAGGGAAGTAGCTCGCGAAATACTGTCAGAATTGGGTTATTGCGATGGTACCTATAAAAGTTAAAGAGGTAGTTGACGCGTGTCGAGGTGAGTTACTGTCGGGCGATCCGGACACGAAGGTAACTGGAGTAAGCACTGATACGCGAACACTTCAGCCAGGCGATCTTTTTTTTGCACTTACCGGCGAAAGCTCCGACGGGCACAAATTTCTGGCAGATGCGTTGGCGAAGGGTGCGTCGGGATTGGTAGTATCCAGAAAGGTCGAGACAAAATGTGTCGCTATTCGAGTAGGTGATACACTCGAAGCGTTGGGATTGCTTGCAGCATTCTATAGAAGCCAGTTCGATCCTGTAGTTATTGGAGTTACTGGTAGTGTTGGCAAGACGACTACAAAGGAAATGATCGCTGCAGTAGTGGCGTCGTACGGTCCTATCTTGAAGAGCGCAGGAAACTTCAACAACGAAATCGGAGTTCCGCTTACGCTTTTCAATCTCTCGCCGAAGCACAGGGTAGCTGTGGTGGAGATGGCGATGCGTGGACCTGGACAGATCGATTATCTGGCTAGGATTGCTAAACCGTCGATTGGAGTAATTACGAACATTCACATATCCCACATCGAATTTCTCGGCACGCTGGATGCTATTGCGGATGCAAAAGGCGAGTTGCTGGATCATTTACCTGCTGACGGAGCCGCAGTGCTTAACGCGGACGATGCGTACTTCAATTACCTGAAGAGACGTTCGAATGCGCGTGTTGTATCGTTCGGGGAGAGCGAGGGTGCGGATATACGAGCTATATCGGCAGGACTGGACTCAAAGGGATGTTGCAACTTTCAGGTTAGTACTCCACGTGGATCATTCGATGTGCGCATTCCTGTGCCCGGCGAGCACAACATCAAGGATGCTCTTGCCGCTATTGCTGTTGGCGAGGTGCTTGGCATATCGCATGAGAGTATGAGTGAGGCTTTAGCATCATTCAAACCTCCAGAGAAAAGGTCGAATGTTATACCAACCCGTGGTGGAGTAGTAATAATCGACGACACTTATAATGCCGGTCCGGCATCGGTCTTGAGTGCGTTGAAGACGTTGAAGATGATGGAGGGCGGACGCAAGATCGCTGTACTTGGTGATATGCTGGAGCTGGGCGAGCATGCCTTGAACGCACATTTGGATGTTGGTAAGGCTGTCAGAGAAAACGATGTTGAGTTGTTGGTGGTGGTAGGTCAACTGGCGAAGCTGATCTCGCGAGGCGCGATTGATGCGGGGATGCCGGTCTCGGCAGTGTTTGAATATGAAGACAGTTGGCAAGCTGCAAGAGAACTCAAGGATAAACTAAGAGAACGCGATGTCGTGCTTGTAAAAGGCTCCAGAGCGATGAAGATGGAGCGAGTCGTGGAGGAATTACTTGCCGATTGAGTACGCATTAACTATCCTGTCGTTTGGGGTGGCGTTCACGACGTCCATTCTATTCGGACCTGGAGTGATCGCTGTTCTAAAGCGGCGGGGTATGGGACAAATCATAAGTGATGACGGTCCCCAGTCGCACAAGTCGAAGGCGGGGACGCCCACTATGGGCGGCTTGATTATTCTTGCAGGGGTTTTTGCGGCAGTGTTGGCTGCTGTATTAGTATTGCAAAGTCGGTGGGTTACCCCTTTTGGTTTTAGGGTAATGCGCAGCTATGATTTGCTCGCTGTGCTTATGCTTATGGTTGGATACGCACTAATTGGCATGGTTGATGATTACCTCACTGTTCGGCCAGTAGGCGGAGTTCGCGGAATTGCCAGCAAACCCAAAGCCGCAGCTCAGATACTGTTAGCAGTTGCTTTTGTGGCCTGGATTATGAGCCATCGGCCTGGAGAATTCTTTCCTGCGCTGATGGTGGCAGGCCGTCCTGTTCTATCCGAATTTGCGTTTTGGGTATTTGCTGTTTTGTATATTGCAGGGATGGCAAACTTCGTGAACATAACTGATGGACTCGACGGACTTGTTTCGGGGCTAACGGCGATTGTCTGCGTGGCCATGATAGCCTGTACACTGCTGGCACCGGGCGGGGTATACAGAGACTTAGACCCGAGTTTGTATGCGTTACTTCCTGCAATAGCTGGCGCATGTGTTGCGTTTCTCTGGTACAATACTAACCCAGCAAAGGTGTTTATGGGTGATACTGGCGCGCTAGCTATTGGAGTTGCGCTGCCAGCCATAGCGATATTATCGCACAGGGAGATATTGCTCATTGTGGTTGGGTTGGTTTTCGTCCTTGATGGCCTTTCTAGCGCAATTCAATGGGCAGTGTTTAAGTTTACGCGTATTACTACAGGAACAGGTCGCAGAGTTTTCAAAAAGAGCCCTATTCATCATCATTTTGAGCTTTCCGGCTGGATGGAGCAGACCGTGGTGGTTAGGTTCTGGATTTTGGGCGCCATTGCGGCATTGATCGGTTTTGCGGGTGCGGTGTGTTGGAGGCTGTGGTAATGGATGGCTATTCAGGAGTGAAAGTAGCGGTTATTGGCATGGCTCGAACAGGAATGGCTGTAGCCGAGGTTATGCGATCGCTTGATGCGAGCGTTGCGTTGTATGATCATAAGCCCGAATCCGATCTGGCGGATGCCGTTGAGAGGGCAAGAGCTCTCGGTGTTGAAGTTCATGCGGGCACAGACTTTGTTGATCTAACAGATGTCGATATATTGATTCCTAGTCCAGGAGTTCCACGCACTTCACCGGTGCTAGAGGAGGCGGTTCGCCGGGGATTAGAGATAATATCGGAAATAGAGCTTGCTTATCGTATTGCGAAAGCATCAATCATTGCGATCACTGGAACCAACGGCAAGACTACTACGACCGTGCTGACAGCTAGAATGCTTGCGGCTGACGGTCGCAATGTTTGGTTAGCGGGCAACGTTGCAGGTGCAGATGCAGATAAGCCTGTGCCGCTTGTGAGTGCTGCTTTTAGAGCGGGGTCAAATGATGTGATTGTGGCGGAGGTCAGCACATTTCAGCTTGAATGGGTGAAATCATTCCGCCCCAAAATTGCCGCACTGCTAAACGTTACGAACGACCATTTGGACCGTCACGCAAGCTTTGAAGAATACGCCGCTCTTAAGGCGCGAATTTTTGAAAATCAGCGCGAGGATGATTTCGCAATCATAAATGCAGAGAATTCAATCACGGCGGCACTTGCTCCTAAGCTAAAAGGACATGTTTTGCAATTCGCCCGATTGTCCCGGGTGGAAGAAGGCGGATTTGTTAAGGGCGACGAGCTGATCGTTAGGCTGAACGAGGTGGATCACAAAATATGTGATCGCTCGGATATACGGCTTCGAGGTGAACATAACATAGAGAATATTCTTGCGGCAGCGTGTGCGGCTTTAGCCTTTGGCGCAAAACCTGAGAGTGTTAGAGATGCAATAAGGGAGTTTACCGGCGTCGAACACCGGCTGGAAGAGGTTGCGGTTATCAATGGAGTTAGATATATAAACAACTCAATGTGCACAAACGTGGACGCGGCAGTTAGATCAATAGAGGCTATTGACGAACCGCAGATTGTTATTGCGGGCGGAAAGGACAAAGGGTTCGATTATACTCCGCTTGGCGAAGCGTTAAAAAGAAAAGCGAAGCATGTTATTCTAATCGGTGCAGATGCGCACCTAATTGAAAATGCGGCGCGCCGAGCTGGTTTTTCAGCATTGATGAGAGCCGATTCGATGCGTGAGGCGGTTGAAAAGGCGCGTCGCTTAGCATCTCCTGGTGATGTTGTGGTTCTAAATCCAGGTTGCGCCAGTTTTGACATGTTCGAATCGTTCGAGCATCGTGGTCGAGTGTTTAAGGAGATTGTGAGGGAGTTCGCTAGGGAGGGGAGCTAGAAGATGGGTCGTCGGGAGAATCTTGCCAGACCAGATTTATACTTATTGGTTACTGTGCTTGTTTTGACTATCGTAGGAGTTATGCTTGTATTTGATTCAAGCTATGCAAAGGCCGCGGATTTCGAATCTATGAACCGCAACGTATACTATCTGGTCAAACGCCAAGCTTTGTTTGCTCTACTTGGTGTAGTGTGTATGGCGGTTGTATCGCGATTCCGTTTCGATTGGTTGAAGAAGATTACGCTCCCGTTTCTAGGGCTTGGGTACTTGCTTCTAATTGCTGTTCTTGCTTTTGGGCACACTGCACACGGTGCTAAGAGCTGGTTTAGATTAGGTGGGTTCTTTATACAACCGTCAGAGTTGGCCAAGATTGCATTGGTACTTTTTCTTGCTGGAGTGTTGTCTAAACCGAGAATGTTCGCTCGCGGAGCACCAAGACGATGGTTTGTACCGGCTTTAGTTTGTTTTGGAATGATCTTGCTTGTGTTGATGGAACGCGATCTCGGAGGCGCAGTGCTGTTGGGTTTGGTATGTATGGCTATGTTCTTTGCCGCTGGCGCGAAGAAGGTTTCCTTGATTTTTACAGGTTTAGTGGCCTTTTTGATGGTTGCCGGCATGATGTGTATCATGCCGCACTGTCGGGCCAGATTAAGGGCATGGCTGGAACCATGGACTTATCGCTACGGTGAAGGTTATCAGACCGTGCATTCGCTCTCCGGTCTTGGAACCGGTGGATTACTGGGCGTGGGTCTGTGCAAAGGACGCGAGAAGTTCTATCTACCGGCTGCTTCGACTGATTATGTCTTTTCTACTCTTGGCGAAGAAGCCGGTCTTTTAGGCGGAGTGGCTTTGCTTGGTATTTTTGTTTTTTTTACATATCGCGGCACTCGCGTCGCACATCAGTCCGCTAGTTGCTATGGAAGCTTACTCGCAACTGGAGTGACTACACTTATTAGTATACAAGCTATAATTAACATCGCAGTTGTGACTTCAGTTATTCCTGCAACGGGATTGCCTTTGCCGTTCATAAGTTACGGGGGATCCTCACTGGTTACGACTCTTACAGCAGCAGGACTTCTTCTTGCCGCATCCAGGCATGTAAACATTGCTAGTGAGGAGAATGATTCGAGTGAAAGTAGTACTAACAGGCGGAGGAACGGGCGGACATATATATCCAGCTCTAAGCGTAGCACAGGCTCTCCGGGATATCGATCATTACATCGAACTGCTGTTCGTGGGTAGTTCCCATGGGCCGGAGGGCGATCTGGCTAGGGAGGCGGGAATACCTTTTGAAGCCATACCTAGCTTGCCACTAACTAGAGCGTTTTCGTTTAGGAACGTACAATCGCTCGTCAGGCTGGCTGCAGGTGTGCCACGGGCTCGACGTATATTGAGTGATTTTGCGCCCGATGTAGCTATTGGGACTGGCGGGTATACGACAGCTGCCGTGCTGATTGCCCAGCGTTTATTGGGCGGCAAAATTGTTATTCATGAGCAGAATGCTATACCTGGTAGGACTAACAGACTCCTGAGCATAATTGCAGACAAGGTTTGCGTTACGTTTAACAGTTCAGCAGACTACTTTTCTGCAAAGAAAGTCGTAGTGACTGGGATGCCCATTCGTAAAGAATTTGCCTCTCTTCCGGAGAAGTCTGAGGCGCGATCAAAACTGGGGCTTCGAGTTGATGCGTTTACTATCTTGGTAATTGGAGGCAGTCAGGGCGCTAGAAGATTAAACGAGCTGATGTTTTCTGCGTGGCCGATGTTGAACGATGGGGCAACTCAAGTCGTTCATCAGGTTGGCGATCGGAATTTTGAGCAAGCACGCTCGTTTGCAGAGGAATTTGGTTCGATTTATCGAGTCGAGACCTATGTCGATGCTCCGCTTGCAATGGCGGCGGCGGATTTGATTGTGTGCCGGAGCGGGGCGTCGACTTTGGCTGAGATTACTGCGGTTGGGTTGCCGAGTATACAGGTGCCGTATCCGTATGCTTATGCTAATCATCAGAAAAGAAATGCTGAGTATCTTGTGAGTCGAGGTGCTGCGATCTTGTGTGAGGAGCAATATTGCACAAGTGAGCGTCTCGCCAGTTTGATTTGCGAACTGCGAAGCAATTCGGAAAAGCTTGGCGCAATGGCTTCTGCGAGTGCTGCTGCGGGACGACCGGATGCGGCACGGACGGTTGCTGAGGTAGCACTGAGTTTGGCAGGTAAATAGTTAAAAAGAGGATGTTTTGTGCGAAAGAAGCTTCACTACCACTTGATTGGAATCGGCGGTTACAGAATGAGTGCAATTGCTCGTGTTTTGCACGCGCAGGGCGATATAGTAACTGGTTCGGATCGCCAAGAAAGCGAAAGGATACGCCAACTTCGTGACGAAGGGATTAAAGTAGCAATAGGCCATTGTGAGTCAAATGTTGACAATGCGGATATTGTCGTATATACGGCGGCTGTGTCCGCGGATAATCCTGAATTGATTGCTGCCCGAAATAGGGGCATTTTGATCATAGAAGGGGCTGAACTTTTAGGAAGACTGATCAATCCTTATAAGCACCGCGTTGCCGTTGCCGGTACTCACGGTAAGACTACTACGACTGCAATGATAAATGCGATCCTCGTACACGCCGGACTAGATCCGACTGCCTTACCAATCGGCGGTGATGCGCGACCTTGTGAGGAAAACGTCAGAATCGGATCTGGGCAGATTGCAATAACTGAGGCTTGCGAAGCGTACGGGTCGTTTTTCCATCTTCGCCCGTCAATTGCGGTCATTACCAATATTGATGCTGACCACCTCGACTACTACGGGACAATCGAAGGTGTTGAGGAAGGATTCCGACGATTTGTAGAACGTGTGGATACAGATGGTTGCATTGTCGGTTGCTGGGATGATAAAAGAGTTCGAAGTGTGTTGAGAGGATGTGGTCGAAAAATTGTATCGTTTGGCTTGAGCGAAGCAGCGGATTTGCGTGCAGTGGGTGTGGATGTTTCGAGTCCGCGACCTGTATATGAGCTTGATCGGCGCGGCGAGATGCTCGGAAAGATAGAACTAGGCGTGCCGGGCGAGCAGAATGTGAGGAACTCGCTTGCTGCTGCAGCAGTGGCCTTTGAGTTGGGCGTTGACGTAACTGATGTGCAGGATGCTCTTCGAAGTTTTCGCGGTACGGGTAGGCGGTTCGAAGTGCTATATAATGATGGCCAGGTGATGGTTGTCGATGACTATGCGCATCATCCTACCGAAATTAGTGCGACACTGAAAGCTGCGCGGTCGGCATACAACAACAAGCGCATCATTGCTGTCTTCCAACCGCATTTATATTCGCGTACGCAAGTTCTTGCTGAGGAGTTCGCGGAAACGTTGTTGCTTGCTGATGAGGTGATTGTGACATCAATCTACGCAGCTAGAGAACAGCCGATCGACGGGGTGAGCGGTGAGAATATAGTAAACGGGTTACGAAGACGTGGCTTTGTCAACGCGCGATACGTGCCAAATAAGGAAGCGTTGCCGGATGAGCTGGCGAATTTGACTAATAAAGGCGATATGGTGCTGGTTTTGGGAGCTGGAGACATTCGCTGTGTTGCTGAAGAACTTGCCGGCATTCTGGTACGAAAACGGTGCGAGGAAAGCAAATGATCGTGGCTGATGATATTCGTCGCATTATCAGCGGCGAAGTCTTGGAGAATGAGCCTCTTGCTGGATATACGACTCTTGGAGTTGGTGGGCCGGCGGATGTGTTAGTTCGCGTCGGAACGGAGGAAGATCTTGCAAAACTAATGCGTTATATTTCCACCAACAATCTTCCGTGGGTGATCCTGGGCGACGGTACTAACTTGCTCATTTCCGACAAGGGTGTTCGCGGAATTGTAATCTCTTTAGGAAGTGAATTTTATAAAGTTATTGTGAACGACCTTATGATAACAGCCGGGTCTGCTGCGACGATTTCTCGCGTGGCGGATATTGCCGCACAACACAATCTGGCGGGACTGGAGGGCGTTGGGACTGTGCCGGGTTCTGTGGGTGGGGCAATAGTAATGAACGCCGGTACCCATCGCGGTTACATCGACGAAGTGACTTACTCCGTCTCGGTCGTTACGACTACTGGTGATAAACAGGTTCTTTCGAGAGAGGACTGCGGCTTTACATACCGCAACAGCAGATTTCAGAAAGATCGGTCTTTTATAATCACTTACGCAACGTTTCTGTTACGACCGGGAGATGGCAGAGCAATACGCGAGCACTTAGAAAGCGTTCGCAGACACAGGTTTGAAACTCAGCCCCAGGGCAAGAGCGCTGGTTGCTTTTTTAAGAATCCGCCTGGGATGAGTGCGGGTAAGCTCATCGAAGCGGCGGGCGGCAAAGGAATGCGCGAGGGTGGGGCGGTGGTCTCCGAAATTCACGCCAATTTCATAATGAACAGCGGTAATGCTACAGCATCTGATCTTTATAAACTTGCAGAGCGAGTGCGTAAGCTGGTACGCGAAGCACATGGAATCGAACTTGAATACGAAGTAAGGCTATTGGGGGAATGGCAATTAGAACAAGAAAACTAAGGGTAGCGGTGCTGATGGGGGGTGTTTCTTCGGAGCGTAACGTTTCGCTCTCCACCGGCAAACAAATATTAGAGTCGCTTGATAGAGATAAGTATGATGTCATTGGGGTAGACGCGGCGATACTTCCTGGTAGCACTCTTTCACAATTGAAGGGTGCCGATATCGAAGCGGATGCTTTGGCAGAGGCGCGAGATGCACTTGCCGAGTCGGCCACGCTTGTTTCAATAAGCGATATATTAAACTCTAACAAATGGGTACGACCTGACGTAGTCTTTATCGCTCTACATGGCAAATATGGTGAGGATGGCACAGTCCAGGGAATGCTCGAACTGTGGGGTATTCCATACACCGGTTCGGGTGTTCTTGCGAGTGCGCTCGCTATGGATAAATCGATGACCAAAAAAATACTCGCTGCCGAAGGAATACCGACACCGGAGTCTTTTGACTTCGTTGTGAAGAAGGGCGAGTGGGACAAGACTTCGATTGCTTCAAAAGCAGAAAATATTGGTTATCCGCTAATAATCAAACCGAATTGTCAGGGTTCCAGCTTTGGAATGAAGAAGGTTAACGCTCCTGATGAGTTGAACATTGCAATCGAGCAAGCAGCCGCATATGACGAGCGGATAATCGTAGAGCGATTCCTGGAAGGAAGAGAGCTAACGGTAGGGGTTCTTGGCAACGATGCTCCTTTTGCGCTTCCGGTAATCGAGATTGTTCCGAAGAATGAGTTTTATGACTACGAGTCGAAGTACGCAACTGGAGGATCGGAACATGTCGTTCCAGCTGAAATCAGCGTTGAGGAAACGGCTAAAGCTCAAGAGCTTGCTTTGAAAGCACATAAAGCTATTGGTTGCCGAGGCATGTCGAGAACCGATATCATACTCTGTGATGGGTCGATGTATGTGCTTGAAGTGAACACCATTCCAGGTATGACTCCTACCAGCCTTTTGCCTGAAGCAGCTCGCGTTGCGGGAATTCCGTTCGCCGAGCTGCTGGATATGCTAATCGAATACGCGCTCGAGGAGGGGACGCGGTAGTGAGCCAAAGATTGCGAAGCAGATACGATCGGCATCCAATTCGTAAAGCAAGAAGGATTCCACGAAACTTTAGGAAACCCAATTATCGCTTTTTGGCCGCGCTGTTTTTTTTCACTACCATTATCTCGGGTTTAGCCTCTTTTGCGTTTCAAACTCCTAGTCTATTAGTTAGAGAAGTTAAAATATCTGGGGTTTGTCTGGCCGATAAGAAAAGCATTAAAAGAGCAGGCGAACTGGCTCTAGGTCGTAATATTATTTTCCTGCGCAAGTCGAACATTATTTCGCGTATAAGTTCGTTGCCTGAGGTTAAGGAAGTAAACGTAGACCGGAGGTTTCCGAACAAAGTTTGGATATTTGTTACGGAAAGGCGTCCTGACGCAATCCTTACAGATGGGCGTGTTTGTGCGATGATCCAACTAGACGGACTTATGTTTCACCGTGTGCCTGGGCCGGTTCGTGGTATTCCTACCGTGCAAGTAGCAGGATGCGATTCTATATGTGTCGGGCAAGTATCGCGTTCACAGAATGTTAAGTATGCTCTTGATGCTCTTGCTTGTGCTCGACGAGAGAAATTAACGGTGACCAAAATTTCGGTTGACCATGTGGGTGATATATGCTTAAATATGGAAGACGGATTCTACGTAAAGCTGGGTCAGCCGGATGAGATTCCAAGGAAGATGGCGATTTTGCGCAGCGCACTGGTTTGCAAACCGTCGATTGGCAGGGAAGCGGTCTACATCGACCTTAGCTGTCCCAATGCCCCAGTTTGGAAGCCCAAGTTGATTGCTGGATCTGCATCATAAGCTGAACGGTAGGAATTGATGTCGACTACGATCTCTCCGCCCGTGCGGGGTAAGGGGTGGATATTCCAAGTTACGGCGCTATGCATCGTATTAGGTATGCTTTTGGCGCTGGCTCTGAAAACCCAGCGGCAGGCTGTGTCCGAGGGGATACCTAGCCGGTGGCCCGCTTTGCGTACGGAATTCAGGAATCTTAAGCTTGAGAACAACAAGCTACAAAAAGATCTGGCCGAGTATAAAACGCGATACGAGGAACTGCTGCGTAAGCAGGCAAGAGGAATTCGAGGCGCCGAGAGCCTGGAGGCGATGTTGGCGCAAACTAAACTTTTTGCCGGGCTGACGGCGGCTCGGGGACCTGGGGTGATTGTAACTCTTAATGACAGTCCTAAGCGCGATCCGTCGGAGACGCGGCAGGAAGTTATATCTAATTATCTGGTTCACGATTCAGACATAAGAGTTGTTGTAAATGAGCTGTTCGCGTCCGGTGCGGAGGCCATTTCAATTAATGGCCAGAGGCTAATAGCCTCTTCGTCAATTCGTTGTGTTGGCGCGGTTGTGCTAGTGAATTCAGTGCAGGTAGCTGTACCTTATGTAATCAAGGCAATTGGAAATCCGGAAAACCTTGAAAAAGCGTTGGAAATGCCGGGTGGGCCGGCTGATGGTCTGTTTCTGCTAGATATGATCGAAATCAAAAAACAGCCTGATATAATTGTGCCGGCGTATACCGGTAGCACACGCTTTACCTACGCAAGACCTTTGGAGGAGCAAAGAAAGGAAGAGTAGAGCGAGGCTAGCCATGCTTATGTTGCCCTTGGTTGGGCTTTTAGTAGGATTCCTTATCTACTGGGTGCCTGTCAGAGTTCCATCTGACTGGGCCGCTTATCTATCGCTAGCTACGCTTGCCGGCCTTGACTCGATATTTGGAGGAATCAGGGCGGGAATTGAAGGAAAATTTCACGATGATATTTTCCTCTCTGGTTTTGTAGTTAATACGTTCTTGGCGGCATTGCTGGCTTATCTTGGGGATCAGATCGGGGTAGATCTCTTCCTGGCGGCGGTTGTTGCGCTTGGCGGAAGGGTCTTCTTGAACCTTTCGCTGATTCGTCGATACTTGCTTACCCAAACAAGTCTGCGTTGGAGAAAGGATACGTAGCGGTTACCTAACAAAGAATACTCTTTTATCTTGAGATCAAAAGAAGAGAGTCTTAATTCAGATATTTGGATTAGGTAGAAGTTTGATTGCTGTGCAAAGCCATGAGGGTTGAGCGTTGAGTCGAAAAGATTATATTGCCGGTCTCGATATAGGAACGACTAAGACGTGCTGTGTGCTAACTGAGGCGGATCTCGACACGGGATCGGTAGACATTATCGGGGTGGGGTTGACTCCGTCGAGCGGTCTTCGGAGAGGGGTCGTTGTTGATCTTGATGAGACCACCGAAGGAATTCGAAGTGCAGTTGATAGAGCACAGCGAATGGTAGGAAATGTGGCTATTCGCTCAGTGGTGGTGGGAGTTACAGGCGAACATATCTCGTCGCTTAACAGTCGCGGAGTTATTGCCATTACAGGGGAAAATCGAGAGATCCATGCAGCGGATGTTGAGCGAGTGGTGGAGGCGTCTAAAGTGATAGTCCTCCCGCCTGAACGAGAAATAATACACGCTATACCCAGAGGTTTTGTCGTAGACGGTCAGGATGGCATCAAGGATCCTGTAGGTATGTCTGGTGGGCGTCTGGAGGTCGAGACCCACATTGTTACAGGATCTAGCACTTTTCTCGAAAACGTGATACGCTGTGTCCAGCGTGCCAATCTGTCGGTTGAACTTACAGTTCTCGAATCTATTGCTGCGAGCGAAGCCGCGGTCATCCCTGCAGAAAAGGACCTAGGGGTGGCGCTTGTAGATATCGGCGGTGGGACGACTGATGTAGCGGTGTTCACCAACGGCGAAATCTACTACACAGCAGTATTGCCTGTGGGTGGAAATCATGTAACCAACGATATTGCTGTTGGATTAAGAACGTCGCAAGAAGAAGCTGAGGCTGGCAAGATCAAATATGGTTGCGCTACGGTAGATATGGTCTCTGAAGACGAGACCTTCGAAATAACCAGCTTAGGCGCTGATGAGCCGCGAGAGCTGCCGCGAGAATTGCTGGCCAGGATCATAGAACCCAGAATGCAGGAAATCTTGCAGATGGTCAGGGCTGAACTGATGAAATCAGGTTACCTTGACCTGCTGCCTGCAGGGGTTGTTCTCACAGGTGGCGGCGCACAGATGCCGGGAGTGTTGGAACTGGCAGAAAGAATACTCGGAATTTCTGTAAGGCTGGGATTGCCTCGTGATGTTGGAGGACTCAGTGATACTGTGCAGAGTCCGGTGTATACTACGGCTGTTGGGTTGGCGCTATATGCTGCCAGATATCACGCCGAAGCGCACGAGCAAGAAAGAAATTCGGGATTTAAGCAGGGAATATTGGACCTATTACGTAGAATATTCGGTTAGAAATTAGACATCGGAAGGAGCAAGCAGGATGGGAAACGGTAACGGCGACCACTACGCAAAGATAAAAGTAATTGGTGTTGGGGGCGGCGGAATGAACGCCGTTAACCGTATGATTGAAGCCGGAGTAAGCGGTGTAGATTTTGTGGTAATGAACACCGATACACAAGTGCTTGAGCTGTCAAACGCGAAGAGCAAGCTTCAGCTCGGCGCTAATCTTACACGTGGTCTCGGAGCGGGAGGTAACCCGGAGGTTGGGCGTGAATCTGCCGAGGAGAGCAGACCAGAGATCAAGAGGCTACTCGAGGGCTCCGATATGGTTTTCATAGCTGCCGGGATGGGTGGAGGTACCGGAACTGGTGCTGCTCCGGTTATCGCAGAAATGTCTAAAGAGATAGGAGCGCTTACTGTTGCCGTAGTCACTAGACCTTTCCGGTTTGAAGGACCGCGGCGGGCAAGAGTTGCTGAGGAGGGTATCAACAATCTGAAGGATCGAGTCGATACCCTGATTACCATACCAAACGACCGCCTGCTCGATGTTGTTGACAAGAAGGCAACGCTTATGGAATCTTTTAAGGTTGCGGATGACGTGATTAGGCAGGGTGTGCAGGGAATTTCGGATATCATCACCATCCCTGGTATGATCAATGTAGACTTTGCCGATGTGAAGGCCATCATGGAGAATCGAGGTACGGCACTAATGGGTATAGGAGTTGCTACAGGCGAGCAAAAGGCTGTGCATGCGGCTGAGCAAGCCTGTGCAAGTCCGCTGCTTGATACCACGATAGATGGTGCTAGGGGCATATTGATTAATATTACGGGTGGTCCTGATCTGACTTTAGCTGAAGTATATGAGGCTGCTGAAATTGTCTATAAGGCTAGCGATTCCGAGAACGTCGAGGTAATCTTCGGCGCTGTTATTGATCCGAACATTCAGAACGAAGTGCGTATCACAATTCTAGCCACCGGATTCGATATTGCAGAAAGAACTCAGCGCGTGGAAGCTAAGGCAGCAGCGACGGTGGGAGAAGAAAACGCTCCAAAGCCTGCTGCTACGTTCAAAGATCCAGGTATCCCTATCATTCCAGAGGGCGAGCTTGATATACCGGCATTCTTGCGCAGAAGGTAGCGTGTGTATCCGAAAGAAATAGGTATAAAGTTCTTCGCAATTGCATGGCAACAATATGCTGAAAGAGCGGGCGAAGCGGCGGTCAAGATTGCTGTCATTCTCATAGGCTATTTGGCTGTCCGCTTCGTCATTTTCAGGCTGGTTGATCGCCTATTTGCTCCAAGCCTGGCCAAAGCGGCGGAACTTGCCGTTCGAGCAAGATCGGCGCGTATACGAGCGCTGCAAACCGTCCTCAAAAGCGCTGCAGGATTCACGCTTGGGCTGGTTGCTGCAATAATGATTCTCCAGGCTGCAGGAATCAACATCACGCCGCTGATTATGAGTGCGAGCGTGGCTGGTCTAGCAGTAGGATTTGGTGCGCAAAAGCTTGTCCGCGATGTTATTGCTGGATTCTTCATTTTGATGGAGGATCAATACGGAGTAGGCGATCATGTGACCATTAGCGGAGTATCTGGTGTGGTCGAAGAGTTGG
>Ga0197142_1001757_pt1 | contig 19480 bp, 19 predicted proteins | sample GBS60_MetaG_FD_148614 | JGI IMG/M metagenome (GOLD analysis project Ga0197142, IMG submission 148614) | Sediment microbial communities from Great Boiling Springs, Gerlach, Nevada, United States - GBS 60_MetaG | ecosystem: Environmental > Aquatic > Thermal springs > Hot (42-90C) > Sediment... | reverse complement strand
CGTTTCGCTGATGTTGCCTTACTCGGCGGTCTTCTTCGCCGTCTGGGTGGCGCTGCTCGTCCTCTGGATGCTGGCGGGGCTTCCCGTCGGTCCCGGCGCGGGGCTCTACCTGAACCGCTGAGCGGCGCTCAGCCGGCGCGGACCGGATTGCGCAGCACGCCGATGCCCTCGATTTCCACTTCCACGACGTCGCCGGGCTTCATCGCCGCCGTCGTGCCGGGCGTGCCCGTGAAGATCACGTCGCCCGGCTCGAGCGTCACATAGCGGCTGATCCAGCTCACGATCGCCACGGGGCCGAACAGCAGATCGGAAACGAGCTGCTCCTGGACCACCTTGCCGTTCAGCCGGGTACGCAGGAACGCCTTCTCCAGATCCAGTCCCCGCGCGATCGCCGGACCCATCGGCCCGAACGTATCGGCGCCTTTGGCGCGCCACCACTGCATGTCCTTGTCCGGGCCGTTTTGCCAGTCGCGTTCGCTCACGTCGTTGCCGCAAGTGTAGCCGAAGATGCCCTCGCGCGCCTCGGCCTCCGAGGCCCGCTTCAGCCGCCTGCCGATGACGACCACCAGCTCGCCCTCATAGTGGACGTTGTGCGCGTCGGGGGGAATCAGGATGGGCTCGCCCGGGTGCTGAAGCGACGTCGTGGGCTTGTAGAAGATCTCCGGCCGCTTCGGCGCAGGCCGCCCTTCGAGGTGGCTTTTATAGTTGCCTCCGACGGCGAAGACCTTGGGAGGCCGGCAAGGATAGAGCAGCTTCACCTCGCTCAGCTTGTGCCGCTCGGAGGTGATCTGGTGCGCGCCGAACAGCTCTCCGCTCAGACGCCGCACCTCATCGCCCTCCAGCACCCCGTAGGAGATCGCTCCCTGGCGCTCGTAGCGCACATAATGCACCAGGGGCGCGCCCGCCTGGCTCATCAGCGCTCCCGGTATCGAACCCAGCATTTCTCGACGACTCACCTCCATCGGCAACCTCCGGCGCTTGGCTCTTTCCAAGCGAATTCAGTTATGATCACGTGAGGAAAATAAGCGATGAGAACCCAGAGCCGACGCGCATTCCTTCGCACCCTGGCGGCGACGTCCGGGACCTCCTTCCTCTCACGGTACCATCTTCTGGCCGAGCCGGAGAAGGGCAGGGTCAAGATTCGCGACCTCAAGGTGATGATCCTCCAAGGCCCGCGAACCTATACGCTCGTGAAAGTGGAAAGCGACGCCGGACTGGCCGGCATCGGGGAAGCCTACGGCAGCCCGGGCGTCGGCGTCAAGGAGCAGGTGCTCGCCCTGCGGCCGGAGCTGATCGGAAAAGATCCGCTCGAGATCGAGAAGATCTACGTCGGCCTGGGCCGGCGCACCGACGGCTCGGCCCACGCGCTGATGCGCGCCGTGAGCGGCATCGAGATGGCGCTGTGGGATCTGGCGGGCAAGATCCTGGGCGTGCCGGCCTCGACGCTGCTCGGCGGCCGCTTCCGCGACCGGGTCCGCCTCTACGATCACGCGGCGCCCAAAAACATGCTCGATAAGGCATCCTGTCGAGAATGGGCTGCGCGCGTGCGCGAGAACCCGAGCGGCTTCACCGCGCACAAGTTCGGCTTCCCGCGCACCGACCTCGCCGCCGACCCGGGTCGGGACCCGGCCAATCGGGTGCTCTCCAGCCGCGAGCTGCGCAACATCCGCCAGGGCTTCGAGAACTGCCGGGAGGCTATCGGCTGGGACCACGACATCCTGGTCCACTGTCACTGGGAGTACGATCTGCGCACGGCCATCGAGCTGGCGCGCGCCGTCGAGCCGATTCGCCCCCTCTGGCTCGAAGACCCGATGCCGGTGGCCTACTCAGAAAGCTGGCGCCGGCTGACCGCCGCCGCCGAGGTCCCGATCTGCACGGGCGAGAACTGGATGCGCGCCAACGAAGCGCTTCCCTTCGTCATCCACCACGGCTGCGACATCCTTCACCCCGATCTGCGCAACTCCGGCGGCTTTCTCGAGAACAAGAAGATGGCGGCTCTCGCCGACTTCTTCTACCTGCCGATGGCCAACCACAACACCGGCAGCGCCGTCAACACGATGGCCACCGTGCAGTGGGCGGCCTCGATTCGCGACTACATCGCCTGCGAAACCGTCATCGGCCGCCGGGACTGGATGGACGACGTGGTGGTGCACGAAGGCTTGCTGGTGAAGAACGGCTTCATTGAGGTACCGAACAAACCCGGTCTGGGCATCGAGCTCGACCCCGACGTGGTGAAGGCCCACCTGGCGCCGGGCGAGACCTGGTGGGGCTGAGCCGGCGCGGCTAGCCGGCGCGCGCCCGGGCTTCGGGCGCCGGCGCGGCCGCTCTCGCCTGGGGATGTCGTGGCAGGAAGGCGATGGCCATGGCGCCGAGGAAGGCCGTACCGAAAACCGCCAGCAGCGCCCCGTAGTAATCGCCTCCCAGAAAATCTCGCAACCGCGCGACGAAGTTCGGAAACCAGAACTGCGCCACCGTGTCCGTGGGCAGGATCGCCGACATGGCGCGCGCCAGCGTGGACAGTCCGAACTGATCGGCGGCCATGAGCGGAATCAGCATGTAGTCGGCGCCCATGGCGAAACCGAAGATCAGCGCGAACAGATAGACGAAGCCCACCTGCTCGGGCGTCACCAGAAACAGCGTGGGAATCGAGAAGGCGACCACCAGGTAGGTCGCCAGCATCACGTACTTCCGCGGCAGCTTGTCGGCCAGATAACCGGCCAGAAGCCGGCCGGCGATGCTCGACCACAGCACCCAGAAGGAGGCCGTGCCCCAGATGCGATCCCGCGCCGCCTGATCGAGAAAGCCCTGCGATTCAAAGACGAACTTCATGTGGAAGTTCACCGCCGCGATCGAGCCGATCGAAGCCGCACTGCCCACCAGCAACAACCAGAACGGCGCCCGGCGCAGCAGGTAGCCGAACGTCTTCGGCGGCTCGAGCACCTCCGGCGCGGCGATCTCGGCCGGATCGTGCCGGCCGTCGGGGAGCTGCCCGATGTCCTGCGGCTTGGTGCGCAAAACGAAGATGGCGATCGGCCAGGCCGCCAACAGCAGCAGACTCATGTACTCGAGCGCCTGCTCGTACGGCATGCGCGAAGCCAGGTACGGCCCCAACTTGTTGCCGATCGAGCCGATCACCGCCACGCCCACGTAAGTGATGCCCATGGCGCGCCCGCGCTTCTGCTTGAACCAGTTGGAGATGAGCACCTGGTGCGGAATCGGTCCGGACAGAAAATAGCCGACCATGTAGATGCACCAGACCACGTAATACTCCCAGGCGGCCCCGCTCAGCCGCGCGAACCACTGAAAGGCCACGAAGGTCAGGCCGGTGCCGACGATGATCAACACGCGCGGGCTGACGCGGGGTACGATGACCGGTCCGGCCCAGATGGTCAACAGCACGGCCACAGGCGCGCCAAGCGTGATAAAGCTGATCGGCCAGCCGTGGTCGTCGCGAAAGTAGTCGAAAAAGAAGGCGATGTTGTAGTAAGGAAATCCCGTCGAAAGTCCGAAGGTGACGAAGCAACCTGCGACGATCCACCAACCGTAGAAGGGTCTCTTCATCTGTTGCGGCTCCCTGAGGCGCTGGGGCGCTTCCTTCACGCTATCACAAGCCGGCGCAGCAGGATCCCTGTGAGGCTCATCAACAGGGCGCCCAGGAGGGCCGACCAAAAGCTGCGCACCGAGAAGCCGGGCACGATCGCCGCCGCCAGCCAGAACATAAGCGCGTTGACCACCACGAGAAAAAGGCCCAGCGTGACGACGGTGAGCGGAAAGGTGAGAATCTTGAGCACCAAGCCGAGGGTGGCGTTGAGGAAGCCGATCAAGGCGGCCGCGGCCAGCGCCGCGACCAGCCCGCGAACCTGGATGCCGGGGACGATCCAGGCCGCCAACAAGAGGCTGAGCGTGCTCAGCAACCAGTTGGTCACCCAGGGTCGCATGTTCGTCTTTGCGGCCTCCGGCCCATTGTAACGCTCGAGCGGGCGCCGCCGGCCGGCCGCTATTCCGAGTCCCCCGTCACCACGAAGCGCCGGACGCCGACGGCCTTGCCCGTCGTTTCGTCTACGCTCACAATCACCGCGTGCATTTGCGGGTTGCGTTTGGCCGCCTCCAGCCGCACCGGCAGCGCACTCAGGAACCGCCGGACGACCGGCTCGGTCTTGACGCCGATGACCGAGTCGTAGGGGCCCGTCATGCCCACGTCGGTCTGATAAGCCGTACCGCCGTCGAGGATTCGCGTATCGGCCGTCGGCACATGCGTGTGCGTGCCCAGCACGGCGCTCACCTTGCCGTTCAAGTACCAGCCCATGGCGAGCTTTTCGCTGGTGACCTCGGCGTGGAAATCCACCAGACGCACCTTCACTTCCGGACTGAGGGCTTCCAGAATCCGGTCCGCTTTGCGGAACGGGCACTCCGTGTGAGGCATGTAGGTGCGTCCCTGGAGATTGATCACCGCGCAGGAGACGCCGTTACGTCCGCGCGCGACATAGCAGCCCTGGCCGGGCACGTCGTCGGGGTAGTTCGCCGGGCGTAGCAGGCGCGGCTGGGTGCTGAGGTACTCGTAGATCTCCTTTTTGTCCCAGATGTGGTTGCCGGTGGTCAGCACGTCCAAGCCGGCGGCGAACAGCTCCTCGGCCACCGACGGCGTGATGCCGAAGCCGCCCGCAGCGTTCTCGGCATTGGCCACCGCCAGGTGGATGCCTTCCTCATAAACGATGCGCTGAAGGTGCTCGGCCACCAGGCGGCGGCCTACTGAGGCGAAGATGTCCCCAATAAAGAGCAGGTTCATCACAAGCGGGCGATGCTCCTCGCAAAGAAACGGAATGGAGCGCACCGCTCAGCCGTGCCGACCTTCGAGATTGACCCCTTTGGGGACACGGGATTGGTCCGCAGAGCGTTTTTAGGCTTCTCCCTGCCCGGATCGAGCCGGAGCCTGCTCACCAACGCGCAATCCTTAGCAGACCTGTGTTGTGTGGTTGTTGGATCAATTTTTCGAAGTGCGGCACCTGCCTGGCAGAGACGCTCCTCGTCGATGATACCGCACCGGTGGGTCAGCCTGCCCGATGGGTTTCTTCCGAACCGGCTGTCGGCGCGCCTCGGGCTTGCCTCCGGCTCCGCAGGCGCGAAAGATACTCTGACAACTTGAGCGGCGCCGCGCCGCCCCGCTCCATGTGTCGCTGGACGGCCTTTTGGTAGCGGCGCAGGATCTCCCTCCGGTTCACTCCCCCGAGCTCGCATGATTCGATGTCCAGCAGCAACTCGACCTCCCACGGGCGGAAGGTGTTGCGCCGAAAGGCGCCGTCGAGCAGCTCCTGGATGAGCCGGTTGAAGCGATGCAGCACGGCCTCGGTATCGAGTGTCGGATCGACCATACCGTTCCTCTTCACTCTATCGGCGCCTTGGCAAAGTCCGAGTAGGCGTTCTTAACTATTTAAGTGTCGGCACCAGCGTCCGCCTCTTGCAACGGATGCCGTCTTGCAAGCCGGTGCGCCCGCCGCTATAGTGCGATCATGCGCCTGCTCGCTATGCTGGCGCTGGCCGGCCTTCTCGCCGGACAGACGCCTCCGGAGGACGTCCGAAACAGCCGGATTCCCAACACGGACACGCACTTTCAAGCGCGCGCCTATCCGAGCCGCGAGGCCTGGGAAGCGCACAAAGCCCGGCTGCGCCGGCAGATCTTGTTCGCCGCCGGGCTGGAGCCGATGCCTCCCCGGACGTCCTTGAACCCGCAGATCTTTGGTCGCTTGGAACGCGACGGCTACTCGATCGAGAAGGTCTACCTGGAGACCTGGCCGGGCTTCTACCTTGGGGGGAACCTTTACCGGCCGCTCGGCAAAACGGGTCCTTTCCCCGCCGTGGCCAAGCCCCACGGACACTGGAACTACGGACGCCTGGAGGAGCAGCCCCTGGGCTCCTCTCACCGCCTCAGCGCCAATTTCGCCCGCCAGGGCTACGTCGTCTTCTCCTATGACATGGTCGGCTACAACGATACCATCCAGACGCCCCATGTCTTCGGCGGTCCGGCCGAGCAGCTTTGGAGCTTCGGGCCGCTTGGACTCCAATTGTGGAACTCCATCCGGGTCGTCGATTTCTTGAGCTCGCTCCCGGAGGTGGACAAGACCCGCATCGCCGCCACGGGCGCCTCGGGCGGGGGCACGCAGACCTTCCTGCTTGCCGCCGTCGACGATCGCATCCGCGTCAGCGCCCCGGTGGTGATGGTCTCGGCCACGATGCAAGGCGGTTGTCCCTGCGAGAACGCTCCCGGCCTGCGCATCGACACTTTCAACGTCGAGTTCGCAGCCATGATGGCCCCGCGGCCGATGATCCTCGTGGCCTCCACGCAGGACTGGACCCGGAACACGCTCGAGGAGGAGTATCCGGCGATTCGGAACATTTATGCGCTTTATGGCGCCGAAGACCAAGTGGAGGCGGTGCTCATCGACGCCCCCCACAACTACAACCGCGACAGCCGCGAAGCGGTCTATCGCTTTTTCGGCCGCCATCTGGCCGGCCGCGCCGACGCCGCCCGGATTCGCGAAGAGAACGTTCCGGTGGAAAAGCTCCAGGACCTGCTGGTCTTTCACGCCCGGCCGCTGCCGGATGACGCCCTCACCTACGCCGAGCTGTTCGAGTCCTGGAAACGCTTGGCGCGGCGGCAAAACGAGGCCGTGGACGACCCCCGGCTGGCCCGGCAGCGGCTCGAGCTGGCCTTGAAGATCGCCTGGCCCGACCAGGTCGCCGTCAGCCGGGGCGACGGCAACCGGATCTATCTCTCCCGGCCTGAGGCCGGCGACCGCGTTCCGGCACTGTGGTTCCCGGGCAAGGGGGCGCCGGTCGTCTTTGTGCATCCCGGCGGGGCCGAGGCGGGCCGTGACTCGGCCGAGGGCAAAAAGCTGGTAAGCGCCGGCCGGCCCGTGCTGTTCCTGGACGCCTTCCAGACCGGCGCCGCGGCGGCGCCTCGCGACCGCTCCCATCGACACTTCCTCACCTTCAACCTCTCCGACGATGCATGCCGCGCACAAGACATCCTCACGGCGCTGGCGTTTGTCGCAAAGGCGGCGCCCGGCCGTCCGGAGCTGGCCGCCGCGGGCGCGGCCAGGATCTGGAGCCTGTTTGCGGCCGCTGTGGCCCCCATCGCCGTGACCCTGAACGTCGACCTTCACGCCTTTGCCGGAACCGACGAAGAGTTCCTCACCCAGTTCTTCGTGCCGGGCATCCAGCGCGCCGGGGGGCTCGAGGCTGCTCGGTCCGCCCTGTCAGCCCCCCGCTCGCCCGGCAAGGCTGTGCCATGAAGCCCGGCATTCACATCGAGATCCCAGGCTTCGGCCGGCTTGAGCTCACGGCTTTGCTCACCGATTACACTGGTACGCTCACCTGTGGGGGCCGGCTCGCCGAGGGCGTCAAGGAGCGCCTCGCGGCGCTCAGTGAGCTTGTCGAGATCCATGTGCTGACTTCCGATACGTTCGGCACCGCCCGTCATGAGCTGGCGGGGCTGCCGGTTCGGCTCCTACTGCTCGAGGGTTGCGATCACGACGTCCAGAAGGCGCGCTATCTCCGGGATCATTTTCCGCCGCGGCATGTGGTGGCGCTCGGCAACGGCAACAACGACCGGTTGATGCTCCAGGCGGTGAAAGAGGGTGGCGGCCTGGCGATCGCCGTGGATGCGGGCGAGGGTTGCGCGGTTGAGGCGCTTCGCCACGCGCACCTTCTGATTCGGGGCGCCGCCCCGGCGCTCGAGCTCCTGAAAGATCCCCGCCGCCTGAAGGCGATCCTGCGGTTTTGAGTCCCGGAGGGGCGCACAACGCGGCACCGCGGGCCGGAGTGGGTACAATAGCCTCGGACCATGACCCACCGCGAGAGGTTCCTGACCGCCATCCACCACGAGGAGCCGGACCGGGTGCCCATCTCGGCCTGGTATACGCCGGAGGCCGAGCGCAAGATGCTTCGCTACCTCGGCGCCGACTCGGACCGCTTGGAGACGTACAAAGCTTCCGGCGGCGTCCTGCCCATCCTCATGGGTCACGACTTTTTGATCTCGTGGCTCGGTCCGTGCACCGGCTACTACCTTCGGCCCGACCGCACCTATACCGACGAGTGGGGCATCGGCTGGCAGTGGTTTGAAGACCCGACGGGCACCTTCACCGAAATGGTCCATCATCCCCTTGCCGACATCCGCGATCCGTCGGAGTTCGACATGCCCGACTTTTCTCGCGAGGACCGCTATACGGGCGTGCGCGCGATGATCGAGCAGTACGGGGAGGACTACGGCATCATGGCCGCGGTGGCCTGCACGCTCTTCGAGCTGGCTTGGTACCTCCGCGGCCTGGAGCGGGTCCTCATGGACCTGGCCGAAAACAAAGACTTCGCCCATGCCTACTTCGACAAATTGCTCGGTTGGATCGAGGTGGCCGGGCGCAAGCTCGTCTCGCTGGGCGTCGACGTCATCTTCATCGGCGACGACGTCGGCGCGCAGAATCGGATGCTGATCTCGCCCGCCACCTTCCGCGAGTTTTTGAAACCGCGCTACGCCCGGTTGTTTGAAGAGTGGAAGCGGATCAATCCGGATGTCAAGATCGCCTTTCACTCCGACGGCTACATCTACCCGATCATCGCCGACCTGGTCGAGATCGGCCTGGACATTCTGAACCCCGTGCAGCCGAAATCGATGGATCCGGCTCGTCTCAAGCGGGAGTTCGGCGATCGGTTGACGTTCTGGGGGACGGTGGATATCCAGCACGTATTGCCGTTCGGCACGCCGGAGGATGTGGCCGAGGAGGTGAAGCTGCGCCTGCGGACCGTCGGACCCGGAGGCGGGCTGATCCTGGCGCCGGCGCACAACATTCAGGCAGAGGTTCCCGTGGAGAACATTCTGGCCTTTTACCAGGCGGCCCGCGACTACGGTCGGTATCCCTTGCGGATCTAAGCCTCCTCGCCGGTCTCGAGCGGCCGGCCTTCCTCGGCGCAGACGGCGGCGATGCCGGCCCGAACCGATAACTCGGCGGCCAGACGCCGAATCTCCTCGTTGCTGCGCCGCGGATGATGGTGCACGGGCAGGATCAGGTGGGGTTTGGCCAGGCGCGCCAGATGCGCCAGCCCGCTCAGGTGGGTGTGGCCGACGGCGGGCCCTCGGGCCGCCTCCTCGTCGGTGAACCACAGCTCGTGGATCAGCAACCGGACGCCGGCAATTTCGGCCAGGACGGCCTCGTCGGCCCGCGTGTCGGTCAAATACGCGATGTCGCCGCCTACCCGCATGCCGATCGACCCGCCCGGGTGATCCTGCCGCCAGGCGCGAATCGGCAAGCCGGCCGCTTCGAACTCCTCCTCGCGCACCGCAACGACCTCGACCGGTCCGGGAAAGCGGCTCAGCGGCGAGGAGAACCACGGGGGACTGCACAGCCGCTCGAGCGCCTCCTCGGGCTCGGCGTCGACCAGCGGAAAGGCCGGCGCAAAGATGCGCACCGGACCGCGGCGCCAGACCGCCGGCAGATAGGAGAGTCCGATGACGTGGTCCAGGTGATAGTGCGAGAGCACGATGTCGAGGGCGGCGGCGCCGTCCGCCAGGCGCCCGACTTCCGGCTCGACCAGCCGCCCCAGGCCGCTGCCCGCATCGAGCAAGAGCGCGCGCTCGCCCCCGGTCAGCAGCAGGCACATCGTCTGCCGACCGTAGGAGGGGAAGTATCCGTTCGTCCCGAGCGGGATCACCTGCATGGGCAGACCTCAGAGCCTTCCGCGCGCCGAGTAGGACTCGAGCGTCCACTCTTCGCCCTCTTCGCCGGCGCTGGCTCGCAGGATGTAATGGTTGCCGTCATCGGCCCTCACCTTGAAATACGTCTCGCCCGGACCGTACCACTGGTCGAGAATCTCCTCGACCGTGTACCAGTGGGAGCCTACGCCGAACCGAACCGGCCTCTGCGAGCCTTTGTAGCCGGCGTAGCACTCCACGCGCAGGCGCATCTTGTCAGCGGTCCGCCTTCTATGATACGTTGACGGTAAGCACTGGGAAGCCACACCACCGAAGGAGCCAAACCATGAAGCGGCGAGATTTCCTGCTTTCGACGACCCTGGCCGCCGGCGCTCTCGGCCGGGCGGTCGCTCACGCGGGGCCGTCTGCGACCACGACGAAAAAGCAGGCGAACGATCGAATCCGATTGGGCCCGAAAGGCATCGAAGTGACCCGGCTGGCGCTCGGCACGGGTACAAACGGCGGCGGAGGCAGCTCGAACCAGACCAAGAAGCTCGGCGTGCGCGGCCTGGCCGATCTGTTCAAGGCGGCCTATGATGAGGGCGTCACCTTCTGGGATTCGGCCGATCAGTACGGCACGCATCCGCACCTGAAGGCGGCCCTAAGACTCGTGCCGCGCGAAAAGGTCGTCATCCTCACCAAGACCCATGCCAGCACGGAAGCCGAGATGAAGGCCGACTTGGACCGCTTCCGGCGGGAGCTGGGCACCGATTACATCGACATTTTGCTTCTGCATTGCATGATGGACGACGACTGGCCGCGCCGCAAGCAGGGCGCCATGGCGGTGATCTCGGAGGCGCAGGAGAAGGGAATCGTACGCACCAAGGGCGTCTCCTGCCACACCCTCGGTGCGCTGAAGACGGCCGCGCGCGAGCCCTGGGTGGAGGTCGACCTTGCCCGCATCAACCCGGCTCAAGTGGCCATGGATGCCGAGGTGCCTGTCGTCGTCCAGGTGCTCCGCCAAATGAAGCAGCAGGGCAAGGGCATCATCGGGATGAAGATCTTCGGGGCCGGCCGGCTGCGTAACCGCGCCGAGGAGTGCCTTCGCTACGTCCTCTCGCTCGATTGCGTCGACTGCTTCACGATCGGCGCTGAAAGCCGCCTGGAGCTCGAGGACCTGCTGGCCAAGATTCCCGCGGCGAGCGCGCGCGGTTGAGCCCATCCGCTAGAAACCGGCCATCCGATAGCTCACGGTCAGAATGTCGCCCGGCACAGGGGTCGAGCCGGGCGCAAACGTGACGATATTCTCGTGGAGGGTGTAATCGACGCCCTCCCGCTGCAAGAGCCCGTTGCGATAGACGCGGAGGCTGCGCGCCGGCCGGGGCGTACCGGCGAGCGTGAAGCTGCGGTTGGTCCCGTCGATTGCCCCGGAGGGGGTCTCCCCGTCAACCATGCCGAGGGCGACCGCCAGGGCCCCGTCCACCCGATAGGAGGCCACCAGCAGGTCACCGGCCTGCGGAGTGGCTTCGATGGCAAACGTGATCTCGTTGCTCGAAAGCGTGTAGTCAATCCCCTGCGTCTGCAACACGCCGTTGCGGTACAACAGCAGGCTGGCGGGCGGCGCCGGCGCGGCCGACAGGCTGAAGACGCGATTGGAGCCGTCGATCGCCCCCTGCGGCTCCTCGGTGTCCACAAAGGCCGCCGCGCTCGAGCTCCCGCAAGGACCGGTGCTGCCGTCCACGCGCACGCAGTCGCCGAGGTCGCCCGCAGCCGCTTCGAGCTCGCCTGTCGCTCCGATGACGGCGGCGCGCGACGGCAGATAGGCAAGCCCTCGGCGCGGCCGGGCGTCCAGCTCCTGGCGCAGCCCCTGGACGTCGTCGATCTGAATGTCTTCGAGCACCGGCGGCGGCTGCGTCGGGCTGCTCGTCGGCGGCCAGTCGATCCGCACTTGGCGGACGCGCAGCGGCTGTGCGCTCGGCGGCACGCTCCAGATCTCGCTGGACTGCACGCTGCCCTCGCTGACGTAACGGACCGAATAGTAGGCGGGCTTGGGCGACGTGGTCGTCGGCACCAGTCGCACAAGCAGATTCCCCCGCGTCACGGAAACGCTCAGACTGTTGGTCGGAATGTTGGACGTATCCGGCCCCTCGAAGCTTCTCCAGTTGATGATCAGGATCCCCTCGAACAAGCTGCCGTCGGCTTTATAGAGCTTGTCCTGAATCGTGGTGAGAGGCGGAGCCGCCCAGGCCGTCCGAGCAAGCGAGAGCGCGCAGATGGCCAACAAGCACAGTGTTCCCGGCGATCGGCGTTTGACCAAAGCAGGTAACCTCCCGAAGAAGTGGCCGAGTCCGCGGAAAGGACCGGCGGCGCACAGGGATGGCGCCTTCTGGCCTCAGTGTAGACCCCCTGGCCGGTAAAGCCTGAGCTCCGAGAGCCGCCTTGTCGAAGCTAAGTTGTTGGTTAATCCGCCGATAGCGGCTCCTGTCGAACGGCGAAGTCGCCGTGAACGCCGCGGGGCGCTCCTTCAACCCCGCAGTCGTTCGAGCAGCGCCACGGCGTCACGCACGTCCTGGCGGTGAGGGATCCCGCCGACGTGCCGTTCGGCCTGATCGGCGCTCTCGACTTCCCGCTCGATGACGAGCGGCCCTTTGTAGCCGATCTGCTTCAGCTTGGCGATGAACCGCTCGATGCCCACCTCTCCCTGCCCGAGCGGCTTCTCCGTCCCCAGGGCGCCGGGCTTGTCCTTGGGCGGCCAGACGCCGTCCTTGCAGTGGACGCTCACCACCCAGGGGGCTAAAACGTCAAGGGCCTCGATCGGGTCGCCGACCCCATAGAGGATGATGTTGGCCGGATCGAAGTTAATCTTCAGGTTCGGCCGGTCGACCGCCTGAATGAAGGCGCGAAGCACCAGCGGCGGCTCCTGGCCGGTCTCGAGCGCGAAGTTCATCCCAAAACGGGCGGCGTAGTCCGAGATGCGCCGGCAGAGCTCGACCAAGGCCTGATAGTCCTCCTCGGAGGGATCTTCCGGAATATAGCCGGCGTGGCAGCAATAGTTGGGCGCGCCGAGCGCCGCACCCAGCTCGATCAATCGATAGGTGCGCTCCTCCCGCTCCTGGCGGGTGTTCCGCGGCAGGTAGCCGACCGTCTGACGCACCGTGGGAATATCGGCATAATTCTCGCCGTTGAAGGAACCCACCAGGCTGGTGACCACGAACTGCTCCTGTTCGCAAGCCGCCTTCCAGCGTTCGGCCGCTCCTTCGAGCGCGACGCCGCCGGCAATGCCCAGGTGTCCGCAGCGGATGCCAAGCGACTTGACCTCGCGGAGGCTCGCAACCGGGTCGCCCTCGCCCCAAAACATCAATCCGATTTCCATCTCCCTCAAAGGCTGCATGGGACCTTCTCTCCTTTTCTCATTCGCGAATCCATGACAAGGCGCGCCACTTTGACCGCGCGCGCCGATTCCTCCGGCAGGCAGCGCGTCGGGGGCGTTCCTCGGAGGCAACTCTCGACGAAGTGTTCGATCTCGGCCTGGTAGCCGTCGTGCTCCTTCAGGGGCAGCAGCTCCTTCGGCTTTTGCGACTCATAGACCGCCGGGGGACGGTTGTCGGAATGAAAGTCGACCGTGCCGCGCTCGGCGATGACCGTGTACTCCATCGAGAACGGGTAGTCGCCGATGTGGTGCCAGCCGCCGGTGATCGTCACGTTGCCGATCTGCGGATAGTGCAGCTCGCCCACCACCATGTCGATGCCTTTGGCCATCGCCTCCGTGCCCACCGCGGAGACCGCCTCGGGCATGCCGAAAAGCTTCAGGCAGAAATCGACGTCATGCACCAGCAGGTCGAAGACGCCGCCGCCGTTTTTCTCCGGGTCGAACTCCCAGGCCGCCCAGGTCGGCGTCGCCGTCCGCCGCCGGAAGAACGCCGAATGCACCGGACCGAGCCGGCCGGAGCTCAGCACCTCCTCCAGGGCTTCGTACTGCGGCATGAAGCGGAGAACGTGAGCCACCATGAGCACCCGGCCCGCCTTCTCGGCCTCCGACAGCATCTGGTCGGCCTGGGCGCCGTTGAGCGCCATCGGCTTTTCGACCAGCACATGCTTGCCCGCCCGCAGCGCTTGGATGGTGACGGGGGCATGCAGGTGGGTCGGCAGGCAGATGTCAACCGCTTCGATCTCCGGATCCTCGAGCGCCTCATCCACGCGCGTATATTTTTTGTAGGCGGAAAAGTCCATCCGTTCGCCCGGGCGGCCGAGATTGCCCTGAATCCCGCTCAAATCCCCGGTCAGCCGCGCCGGGTCCTCGTCGACGACGGCGACCACCCGGGCCTTGGCGATGTTGGCCAGCGCCTTCAAGTGGACGGCGCCCATAAAGCCAAGCCCAATGACTGCGATGTTCATACGTCTCTCTCCTGGTTTGGCGATCGCCACAAAACTATAGCACAGCCAGGCGGCGCGGGCGGTGTCGGGTTCGGCTCTGCGTACACATTGCAAAACGTACTTTGCCGATCTGGAACAAGGAACAGGCCGGTTCTCCCTTACGATTGACCCTGCGCCGCATCCCAGCCAGACGCCGCCTCGGCTACAGACGGCGATTTACAAGTGTTTCCGACGGCAGTTTTGTTTCGATACCAGTTGACACGCCGTGACCCGTAGGCCAAGATGGGGAACTGGAAGGCAACAATGGTGGACGGCTCCCTTGGCCATCGATCCGCCAAGGTCGCACCCTTATTTGTGAGACAATGGCAGAAGCGGCTGGTGGCGACACGCCCGGCGACCGCCGGGTACGCGCCTTTCCCGCCGCCGTCGCGGGCAGGCCCGTCGGTGAAATCGCCGTGGGCGTTCCGGCGGCTGAACCGCCCGCTTGAAAATCAACACAATCGAAGATGGGCGCAGGCTGAGGGGGCCGGCCTTGTGCTGCTTGCCCAGCCGCGATCTCATGGAGAGTTCATCGTATGAGGACAAAGACCAAGACCCCGCAACAGGAACGATACATGGTGCCCGTCGTGCGCAGCACGTTCCGCATTCTCGAGGAGTTGTCCGAATCCGGAACCCTGCGGCTGAGCGAGATCTCGCACCGGACGGGTTTGGCGAAGTCGACGGTCTTCCGCGTACTGCGGAGCCTCGACTCGCTCGGCTATGTGGTTCGCGATCCCGAACAGCGCGAGTATGCCTTAAGCCCCAATCTCGCCGAGCTGGCGCGGCCGGTGGCCTGGAGCGAACCGCTTCGCCGCATCTCCCTCCCCTATATGCTCGAGCTGCGCCAGAAGTTCGGCGAGACGGTGAATCTCGCCGAAATCAAGCTGGACCGCGTCGTCTATCTGGAGGTGCTGCCGAGCGAGCACGCCCTGAACCTCAACGAGCGCCGGGGCGATTGGGTCTACGCCCACACCAGCGCTCTCGGCAAGGCCATCCTGGCATTTTCGGCGCCCGAGCTGGTTGCCGCCATCATCAGCCACCGCAGCCTGCCGGCGCTGACGCCGAACACCATCACCGACCCCAAGCGCTTCCAGGAAGAGCTGGAGCGGGTGCGGCAGCAGGGCTACGCCACCGACATGCAGGAGACCAACATGCTGGCCTGCTGTGTCGCCGCCCCGATCCTGGACAAGCACGGCATGGCCATCGCCGCCATCAGCATCTCCGGCGCCGCGGTGCGCTTCGATCCGAACTCCCGCTCCGTCCAGCGGGCCCTCGTCCGCGCGGTTCAGCGCATCTCCAGGCAGTTTGGCTGGGAGCCGGCGCCCGTGCGCCGCGGAAAATCGCGCGCCGGCGCGTCAATTGCGGCGGCCTGAGCAGCACGGGGCCGCCCCGTGCGCCTTCACAGACCCCTGACGAAAGTGACCAGAGCTTTGAGCTCGCGCTCGCTGTAGTGAAAGCAACGGATCGAGTAACGGCCCGGCGCGATCATCGTCGCATTCAGAGTGAGGCGTAGCTGCTCGCGCGACATTCGATTGCCCACGCCGGCAAGGGATTTCACCCCGTACTGGCTCGTGTCCCGCCCATCCTTGCCGTGGCAGCTGGCGCAGCCCCACTCAAACGACTTCTTGCCGAGCTCCCATTCCTCAAAGAAAGCGACGATCCCCTCGGCCGTCTCCGGCGGCGGCTCCACGGCCCGGACTACGCCACCCTCGTCGAGCAAGCAGAAACCGGCGCCTTCCGGCAGCCGGGCGCGCACCAGCTCGACGCCCCGCTGCCGGAGCTTTGCGCCGACCGTCTTGAGCCCGGAGGGGCGCCACGACTCGGCCACCGCCACGACGCGCCGCCCGCGAAACTCGGCGAGCGAACGTTCCGCCTGATCAAGCAGCTCCACCTCCGGCGCGGGCTCCCCCAGCTTCAGGGGCGTCCCCGCGAGCACGGCCGCCGCGACGAGCGCGGCCAGGTTGCCGCTGCTGCGGACTCGGAACAGGATCTGAAACACCGTTTTGATTATACGCCTAAGCCGAAAGGCGCCAGGCTTGCGACTCCTCGCGTCGGTCTGAGCGTCGGCCGCGGCGGCCGAGCGCCGGCACGAGCGGCAGAGCCGTCTCATGGCCGTGACCGCCGGGGCCGCTTGCGGTCGCAATCTCAAGGCTGTCGGAGGTCTCGCGGTAGCTCACCCGCACCGTACTGCCTGGTTGGATCATCCCCGCCGCAACCATCGCCGCCATGGGCTGAATGACCTCGCGGTGCAAAGTTCGTTTCAGCTCCCGGGCCCCGTATTCGGCGCTCGTCCCCTCGCGCAGCAGATACCGGCGGCTCTCGGCCGAAACGTCGATGGCGAAGGCGTCGCTGCCCAGGCGCTGGTAGACGTGGTTTTGGAACTCCTCCAACTGCTGATCGAGAATGGAGGCCAGCGCCGCGCCGTCGAGCGGCTGGTAGGTGATCACCGCATCGATCCGGTTGACGAATTCCGGGGAGAAGCGCTTGCGCACCGCCGTCATGCCGATCCGCTCGAGCTTGCGCGCCAGTCTCTCCGGCGTTTCGCGGGGCCCGCCGAAGCCGAACTCCGGGCGGAGCTCCCGCATCATCTCCCGTGCGCCCAGGTTGCTGGTGAGAAAGATCAGGCTGTTTTCGAAGTTCACCACGGTGTTGTCGCCCAAATGCAAGAGGGCCTTGTCCAGCACTCCGAGAAGCAGGCGCCCGAGCGAAGAAGCCGCCTTCTCGATCTCGTCAAACAGCACCAACGAAAGCCCGCAGCGCTCGCTGGTGGCGGCGTTAAGCCTCTGCTGCGTGATCAGCGGCTGGGTTTCGCGGTGTCCCAAATAACCCGGCGGCGCGCCGATCAGCCGCGCCACCTCGTGCTCCATCTGGAACTCCCCGCAGTCGATCTTGACGAGCTTCTTTTCGCTGCCGTGTAACACCTCGGCCAGGCATTCCACGGTTCGCGTCTTGCCCGTGCCGGTCGGCCCGAGCAGCAGAAACACGCCGACCGGCCGGCCCGCGGGCGCCAGATTGGCCTGGTACATGCGCACATAGGGCACGATGGCGTCGATGGCGGCCGGCTGGCCCACCAGTTTCGCCGCCAGCGCGTTCGCCAGATCGACCGCAGCCTCGGGGGAACTCCTGCGGCCGGCTCCGCTTCGCGACACTTCCAACATCGGCAGCGCTCCTTTCGGGGTGAGAGGTCGGCGCCGGGCGCGAGGCCGGCGCCGGGACCAGGGGCGCCTCTCGTGCGGGGGAAAGGGCCTTGACCGCCCGCCGCCGATGCGCCTCTTTTCCGGCTTCATTATACTTGCGGGCCGGAAAATTTTACCCGAAACCTGGCGCTAAACAGAGGCGTGAACCGCAGGCAAACCGGAGAAATTACTGGTTAAAAATGAAAGAATTACGCTGGTAATCCGCTCGCAGGCGCGCCCGTCGCCGTAAGGATTGTGAACGCGGGCCATCTCCGCTTGCCGCCGCCCGTCATCGAGCAGTGCCTCGGCCGCCTGCACGATGCGCTCTTCCTCGGCGCCCACCAGCAGGGCCGTCCCCGCTTCGACCGCCTCCGGCCGTTCCGTCTTTTCCCGTGCGACCAGAATCGGCTTGCCGAGCGAGGGACCTTCCTCCTGGATTCCTCCGGAGTCGGTGATCACCAAATAAGCCCGACGCATTAAATCCACAAACGAGACGTAATCAAGCGGCGGAATGAGCAGGATGTTTCGGCGGCCGGCCAGGATCCGCTCCACCGGCCCCCGGACATTGGGATTCAAATGGACGGGATAAACCACCTGCACGTCCTCGCGCAGGGCGAGCCGAGCTAGCGCGCGGCAGATCTGCTCGATCCCTTCCCCGAAGCTCTCGCGGCGATGGGCCGTCACCAGGACCAGTTTCCGAGCCGGATCGAGGGCGGACCAGTCGCCGCCTCGGAGCCTCCCCGCCTCGAGTTCGCGCGCCACGTACAGCACCGCGTCGATAACCGTGTTGCCCGTCACCCAGACCCGTCCGGGGTCTACCCCCTCGGCCAGCAGGTTCGAGGCCGCCCGTTCGGTGGCGGCAAAATGCAGTGTCGCCAGTCGCGTCGCCAGGACTCGGTTGGCCTCTTCGGGGAACGGCCGGTGAAGGTCTCCTGTGCGCAGCCCGGCTTCGACGTGGGCCACCGGAATGCGATGGTAAAAGGCGGCCAGCGCCCCGCACAGCGTCGTGGTCGTGTCGCCTTGCACCACCACCAGGTCCGGCGCCTCTTTGAGCAGCACCGGCTCCAGGGCCCCCAGGATCCTCGACGTGGATCCAACCAGCGTCTGATCCGCCCGCATCAGGTTCAGGTCGTGGTCCGGCCGTATTTGAAAGGCGGCGAGTACCTGGTCGAGCATCGCCCGGTGTTGAGCCGTGACACAGACCCGGACGGCCAGAGTGGGCTCCCGGGCCATCCGGCGCACCAGCGGGCAAAGCTTGATCGCCTCCGGGCGCGTGCCGAAAATACAGAGCACCTTGGACATCTGTTAGTTTGGTCGGCCGGACAGGCCGGCGATCTCAGCTCCTCCTGATCCGCCCTTCCGGCCTCACCGGCGCGGCGCGCCTTCCCAGAGCTCGGCGTTAACCAGGTTCGGCGGGCGCCGCCCTTCGAGCGCGGCAAGGATGTTCTCGGCCGCCATGAGGCACATCTTGCGGCGCGTCTCCACCGTGGCGCTGCCGATGTGCGGCGCCAGCACCGCCCGCGGCTGATGGAGCAGACCCGGGTGGACCTCCGGTTCCCGCTCAAAGACATCCAGCCCGGCCCCCGCGATCACCCCCTGGCGCAGCGCTTCCACAAGCGCCGCCTCATCGACGACCGGGCCGCGCGAGGTATTCACCAGGATGGCCGTCGGCTTCATGCGGCGGAGCTCGGCGGCGCCGATGAGGTGGTACGTCGAGGCGGCAAGGGGTACGTGGAGGCTCACGAAATCGGAATCTGCCAGCAGCGTCCCCAGATCCACCGCCTCGGCGCTCAGCTCCCGCTCGACCTCGACCGGGGCCCGCACCGTGTCGTAATACAGCAGCCGCATGGAAAAACCTCGGGCCCGGCGCCCAACCGCCCGGCCGATCCGTCCGAAGCCGATGATCCCCAGTGTCTTGTGGTGCACGTCGAGGCCCACCATCAGGTCGACCGCCCACTTCTTCCACTGCCCGGAGTGGACAAAGGCATGGCCCTCGACGATGCGCCGGGCCGTAGCGAGCAGAAGCGCGAAGGCCAGGTCCGCGGTCGAATCGGTCAACACGTCCGGCGTGTTCGACACCAGAATCCCGGCTTCGGTCGCCGCCGCGACATCGATATTGTCGTAGCCCACCGCAACGTTGGCAATGATTTTCAAACCCTCGAGCCGCGCGATCACCTCCCGGGTGAACTTGTCCGTAAGCTGGCTCATCACC
>Ga0197142_1001756_pt1 | contig 19505 bp, 15 predicted proteins | sample GBS60_MetaG_FD_148614 | JGI IMG/M metagenome (GOLD analysis project Ga0197142, IMG submission 148614) | Sediment microbial communities from Great Boiling Springs, Gerlach, Nevada, United States - GBS 60_MetaG | ecosystem: Environmental > Aquatic > Thermal springs > Hot (42-90C) > Sediment... | reverse complement strand
TATTGTAGATTTAGGATTAGTTTATGATATAAGATATGATTTAGAAAAAAAGGAAATGGAAATAGATGTAACTTTAACTACTCCGTATTGTCCATGGGGAGATGCCATGCTAAATCAAATAGAAGAAGCAGTAAAAGGATATAAAGGAATAGATAAAATAACTGTAAATGTAGTATGGGATCCACCATATAACCCTATGGAAATGGCTGAAGATTATATCAAAGAAATGATCGGACTTTATTAATGAAATATCTTTAAACATAAAGTAACTACAAAATAAAACTAAAGGAGGAAAGTAATGAAAAAAGCAACAAAAAAATTTTTAAAATCATCTATTAAAACCTTTTTTAAAATAGCAATAATAGCTTTCATATTAAATTACCTTTTAATAAATTTAATAAGTGCAGAAAATGGTTTAAATAACACTTTAAACAATATTAACCAAAATAAATCAGTAAATAATCTACCAAACAGCGAAGTAATATATAAAATAAATGAATTGAATTTATACGAAACTAATAAAATTTTTAACTATTATTATAATGAAGATTTTGAAAAATGCTACAATTATTGCTACGATTTAATAAAAAAAGATCCAGGAAATACTACAGCTTATGTATTTTACTTTGCAAGCTCATATCAATTAGATAAACTTCAAGAAACAATAAATTTAATAAATGAAGAGTATTATGATTATACTAAAGAATTAGTTAATAAAAATAACCAATTATTAGAAAGTGATAAAAAATATCAATATCTTTCATTACTAAATGCTTATTCTAATTTATTTTTATATTATATAAATGAAGGAAAAGTAAGGACAAGTTATTTAGAAGAAGCGTTAAATACCTTTAGGAATACCTTATTTTTTCCAGCTTCCTATTCATCATTATATACTGGTTTAGGGATAGTATATTATGAAAAAGAATTAAATGAAAAAGCAATATCAAATTTAAACAAAGCCTTATCAATCACTCCAAATGATCCAATAGCTTTAGAATACTATGCAAAACTACAAAATAAACTACAAAATTATCAACTAACTATATCAAAATTAGAAAAATTCCAAAACTTAATAAAATACCCAGATCTCATATTTTTATTAGGATATGCTTATGAAATGACAAACGAAATAAATAAATCCATAGATGCTTACAACTTAGCATATGAATTGGATCCAAAGTTATTAGGTAATGGGTATATAGCATTACTTAGATTAGGTGATATTTATTTAAAACAAAAAAAAGACAAAGAAAAAGCAATACAAACTTATAATTTAATACTACAAGTAATACCAGATAGTATAACAGCAAAAACTAAAATAGAAGAAGCTAAAAATTTTTAATCCCAATTCTACCCAAAATAAGTCTAATACCCAAAAAAAATAAATGAAAAAAATAAATGATAGTAAAATAATTTAAATTTTTTAATAATTTTTGAAAGATTATAAAAATCTATCTCTTTATCAGAGGTTAAAATTTTATAAAATAAAACCTTACAAATTTTCAATTATAAAAGAGCTATCGTACCTAAGCATATAAATATTTTCTTTATATCTACTATCTAAGAAGTAATCGAGATTCTTGTTATAAAAAATATTTTTAATATGTTCAAAAAAATTAGCATTAGAATAATAAGATAAAGGGTATCCTCCTCCAAACCTTGTATTTATTTCACTTAAATAAAATTCATCTTCATCCTTTATTAAAAACTGAAAATTAACAGGCCCCACCAATTTAAAACCATTCTTAATTAAAATATCAGATAAATAAAGAATAAAATTGGTCAAAAAGGTATATTTAACAGTAACAGCTCTTTCTACTTCACCTGACCTTACTTTTAATCTTTTCCTTTGACATAACTCCACTACCTTAGAATCAATATCATAAAATATATCAACTGTTACTTCCTCATCATAATCTATATATTTCTGGATTATAAATTTTTTTAAATCTAAATTTAAAATTTTAAAAAAGTTAATTAAATATCTATTTAATTTTTTCAGGTTATTAAATTTCTTAAAAATATTTTTTATTTTAAAAAATTCTTTAGAGGAAGATCCAAAAACAGGCTTAATAGCTAAAAAATCATCATTAATAATGCAGTTTATAAAACTATCTATTTCTATTCTTTTATATTTTTCATCTATATCTTCAATTAAATCATTTAAAAATAAAGTTGGAATTGTATTGTATTTTACTAATTTATTGAAGTATTTAAAAAAAAGCAATTTATCATATGTAGTATTAACGGCATTATAATTAGGGAAAAACCTAAAAATACTCTCTAATTTTTCCTTATTTTTAGCAAAAATAGGTAATTCAGGATCTATTAAACTAAAAGCTAAATCAATCCCTTCATTATTAATTATATTAACAATATTAGTAATAAAATTTTCATCGTCAAACTTTAAATTTTTATAAAACTTATGGGAAAAATACAAAGCAGGAGCAGTTAAATCAATATCTAAAGAAACAATAAAAAAACCATTTTCTTTAAAAAAATTAACTAATTCAACTCTCCTACCTACTCCACTTAATAAAACCTTTATCATTGGTAAAGATAACAAAATAACTAAAAAAAGATTTAATTAAACAAATAAAAAGTATTTTGAATTTATAATTTTATAGTAGTTTTAATAAGATTAAGGAATTCTTCACGAGTTTTAATATTTTCTTTAAAAACTCCTAACATACAACTGGTAACAGTTCTAGCATTTTGTTTTTCAATTCCTCTCATCATCATACATAGATGAACCCCATCTACTACAACCCCAATTCCTAAAGGATTAACTATTTTATCTATAGCTTCCGCAATTTGATAAGTTAATCTTTCCTGAATTTGTAATCTTCTAGAATACATTTCAACTATTCTTCCAAACTTAGATATTCCTATGATTTTCTTATTAGGGATATAACCTATATGAACTTTTCCAAAAAAAGGTAGCATATGATGTTCACATAATGAATAAAATTCTATATCCTTAACTATAATCATATCGTTATGGGTAGCCTCAAAAATTCCTTTACCTATAACATTTTCTAAAGTCTGAAAATATCCTTTAGTAAGATAAGCCCAAGCTTTAGCCACTCTTAAAGGGGTTCTCTTTAAACCATCCCTATTTATATCTTCCCCTAATTCCTTAATAAACTCTGTAATCAAAGTAGCTAAATTATTTAAATTAACTTGGGTTTCAAAAGATAAGTTAACCTCTTCATCATTTATTACTATTTTCTTCATAAAGACTTTCCTTTCAACTTTATCAGAATATTATGCTATCTTTTTATCAAGTATTTCTAAAAAGTTGGCAGCAAAGTAAATAGAACCTGTTATAAAAATAAAATTATCCTCTTTTAGTATCTCTTTTATTTTATTTCTATTTAGCTTTCCTAAATCCTTTAATTTTGATAATACACTGTAATTATTATTAGAAATTTTTGACAAATTATCATAAAATTTTTTATAAATAACACTTGATTTTTCTGATTTTAATTCAATAAGATGCTCTAAAAAATAAATAGTCTTTATTTTATCAATATTTTTATAAATAATGTTATAAATATTTTTAAATTTATTAAAATCTTTACCTTTAGAAAAACTAAAAACTAAAGAAACTTTAAAATTATTTAGAAAATTATCAGCAACAATATTGTACAGTTTACTGAAAAACAGATTCAAAATATATTCTAAAGCTGTAATATCCTTAGCACTATCAATTAGCAAAAAAGAGTTATTAATTTTAATTGTATTAAATCTTCCCATTAAATTAAAATTTTCACACAAATTTAATAAAATTTCCTTTAACTTATCCCTATATTTAATTATTAAATCCATATGTCCATTCAAAGCAAAATACAAAATAGAGCTAAAAAAAGCTATTAAATAATTCTTAACTATATATGGATTATAAAATTCAATTACAATTCCATCTTTAAAAAACATTTTTAAAATTCTATAAAAATCCTTTAAAAAATTATTAAAAAAATTATTTTCTTTTAAAACATGACTATTTAAATTTTTTATAATCTTGCTATTACCTAAAAATTTAATAAAATAAGTAAATTTAAAAACAAAATTAGTAGAATCTAAAACAAAATTATTAGAACTTGTAGATCTAATAGACACATTTAGTAATTTTATTTTGAAAATATTGTTTAAATTGAAAATAACGGATTTTTTTTTAACAGCTTGCTTATAAATAGTTTTAAACCCCTTAGTAGCGTAAGTCAATGTAAAAGAATTATCTTTAATAATACCAGATTTTTGGTAAGCAATAGATTTAATAGTATTCCCCAAAATATCAGTATGTTCTAAACCTATATTAGTTATGATATTTATAATAGAATTTAAAGCATTGGTAGAATCATTCCTACCTCCAATTCCTATCTCAAATATTCCTAAATCTATTTTATTTTCTAAGAAATATAAAATAGAAACTAAAACTAACTCATCAAACCAATTTAAATTTACACCACTCTTCAATTCATTAACCTTTTTCGAAAAATAATTAAAATCATAATCATTAATATCATTATAATTAATTTTAATTCTTTCATTTATTTTTAAAACATGGGGTTTAGAAAATAAGCCTATTTTTAAATTAATATCTAATACTTCACAAAATTTGGATAAAAATAAATTAACTAAATGAGAAGTAGAACTTTTACCATTTGTACCAGTTATTAATATAGTTTTAAAGGGAATATTTATTTTATTATATTCTAAAAATTTTTTTACTTCCTTTATTGACATAAATAGTAACCTAATGAAATAAATAAAATAAATAATAAAATAAAATAAGCTATGTATATAAAATTAATTTTTTACTTAATAGCTTTATGGATAGCAACTACACCAAAAGTTAATAATTTATAACTAACTTCTTTAAACTTAATATTATTTAATAAAAAATCTCTAAATTCATAAGGTTCGTAAAAATTCCTTATACTATCTGCTAAATATCCATAAACTTCTATATTTTTAGAAACAACTTTGGCAATATTAGTAGCAACATAAGTAGTAAACAAATCACTAAAAAATCTAATAATTTTATCCGGAGGTCTAGAAGTTTCAAGTCCCCAAAAAACCCCATTGTCTTTTATTATTCTATATATCTCTTTAAACCTTATTTCAAACAGCTCATCATTAGTTCTTAAATTCCTTATACCTAAAGATATAGTAGCTATATCCATTTTTTTATCTTTAATAGGTATTTTAGAAACATCTGCTAAAATGAAAATAACATCTTTTAATAAAGCTTTACTTTTAGCTATTTTCACCATATCAATAGAAAAATCTAATGCCAAAAATTTAAATTTAAATTTAAAATTCTTAGAATTTAAGAAATTTATAAATTCAAATAAAAGATCCCCCGTACCTACACAAATATCTATAAAATAAATACTACTTCCAATATTTACTTTACTAATAACATCATTAAAAATATCTTTAGTCATTATTTTTCTCCAATATATATCTAAATAAAAAGTCATCAAGTGATTATTAAGTTCATAAAGCTTCGCTATATTCTTATAACCTTTCTTTAAATCAATATTTAAATACTTGTACTTCATACTTATATATCTAAAATATAAAAGTATTCTATAATAGATTTAGAAGAAATAAGTAAAGTATTTAAATTAACATTATTAGAATATTTTTCAAAGATGAATTTATAAGCTTTAGAAATATAATTAATAATTTCGGTAGCATTAACAGAAAAAGTAGTTAAATCTTTCTTAGCTAACTGAGCACTTAAACCATGTATAAAAACTGCTACCTTTATAGCTTCTAATACCTCATCCTTAACTGAATTCTTATTAATAGAGTTTTTAAACATAGCTATAAAAGCTCCAATAATACCAGCTAACACATCCCCACTCCCCGCCTTAGCTAAACTTAAACCATTGGTCAAATTTATCCAAACATTATCAACATTATTTAAATAGTAAGAAATAAAAGTAGGATTACCTTTGGATACTACAATACTATTAGGTATTAAACTAGCCAACCTTAATGAACTATTTAGCCTTTCATAATCAGTTAAATTAGAAACTTTTATTTTATCACTTGCTTTATTAAAAAATAAAGCCAACTCTCCACTATGAGGAGTTAAGACTATTCTTGAAACTTTTGTATTAAATTCATTCTTCATCCTAATAAAGTAATCATAAAACATATTTATACCAGTCCCATCAACAACTAAAACTCCCTCAAAATTAGCTAATATATGTTTTAAAATATTAAAATTAAGAGAATTATCTTCAATACCATTACCAAATACAATAGTAGAAACTTTAGAATAATAAGTATTTAAAACTTCTTCATAATTAGATTTATCATAAGAATCAACAATTTCTTCTAGCAACTTAGAAGCCACTAAAGAATGAATAAACTTATCCACTAAAACAAAAACCATTCCACTACCAGCTACTTTAGCAGCTTTAGAAGCTAATGTAATTGCACCACTATACTTTAAACTACCACCTATAAATAACACACTACCTACCTTATATTTATAATAATTAGGTAAAAAGCTTGGTATTTTATTTACTATATCAAAGGGTAAAATTAGATTATAATTAGGGTTATCTAATTTATCTGTATAAGGAATAGATATATTAGCCACAATTAATTTACCTACATAAATATAAGCAGGATATAAAAAGAATCCTAATTTAGGATAAGCAAAAGTAACAGTAACCGCAGCCCTTACAGGCTCCAATGCTAAAAACTTACCAGTATCCACATCTAACCCACTTGGAACATCCACACTAATAGTTAAAGGAGAATATTTATTTATAACTTCAATAATACTTGAATAAAACTTCCCTATATCCCCTTTTATTCCTGTACCTATTAAAGCATCAATAACTACACCACTTATTGATAAATCAAAACTAAGTGATTGTAAAAATTGATTTACTTCATTCTGATCTTCTACATCATTTATGGAAAAAACAGGAACTTTTAGATTTTTTAGAATATTCAACTGCAAAGTAGAATCCTGTTTTAATCTATTTTCATTAGCAGCTAAATACACCTTAACAGGAACTCCTCTCAAAAATAAATGCCTAGCAATAACCATACCATCCCCACCATTATTACCGCTGCCACAAACCACAATTACACCCTTTCTAGTTAACTCTAAATAATTATTATAAATAACCTCTAAAACTGCTAATCCCGCATTCTCCATCAATATATTTGAAGGAATCTTAAATTTATCAATAGTTTCTCTATCTATTTCCTGCATCTGTTTCCTATTTACAACTTTCATACTTAATAATTCCCTCCTTAATGTAAAATTCCCTAAAAATATATTTTCTATTAATCCTTAATTACATTTTTATTATATTTTATTATTTTATTAAAAAAAAAATTATCCTTTGAAAAATAAAATAAAAAACAAATAATTAAAAGATAAAAAATATAATTGTAAAAAAAATGTAAATTTTTATAAAATAACACTTTAATTTATAAAAATTTGAATATATAAAAAATAGGGTAAGGTAAAAAATAAAAAAGGAGGGATAAATTATGTCAATACCACCACAATTACTACAAATAGGATCACAATTATTATTATCCGGGATCCAAAGCGGCATACAACAAGTAAACCAAAACTACCAACAAGCTTTAGAAGCTAAAAAACAAATCCAAGATATATATATGCAGGAACTCCAAAAAGATCATGAAGCTAAAAAACAATTATTTGATAAATTAACAGAATCTAAAAGAGAAGAAGCACAAAAAGCCCAAGAAAGCTATGGTAGCGCTTGGAAAAAAGCTTTAGACGCTAGTAGTGAAAATTCTAATTAACAGCAATAGCTAATAAATTCTTAAGAATAAATTAAAAAGTTAAAAATATAAAGTTAAAAATATAACAGAAATAAAAAAGGAAGGGTAAAAAACCCTTCCTTAAATATTTTTATTCCACTTTATTTTTATACTAAAATTTTGTAGGATCCTTGACCCTCATATTTCTATTGTTATCAAATCTCTTATACTGAACACTTTCCTCAATTTTAGGTAAGTCCATCATAATCACAGGAGTTATTGCTATAATTAATTCTATAACTTCCTTCTGTTTCGACTTCACTCTAAAGAATTCCCCTATTATTGGAATATCACCTAATAAAGGTATCTTATTAAATGAATTAGCTTCTCTTTCTCTGAATAATCCACCTATTAAAACAGTATCTCCTTGCTTTACTCTAACAGTTGTTTGAGCATTTCTTGTTATAATTCTTGGGAATTGAGTACCTGTTATAATTTCACCAACTTCTGAAACCTGAGGTTGTAAATTCATAGTAACATAACCATCAGGAGAAATCTCAGGAGTAACATTTAATATAATACCCACGTTAATATAATTAGCTTGAGGCTGACCAGTTCTATAATCAGTATAAATTAATGGAAACTGCTCCCCTATTTGAATATTAGCTTGCTGTTTATTTTGAGTCATAACATAAGGAGCAGCTAATATTCTTACATATCCTTGGTTAATTAAGTAATTCAAGGTAGCCTGGAATTGAAGCATACTTCTTGTAAAGAGTTGTATCCCTAAATAATCAGAAGGAGCTGTTGAAATAGCACCTGTTGGATCTTTCTTACCTTCTTGTAAAGTAACACCTGCAGATTGATTCCAGTTAACCCCCAAAGTTCTAGAAGCTCCTTCAGAAGCAGCTAATACATGTAATCTTAGAGCCACTTGAGGCATTGGGACATCTACTGCTTTTACAAACGATTTAACAGTATCAATTATATCAGGAGTAGCGGTAACTATTAATGAATTCATTCTTTGATCTATAGCAATAGCTTCTTTTGGAACTAATCCACCCATCATAGATAATACATCTTGAGCTTGAGCATAATTTAATCTAATTACCTCAGTAGTTGGAGGAGTAACTGGTGGTGGAGGAGGTGGTGGAACATCTAATTGACCAACTAAATTCTTTATTTCCCTAATAGTTTCAACTGGAGCTTTTATTAATAAACTATTAGTTTTCTCAACAACCTGAACAGTAGCTTCAGGATAAGAAGATTTAATAACTGGTTCTATTTCCTTAGCAACAGCATTTTCTAAATTAATGACTTGGGTTTTCATAGGACCTGAAACTTTAACATCCTGTTGAAATTGAGTTAACTTATCCTTAGGAGCAATATATGCTATACTATTTACTATCTTATAATCAAATCCATTAGATAACAATATCATCCTTAAAGCTTGCTCAGCTTGAACATTAACTAATTTAGTAGTTATCTTTTCCTGATATTTCTGAACTTCAGGACTAAACAAAACATTCCAACCTAAAGTATCAGCAATTAATCTAACAGTATCAACCAAAGTAGCATCAACTAAATCTAAAGTTATAGTTTTACTAGAAGTAGATGTAGTAGTAGATACTTTAGTAGGCATTGATTTAGTAGTTTTTGTAGTAGTGCTAGTGGTAGTTGTTGTCTTAGTAGTAGTTTTCGCAACCTTAGGAGCTTTTACTTCTACCTTAGATTCTTCTTTAGATTCATCTTTATATCCTTGTTTATCAACAGTAGCTTGATTGTTAGCTGAAGATAAAACTATATAATTCCTTAAATTTTGCTTTTCAGAATAAACGGTTTTTGGACCAACAGGTTCAGGTGGATTCTTTTCTTTAATTTCTATAATAGTAAATCCTGAACTTTCAAATACTTTAAAATTGACTGCATCATAATTTAAATAAACTTTTAATAAAGAATCTTTACCATCCTCAGAAACCTCAACCTTAGCAACAGGGCCACCAGGCATTAAATTTGCTTCAGTTTGAGATAAATCAACATTAGAATCTTTAAATTTAATAGTTAATAAATTACCAGATAAAACTGGTTTCGAAGCCCCTAAGGTATTAACACTTATCTTAACAGTACTATCTATTTCTTTTATTTCAACCTTCGAGATAGTACCAGCTAACGCTATATTAAATATTATTATAGCAGCTATAATATACTGAATTAACTTTTTCATTCTTTCACCTCCTTATTATAGTTTTTTACTTCTTATTTTTAGGTATAACCAATTTTTCAGATCCCATAACCAAAATTAAATTACTATCCTGAATATCAGTAATCTTATATCCCCCAACTACAGTACCTACACTAACTATATAACTCCTATTAGTAGGAGTATGTCTTAAAATAGCACGTCTTCCATCAGAAGAAATAAGTACTCCCTCATAAGTAAACATACTAATGGATTCAGTAGCTAAATTAACATTAGTAGCCTGGATATTTTGTTGAGTATTTTGCTGCTCTTTAATATCTGATTCTTCTTTATTTTGATTATTAGAATCACCGTCAGTAGTTTGTTTTTTACTCTTTAATAATTCTATTCCCTTAATAGATTTAGGAATAAAAGGATCTACAAAATCTTTATCCTCCCTACTAACAGGAATAACAATTTTTTCAGATAATTTCTTCTTAATAGAATCTATATCTCTTAATTCAGGCGGAATATCTATATTAGCACCTTCCTCGATTTTAATATCTTTTGTTAAATCTCCAGGTGACTGAATTTTTTCAGGACTTATACAACTACTCAAATAAAATAAACTCCCAACCACACTACTTAATAAAAATCCCTTAAATAATATTTTAATATTTAATTTCATAAAATCACCTACCTTGAATTTCTATAGTTTCAAGAGTTAAACTAACACTTAATACAGGAGATTTTCCCACCTGCACATTAGAAGGAGAAAAAGAGATACTTTTAATTCTAATTAAACTACCAACCTTACCTTGATCAGATAATTGCTTTAAAAAATAAATAATAGTAGAATACTTACCAGTTAAAGACATAGTTATTTCAGTAGATTTAATACTTATTCCTGAATTATTTTCACTTCCGCCAATAGTCCTACTACCAATGCTACCAAAATTTATATTAGACAATTTAAAATTTTTATCCTTAGTTTGCTCTCTAACTTCATTTATAATTTTCTCTATATTTTTCAAAGTAAAAGATATAAATCCTTGTTTCTGTTTAGAAGAAGTGGATACCTGTAAAACTTTATTTAATTCTTCATATTTATTTAAAATATTTTGTACTTCATTAAAGCGATTTTTTATATCCTCTACCTTATTTTTATAATCTTTTAAAGCATTAAAATTATTTTCCCATTCAGCCTTATTTTTACTAACCGGTGCATAATTATACTGCCAACTTAAAAAAGCTGTTAAAAATATTACTATCATTAAAACCAATATTTTTATTGCTATATTCATCTATATCATACCCCCTACTAACATCTTCTACTTTAAATTTTTATAATACATTTCAAAAATATTTTGGTTATAATCAAAAGATAAATCCACATTAAAGTTAGCAACCGTTTCACCTTCTTTTTCATTTAAAGAAATTGAACTTACCTTAGGATCTTTAAAAATCACAGAATTACTCATATTATCTATTAGCTTAGAAACAGTTTGAAGAACTTTTTCTTTTTCCCCCACAATATTTACTCCAAAATTCATTGTTTTAGCATCAAAATTTACAGTTAAATTATTAATCCAAGCTTCACTTGGTAAAATATGAGGATATTCTACTAAAATAAACCTCTGAAAAATTATCTCATTCAATAATGTTTTTAAATTATCCAATTGAGTATAAATAACCTTAATTCTGTTAATAGTATCACTAATTTTTTTAGGATAATCTTTATAAGCAGTAATCTCCTTTTTTATACTCTCTGTTTCTTCCTTAGTTTTCTCAATTTTAGCTAATTCATAATTAGCCATAAAATAGGGGATTGCCCACACTATAGCCCCCATTATTATAATGAATACTATAAATAAAATATCATTAATATAATTAGGTTTCTTTTGTTCACCTACATCTATAACTATTCCCACCTTCTTATCACCTCCTATTTTTTTAATTTTTTATCAAATTTTTCTTTGCTGACCATGACCAATTGCTAACCCTAAAGCATTCACATATATACTCAAATTTTCAACAAATTCATTTTCATATTTCTTTTCAACTTTTATAACATTCTTTAAATATTCATAATTAATTCTTTCCACATTAAATTCTAATTCCCTTTTTAAATAGGTATCAAAATCCTTAATTTTAGAAAGACCACCAATAATATATATATTATTAAAATCAACTGAATATCTACTTCTATAAGTACTAATAGTTCTTTTTACCTCCTTTATTATACTTTCAAAATGTTTAATAAAAATATTCTGATATTTAGCATCATCGATAAATAAACTATCAATAGTATTTAATAACTCTTCTTTAGATATAGCTAAGGTTTCTATGATTTTTTTAATTAAATCTTCAGCTCCTATTTTAAGATTCCTTAATAATTTCATTTTACCATCTTGAAAGACAGTAATCTTAGTAGAAACCGCCCCAAAATCTATTAACATATTAGTAGTAGAATTAAAACTACCTTTATAATTAATTCCTTCTAGTAATCTCCAAGCTCCCAATAAATCAAACTCTACCGCAACTTTCTGTAAATTAGAATTCTTAATAATATCTTCAACTATAACCACTTCCTCCAATAATAAAGATATTAAAAGCAATTCCATTTTATTTTGATCATATGGTAAAGACTGGTTTAGAACAATTAAATCATATTTAGCTTTATCAATACCATAAGGTATATATTTACTAACTATCTCCTCTTTATCTTTTTCTAAATCCTTTTTAGATCTTTGAGTTTCCTCAATTGTCCTAACTATAACATTGGGCCCAGATATACAAGCAATAGTTTTAGTTAATGCTCTATCTATTTTATGTTCATCTAAAAACTTGATAACTGTCTCCTGAATTAAATCAGGATCATCCAATTTATCTATTCTAACATTACCCACAAAATTAATTTTAGCATTAACTAATACCCTATCATTATCAGCCCATTTACTATCAGCTATAACAAACTTAATTAAATGATTACCTATATCTAATCCTAAATTATTTTCTTTCTTTTTAAACAGGAAATCTAAGAACATATTTTTTACCCACCTAATTCTTTTAATATATTTTTTTTAGTACCTTATTATTATCAAGTGAGGCCCTCTACCTTACAGAAGGTAGAGCCTCCTGTTTCATAGAGGGGTACAGCTATCCACTAGCCCCCCTCTACAAGCTTAACTTCAGATTCTCCAACCCCTAACTCTTACCTAAATCCTTTACTATATTACCAACTTCCTATACTTTAATACCACCATAAGATGTTAAAGCCTTCTAAAAAAACTTTATACATTTTTTTTATTTTCTAAAAATAAAAAAAATCCTCCTAAAAAAATAGCTAAAAAATTAGGGAACCATAATATAAAAATAACCCCCTTATTAGCTAAAACCTGACTTAGCATTAAAAATACATAATAAAAAAAAGCTACTAAAATAGTAACAGTAATACCAACATAATTACTACCCCTTAAAGGAACTATAGAAAAATTAAAAACTAAAAAAAATAAAAAAAATGAGCTTAACGGAAAAATAAACTTTAAATTAATCTTTACTAATAAATCCTTTCTTAATTCATTACCAATTTCATTATTTTGATTATCATTATTTTTTATTTTTTTTAATTGATCATAAAGCTCAAATAAATTCAATTCTTCTCTATGCTTTTTCCTTAATTTTTTATTAACTAAATAAGAACTAAATAAATTATATGTAATTTTATTCAAATAAAGCTCCTTATCCAAATTTCCATTAAAATACACTTTTACATGAACATCATACAAAATCCATAAGTTATCAGAAATTAGTTTAGCACTCTTAGCTTCAATATATTCCATAATATCTTTTGTATTTTTATTTATTTTTATTATAATAATATCATTCATAAAATGTAAATCAGTAATATATTTCAAAGCGTAAATATATTGATAAAAATCAATAAAATCAACTCTAATAGAAAAATTTTCTACACTCCCTTTATATTCACCTACTTCATCTTTTTTTAAAGTATAATAAATATCCATCCCTTTTTTAATTAATTTATAGGAAAAAGTCTCGTTAAAAACCAAATGAAATACAGAAATTAAAAACACTAAAACTAATAATCTAAAAAATAAAAAAAAATTAGGAATCCCAAAACTATTAAACGCAATAATCTCAAAATTAGAACTTAATCTCCCTATAAAACTAACAGTACCAAAAACTATAGATAATGGGATAGTATAATTTAAATAAAGAGGAGTTATATAAAAGAGATATTCAATAACTCCTAAAAAAGAAATTTTACCATTAACTACCCATCTAACTAAATCATATATCTGACTAACCAAGATTATTAAAAAATTAAAAATAATAAATCCCAAAAATACACTATAAATAAAACCTTGATATATATACTTATCAAATACTTTCATAAAAAAATACTAAAAATAATTATTTAAAATAAACTCCATCCTTTAAAAATAAATCAAAATTGGATAATTTAATAAAAACTTTTTCTTTCAATTCATAATATAATTCATTAACAACTTCAATAGGCTTTTTAGTTCCTTCCTCAATCAAATCTATCTTTTTCTGTAAATCCCTTGTTCTTTCTTCATTAACCAAATCCCAGAATTCATTTTTTAATTTTTCATTAACCAAAATCCCTTTTTTCATTGGAATTATTTTATTATACTTCTCTATAATATATCCCCTTAAGAATAATCTAGAAATTATATGAGCATAAGTAGAAGGCCTACCTATTTCTCTAGCTTTCATTAACTTTATTATATCCGATTGAGAATATAAATTAACTGCAGGCTTTTTGATATTCCTAACTTCAACATTATAAATCCCTTCAGAAATAATTTCACTTTTTTGAGAAATGTAAGGAAAAATACTAGGACCAATAATATCAACAACTCTATCCTGATATAAAACACTTTCCTCATTTTCATTAAATAACGTAAATTTGTAAGTATAGATAATTAATTTAGTAGATTTGGTAAAAGCATTTAAAAATCTTTTATATATCATTTCATATAATCTAAAAGCTTGAAAAGGTAATTTATCCTGATAAAATATTTTTATATCTTCAACACTTAAAGGTTTTGTAATTCTAATAGCTTCGTGAGTATGTAATGTATTATCAAAATTTCTATAAATAAATTCAAAATTATTCTTAACTAAAATTTCCTTAACAATTTCAATCCCTACATTAGAAACTCCATAACTATCGGTTCTATGGTAAGTTATTAAACCATTTTCAAACAATTTTTGTAATAAATTCATAGTTTCGTTAGAAGATAACTTTAAAACCGAATTAGCAAAAGATAAAATATCAGGAGTATTAAAAGGGGGTAATACTACTTCTTTTTCAGTTTTATCAATTATCTCAACTTTTAAATTAGCTTTACCTTTTATCTTACAATCAATAAATTGTAAATTCCCAATATTTATTTCATTAACTATTGAAAAATTCTTTTTATTAGTATATTCTTTATATCTAGAAACTATCCAATTAAGTACAGGAGATTGTACTCTTCCGGCACTTAAATTTCTATCATCAAAACTCTCCCTTAAAAAACTACTTAAACTAAATCCTATCAACCTGTCCTCTATTCTTCTAACTAACTGGCTGCTAACCATATTAAAATTAATATCTTTTAAATTATTCAAAGCATTAATAACAGCCCTTTTTGTTATTTCATTAAAAGTTATCCTATAAAAAACCTTCGGATTTAATAATTTATAGATATCAAAAGAAATTTTTTCCCCCTCACTATCAGGATCAGTAGCTAATATAACACCATCTACTAAATAACTAATTACCTTTAATTTTTCTAAATACTTAAAAGTACTAAAAATATTTTTACTTCCACAATAAATACATATCTCCTCTTTAGAAGCAAATGACTTACCGCAATTTCTACACCTTTTTATAGAACTATAAATTAAATAACATTTACTTATCTCATTATCATTAAACTCAATAATAACATTATATAAATTCAGTTTAGATTTATCATCGTTATCAATATTTTTAAACAATTCATTTTTATCTAAACTTAATTCAACAACATGACCTACAGAAGGTACAATAATCAAGACCCCAATAGGAGAAAAAACTTCATATCCATTAAAAACATCTATTTTAATAACAGAAGGAATTCCAAACATATTAGCAATCTGCTTCGCTTTAGTGGGACTTTCTACTACCATTAAATAACTCTTAAAATCAATTTCCATATTATTATCAAAATCCTTATTATTATTAAAATCCTTACTTCTACTTTCATCTATCTGCTTCTTTAATTCATCTAATATACTTAATTCATTATCATTATTTAATGTATTTTCTTTGATTTCAAAATTATTAAAATAAGCTAATTTTTTAAGTGGTTCTAAAAATACTTCATTATCAAATATAAAACTAACTCCTTTTGTAATTCCATTAGGAGTTATTCTAGAACATCTACCAGAAGCTTGTAAATAAGTCTTTATATCAATAGTATATAAAACATTATCAATAATAACAAAAGAACCTATAACTAAATCTTTATCGATATTTTTTATATATTCCTTAATCCGTTCTAAAGAAACCATCTTCTTTTTAAAAAATAAATTTGATAAAAATTTCTGTATAGGATAAAGATTTTTATAATTATCTAAATTATTCAAATCAATTTTCCTTTTAGGAATTCCCCAAAATACTACATATCTTATTTTATAAGGCAAATCTAACCCCCTAGTTAGTAAACTATAAGGTGAAGCTACCCCTATCAAATAATTAACATTTTCAATATCTTTCTCTAAATCCTGAATTAAATTATATTCTCCATTATCTTCTATATAATTCTCACCATTATTAGAATCATTTTTTTCTAAATTCAAATCCGAATCAAAATCATCTAAATCATTAGTAAAATCTTGTTTTAATAACTCTTCTGTTTCTATAAAATCATCTAAATCATTTTCATACATATCCACAAGTTTATCAATGTATTTCGTAGTTTTTGAAGTAATAACCTTAGAATTAGGGATAATTTTTTCTAATTCAAGAGCATTTTCTAAGGAATTAGTAAAAACAATAGCCCCAGGTCCCATTTTTTCCAATATAAACAATAATCTATTAATATCTCCACCCTTTATAAATATATCCTCTATGTTCCTAACAAAATTAATACTACTACCAACATCAAAATTTAATAACTTACTAAATAAAATAGTATTTAATCCTTTTTTTAAAGTAGCAGAAGAAATAATAAGGATATTTTTAGGATAATTATTTAATTTAATTTTTTGCTCATCAGTTAAATTAAAATCCCTATTTTTTACTTCTTTAATAAAATCTTGATCAAAACCTAAAAGCATCAAAATTCTATCAGTATTTTTTGAACTTTTAGAAACACTATCCAAATCATCTACAAAAATCATATTAAAAACATTATTCTTTAATAATTCAAAATTTCTAGCTAAAAAATTATTTGTAATAACTAAAAATAGGTAATTACCTTCCCCTATTTTGGATATTAGATCATCTTTTATAGACTTCTTTTGATCAGATAAAAAAAATAGAAACCTATTTTCTATTAATTCCTTATTATATTTACTTTTTATGTAATCCTTAATTTTATGTAAATAATTTTGAAAAATATTAAAAGCCTGTTTTACCAATAACTGAGTAGGAAAAATAAGTAAACATTTTTTATCTTTAATAGCTGAAAAATATAAAGCTAAAAATATCCCTAAAACAGTTTTTCCTGTACCTGTAGGAGCTTGAAAAGAAAAAGACATCCCTAAAAATACACGTTTAACATATGTCCTTTGAATAGATTTTAACTTATATCCAAAACAATTTTCAAAAAACTCTTCAAATTCCCTAACCTCTTTATCAATAGCATAAAAATCAACGGGATCCTTTAGTTCCTCATTATACAAAACCTCAATCATAAATTTAAAACCTTATATACCAAAAACTTCTATTAATATTTTAAAGATTAACTAAAAAAATCTTTCTTAAATTTTTCATAACTTTTATTAATAATGCTTAATCTTATGTTTCTAAGCAAGTTTTTATAAAAAAATAGATTATGAATAGTTAATAAAGTCATAGCAGAAATCTCATTGGCATTAAATAAATGGTTTAAATAAGCTACACTATAATTCCTACAAGTATAGCAATCACAATTCTCATCTATAGGTAATTCATATTTTTTTATATTTTTTCCTTTGTAAATAGAAGCGGTTATATCTAAAGTAAAATTATTTTTATAATTATCTTCATATTTTACAAATACAGTTCCAGTTCTGGCATATCTTGTAGGAATTATACAATCAAAAGTATCTATCCCATACTCAATAGCTGCAAATATTTCGTTAATAGTACCTATCCCTAAAAGATGTCGAGGTTTATTATCTGGAAAAGATAACCAACTTAAAATTTCATATAAATCTTCTTTAGATCTTCCTAAGGATCCACCTATAGCATACCCATCAAAATCTAATGTTAAAATTCTTTCTAAACTCCATTTCCTTAAATCATAATAATATCCACCTTGAACAATCCCATATAAAAATCTCTTATATTCTTTATAATTATCTTTATTAGAAATAAAATACTTAAAAGATCTTTCTGTCCAATAAAAAGATCTAAAAGTAGACTCTTTAGTATATTCATAAGAAGCCAATGGAGAAGTACATTCATCTAATGTTAACAATATATCAGCTCCCAATTTTAATTGTATTTCAATAGAACTTTCAGGCGTTAATTTAAAAGTTTTACCATCTAAATGACTTTTAAAAACAATTCCATCCTCATCTATTAAAGCTAATTTTTCTTTATCACTTGATAACTTAGATAATCTATATAAATTAATATCTTTTTTTGAGCTATTAGGGAAAATATTAGCAATTTTACCTACTCTATCTATTAAAGCTTGCCCTAAACTAAAAGCTTGAAATCCTCCACTATCCGTAAAAATAACACCTTTATAATTCATAAACTTATGCAAACCACCTAAATAATATATAATATCTTCTCCTGGTTGTAAATGTAAATGATAAGTATTACAAAAAATAGCTTGAATACCTAAATTTAAAACTCTAACACTATCTAAAGCCTTAATAGAACCCAAAGTAGCAACAGGAACAAAATTAGGAGTTTCTAAAACCCCATTATCTGTTATTATCTTACCTACTCTCATTAACCCATCTTTATATTCTATTTTAAAAAAATCACTCATTTTTTTAAAATTTTATTTATTATATTTTTTATAAAGCTTATGGAAATAAGCAGAATAGTAAGGATTATAATAAACAAATTTTTTAACATTATAAATCTGAGCTAACACAGAATACATTTCAGTTTTAATAACATAAAAATCCTCTTCATTTTTCTTCGTTTTCACAATATAAAAAGCTATATTATAAGCAGCATCAAGTTCATTTAAATATAATAAAGACATAACAGTATAATAAACAGAAATAACATCAAACTTATCACTTTTACTAAATAAATTTATTGCTTGACTAAAATAAAACTGATTAGCTACATTATTAA
>Ga0197142_1001755_pt1 | contig 19507 bp, 18 predicted proteins | sample GBS60_MetaG_FD_148614 | JGI IMG/M metagenome (GOLD analysis project Ga0197142, IMG submission 148614) | Sediment microbial communities from Great Boiling Springs, Gerlach, Nevada, United States - GBS 60_MetaG | ecosystem: Environmental > Aquatic > Thermal springs > Hot (42-90C) > Sediment... | reverse complement strand
CTGCCATAGCTGCTCAAAGATTGCGATCTGTTGGGCAGAGTCTGGGCCTTGAACGGTCAGGGTCGGCGAGGGCAGGGTTGGAGAGGGGGTAAGGGTTGGGAGGACAAACGTTGGCGTTGGAGCAGGTGCTGAGGTGAGAACCAGGCTGAGGGTGGGGGGTGGTAGGGTGGGGGATGGTGTCTCAGCCTGGAAACCCACCCAACGCTCAATGGTTTGACAGCCCAAGGTCAACAAGACAATGCATACACCGGGCCAGAATCGGCGCTTCATCGCTCCCTACCTAACGGTACCACAACGCTCCTAACACCGATAAGAACAGGGTCAAACTGATATAGGAATTGATGTTGAAGAACGCCAGGTCAATCTGACTCAGATCGTGCGGTTTGACCAGACGATGCTCCCAGATAAACAGCCCAACGACCACTGCCAGGCCGATCCAGTACGGCAGAGGAAAGCCCTCCAGCACCCCTAACCCCGCTAACAGGATGACGCAAAGGAGATGGGAAAGCGCAGAAAGGCGCAGGGCAAAGGGAATGCCAAAGCGGGCGGGGATGGACTTCAAATTATCGCGCCGGTCAACTTCAACGTCTTGACAGGCATAAATCAGATCGAAGCCGCCAATCCAAAAGGTGACAATGAGCAAGAGCAACCACGCTGGCGCATCGTCAGCCGTAAACAAAGAGCCTCGCACGGCCACCCAAGCCCCCAGCGGCGCCAGACCGTCGGTAAAGCCCAGGATGTAATGGGATAACCAGGTGAAGCGTTTGGTATAGGAGTAACCGAACAAGAACAACAAAGCTCCCGGCAGCAGGATGAGCGGCAGCGGGCCTAATTGCCAGGCTGCCACCGTCAGGAGAATCGCTGCCAGAATCGTGCCAACCCAGGCTGTCCGCAGGGAGATCCGCCCGCTCACCAGCGGACGGGAGGCCGTGCGCGGGTTGCGGGCATCGATGTGTCGATCGGCAATGCGGTTAAAGCCCATTGCCACGGTGCGCGCCGCCGCCATCGCAAGGGTGATCCAGACAAACTGACGCAGGGTCGGAAAGCCCTGCGCTGCCAGCAACATCCCCAAATAGGCGAACGGTAAGGCAAAGATGGTGTGTTCAAACTTGATCAGTTCCAGAAAATCCCGCACGGCTCTCATGGGGAGAATTATACCTGTTCAGTCTGTTTTGAAATCTTTTTATGCCTTTTTACGCCCTTTTTTATTTGGGCTTTATGGAATTCCCCGTGAAGTTAAGGCAAAATATGCCTGAAATGGGGCGTACCTGATTTTGGATTCTAAAGGATCGCCCCTCAATCGACAATTTTTTAAAGGCATTGGACAGGCACTTGTAGTAAGGAAGCCTCAATCTGTTGGCGAATGGAAAACTTCTCAGGAGGTAATTCTCATGAATAACTTGCGCTTGGGTGTGAAGTTAGCCCTGGGCTTTGGGATTGTCTTGCTCTTAACCATCGGGGTTGCCGCGGTGGGGTTTTGGGGGGTCAATCAGATTCAAAGGTCAGCAGCGGTGCGTTATGCTGTTAATCTGTTGGGATTGACCTTTGAGGAAGCCCGTCGCCAGGAAAAGAACTTTCAAATCCGCGGCAATCAAGTCTGGCAGGGAGACACCCAAAACGCGGTCGAAAAACATGCAGCGCTGATGGCAGACGTCAAGCAGCAAATCGCCGAACTCCGACCGAAACTGACGGGGGAAAGTGGGCAAATTTTAGCCGAAGTCGAGCAGGCGGTTGCCGCTTACGAGGCAAAGTTCGGCGAAATGGTCGCTACCCAACAGCGCAAAGAGCGGGCAGTCCAAAGCTGGACGCGGATTGCCGCCGATTTTACCAGCCAGGTGCAAGACCTGCAAACGAATCTTATTGACCGCGAAGTGGAAGCAGCCCGCGCCCAACAAGACCTTGAAGGACTCAATAAGTGGTACGCTATCTCTAACAGCTTTAACGCCGAGCTGGTGCAAAACTTTTATCTCTTGAGAGTACAGGCTCGGTTATTAATTGAAAGCAAAAATCCATCCGAAGACTGGCGCCTGTTCCAACTGCAACTGACCAAAACCAAAGGCGGCTTATTCCGCTATCGCAGCCTGGCAGCCGGCAACAGCCGCGCTGTCGAAGCCGGCAATCGCTTTGAAGAACTGCTCAATAGTTATCTGGCAGCGGGGGAAGAGTTTTATCAGGCTGCCGTTGATATGCAACAAATCGAATCGGAAATGGTGCCACTTGCCCGCCAGGTGGGGGAGAAGAGAGCGGCTTTAAGTGAGCTGGCGACCCGGCAAATTCAATCCGCCCAGCAGACAACGACTCGCTTTGCGGTAATTGCGGTGGTGCTGGCTCTGGCGTTGGGGTTGGCAGTTAGCTGGATGATCACCCAAAACATTCTCGATCCGGTCAACGAGTTGAAGCAGGCGGCAGCCCGGATTGCAGAAGGTCAGGTAAGCGTGACCCTCAACCAACAGCGTAAAGATGAGATGGGAGACCTGAGCCGCGCCTTTGCCAACATGGTCGCCTACCTGCAGGAGATGGCCGGCGCAGCCGAAAAAATTGCTCGCAATGACCTCTCGGTAGCGGTGCGGCCGCGCTCGGCGCAGGATGTGCTCGGCACCGCTTTTGCTCAGATGGTTACCAGCCTGCGCTCGGTGATCCGGCAGGTTGTCGTAAGCGCTAATGCGGTGGGCTTGTTCTCGGAGCAGCTCGCCAGCGCCGCCCAGCAAAGCGATCAGGTCACCGAACAAATTGCGCAAACCGTGCAACAGGTTGCCAAAGGCATTGCCCAGCAGTCGGAGTCGGTCACACGCACGGCTGCTTTGGCAGAACAGATGAACCGCGCCATCGACGGGGTGGCGCGCGGCGCTCAGGAACAAGCGCAAGCTGTGGCGCTGGCTTCCAACCTGACGGGTGAAATCGGGGCGGCCATCGAAGAGGTGAAGCAAAACGCTCAGACAGCCAGCCAGAGCGCCGAGGTAGCTGCCCACAGCGCCCAAAGCGGGGTTGAAACGGTGAATCAGGTATTAGCCGGAATGCAGCAGATGAGCGCGCGGGTGATCGAAACCGCCGGGCGAGTAGAAGAAATGGGCAAACGCTCAGAGGAAATCGGCACGATTCTCGAAACCATTGAGGACATCGCCAGCCAGACCAACCTGCTTGCTTTGAATGCCGCCATTGAAGCTGCCCGGGCAGGCGAACATGGAAAGGGCTTTGCGGTGGTGGCGGATGAGGTGCGCAAACTGGCCGAACGCTCGGCCTCCGCCACGCGCGATATCGGCGAATTGATCCGCCAAATCCAGCAGTCGGTGCAGGCAGCGGTGAGCGCCATGCACATCAGCGCTCAGGAGGTCAAATCGACCGCTGAGCGCTCCCAAAAGGCCGGCAGCGTCCTCGAAGAGATCGAGAAAGCGGTTGCCAGCGTTGCCGAACGCATTCAGCGCACCGAGATAGCCGTTGAGCAGATGAAGACAGCTACTTCAAAGCTGGTCGATGCCATGGACAGCGTCTCGGCCATTGTGGAGGAAAATACGGCTGCCACCGAGGAGATGGCCGCCAGCTCCAGCGAGGTCAGTCAGGCGATCGAAAACATCGCCACCGTGAGCGAGGAGAACAGCGCGGCCATCGAAGAGGTCTCCGCCTCGGCCGAAGAGATGAGCGCGACGGTGAAGCAGGTCAGCGCTTCAGCGGCCGAACTGGCTGCAATGGGGCGCGAATTATCTCAGGTAGTAAGCACTTTTTATCTGGGGATGGGGGAAGCCTTTCTGCAGCAGGTAGAGTTGATGAAGCAACGCCATCTCAATTGGGTCAAACGGCTCGAAGCGATGGTAGCCGGTCGGGTTGAAATCAAAGAAGAGGAAGCCGGCGATCACCACAACTGCACGCTGGGCAAGTGGTATTATGGTGAAGCCTCACAACGGCTTGCCGAATGGCCGGAATACCGCGACCTGGAAGCCCCGCATGAAAAGTTCCATCAGGCGGTTGCCGAGGCGGTCAGGAGTTATCGGCATGGCAATCGCCAGCAGTGCGAACGATGGGTGGCTCAGGCCGACGACCTTTCCCGAGAAGTTGTGCGCCTGTTGGAAGCGTTGGAAGGGCGAATTATGCGCTTGGAAGAAATCGATCGGAAAGAATCCCGCTCTGTGGCTGCGGAAGGGTTCTCAGGCGATGGGCGGCATGGAGAAAAAAGCCTGTCTCCTGTCTCGTAAGGGGAGCATTCCCTCACCCCCAGCCCCTCGCCCACAGGGCGAGGGGGGTAGCCCTCACCCCCGGCCCCTCGCCCACAGGGCGAGGGGGGTAGCCCTCACCCCCGGCCCCTCTCCCACGAGGCGAGGGGAGCAGCCCTCACCCCCAGCCCCTCTCCCACGGGGAGGGGAGTAGCCTTCACCCCCGCCCCCTCTCCCACGGGGAGGGGAGAAGGGTTGGAGATGAGGGATATGGGCAAGGGGAGTTGGGTTTACTTCCATCTACACAGGCGCTTTTCCAGAGTATCCACGCCGCTATATAGCCCAACGCCCAGCAGGCTCATCGCCAGGATGCCGACATACATGGCAGGGTAATCGAAGTAGGTACTGCCGTTGATGTAAATGTAATATCCCAAACCGCGTTGGGTGGCATAGAGCTCAGCGACATATAATACGGCTACGGCAGTGCCCACGGATTGACGTAAGGCGGTCAGGATGGCCGGCAGGCTGGCCGGCAGATAGACGAATCGGAACAATGCCCGCCGCCCGGCGCCTAAACTGCGCACGCTCAACACGAGTTCGGGCCGGATGGCGGCCGCTTGATCGCGGACCAGGACTACGATTTGAAAAAATAAGATCAGGTAGATAATCAGGATCTTCGGCGTGTCTCCTAAACCGAAAAAAAGCAACACCAGCGGCACAAAGACCACTTTCGGGATCGGATAAAGCAGATAAATCAGGGGAGCAAAGAAGCTGTTCAACTGCCTGGATTGACCGAGCACCAGGCCGGCCGGGGCTGCGGTGGCGATGGCAAGCGCTGTGCTGGCGATCACGCGCCATAAGCTGGCTGCAAAATGAAGCGGCAAATCGTCCCCTAGCTCGCGCCAGAAGGCGAGCAAGACGGTCGGAGGATCTGGCAGGATCGGACGGCGCACGAACCAGGCGGCGAGTTGCCAGATGACGAGCAGGGCAAGCAGGGTCAATACCAGATCGAGGCGGCGCTTCATCCTTGCTCCAGCCTGGTGCGTAAGATTTCACACAGGTTCAGGTAGGTTTCGCTTTTTCGGTAGCTTTCCGAACCGGCCTCTGGATTCTCCAGGGTCACTGCCTGACGAATGGGGGGCTGAGCCAGCAAGAGAATTTTCTTCCCCATGAAGGCGGCCTCTTCGATGCTATGGGTGACGATCACCAGGGTCAGTTGATTTTCGGCTTGCAATTGCAATATCAGGGTTTGCAAGCCCTCACGGGTAGGCGCATCTAAAGATGAAAAAGGTTCGTCCATGAGCAGCAGGTCGGGATGAAGGGCTAACGTGCGTGCAATGGCGGTGCGTTGGCGTTGTCCGCCCGAAATCTGAGCAGGATAATGATCGGCAACAGCTTCAATTCCCAGTCGCTCCAGCCAGGGAGTCACATCCCTGTCCCAATCCACTCGGGTAGGTGCGTGCGTTCCATCCGGGCCGTAAAAGGCGCGGATTTTCAACCCTAGTTCAGCGTTTTGGCGCACCGTTGCCCAGGGCAACAGACCATAGTCCTGTAGGATCAGTCCGGTCTGCGGGCGCGGGCGGGTGAGCGCTTTGCCATCGATGCGCACTTCGCCGCGTTGCGGGAATTGTAACCCGGCCAGCAGGTAAAGCAGGGTGCTCTTTCCACAGCCAGAGGGGCCGAGCACAGCCCAGGTCTCGCCTCGTCTGAGCTGCCAGCAGAAATCAACAAAAATGGGCGGCGAGGCGGGATAGGCAAAGGTGATCGAGTCGACCTCAATCATCGGGTTTCAGTCAGCTTCAGAAGTCGATCGGGGTGGCAGATGTTCCCAACCGCCAATATCACAAGTGCGGTTGCCTGCGTTTTGGGATAGCAGATGAGAACGCCTGCAGTCCATTGTAAATTACGGCAGGAAGGCACCGCTCACCGAATCGGTGAACGATACCGCGGTCGTCACAATCCCTTTTGCCGTTGCCCAGGCCAGCACGTCATTCCACAACCGTTCGTTGGGGATGCTCTTAGGCGGGAAGGGCGGTGTCTGATAGCTACCGGCCAGGGGAGCCGGGATCAGTTTTTCGTCCACCAACAGGCTGGCGTATTGGGCCGGCGAGCTATTGATCCGCATTACCGCTTCTTCAATGGCGGCCAGAAAGGCGCGCACTGCTTGAGGCTTCTGGTCGATGATGGCTTTTCGGAAAGCATAGGTGCTGTGACCATATTCGGGGTATTTTGAATCTTGCAACAGGAAGCGACCGCCTTGTTGAACAGCCAGGTAGGAAAACGGGTCGGGTAAGGTGGCCGCTTTCAGCTCGCCGGAGCTTAACAACGCCAGCCGGTCGGGAATCTTCGGCACGGGGAGCTTTTGGATATCTTGCGGTTGGAAGCCCTCCCGTTCCAACAGCCGATCGGTGATGTATTCGATAATGGTGCCTTGCGAGATGCCGATCGGCACGCCTTTGAGCTGGCTGACCTCATTGATGCCGCTGGAGGCCGAGACCACCAGGTGATATTGGGCTGACTCGGGGGTAGCCAGGCGGGCAAAACGCACAATTTGCACCTGGATATTTTCTTTGTTATAAAGCAAAGTTGACATGATATCGTTGATCATGCCGTCTGCCTGACCGGCCATGATGACCTGATCACGCTCGGCTGCAGAAGCCACCGGGATGAATTCCACCTGCAGGCCGTATCTGGCGAAGAGCCCTTCGCGCTGGGCAACAACCATCGGAAGGTTATCGACAATGGGCAGAACAGCGATGCGTAAGGTTTCGCCGCCCGCTTGCACGATGGGGGCAGACTCGCCGGGCGCCGGGTAAGCGCTGCTGGATTGCTCTGGCGGAACGACCGGGCTGCCCGGCGCAGGGTAGGGCTGCTCTGCATTCGTCGTCGGTTGCGGTAGCTGGGTCGGGGCTGGATAGGCGTCACCGCCGCTTTGGTTTTCGCCGGAGAGCACCGGAATTGCCACTTGGCTGGTTTCAGCCGCAGCCGGGGGCTGGCTTGGCGCTTCGGAGGCGCAGGCGGTAAGCAAAGTAAGCAAAACGAAAAGCCAGGCGAAAGTCGAATATTTTGTTTTCATCGTCATCACCTATAGATTAAGTTTGTTCCAGATCTGGTCGATGCGGGCCTGTACCGTTTCATCCATGCGGGCAACCTGCGGCCAGACACGCTCATACCCTTCTTCGGGCAGTTTGGCAGTGGCATCGATGCCGATCTTCCCGCCGAACGAGTGATGATGAGCGGCATGGTCGAGATGGTCAACCGGGCCATCCACGATAACGACATCACGGCTCCAATCCACGTTGCCCAGCGCTTGCCAGGCGACCTGGGAGAGGTTTTGAACGTCCACCCACTCATCCACCACAACAATTGCCTTTGCCAGCGACATCAGCGCCAGACCCCACAAGCCAAAGATTACCTTGCGGGCCTGTCCGGGGTAGCGCTTGCGGATAGAAACCAGCACCAGATTGTGAAAAACCCCCTCGGCCGGCATACACACATCGACAATCTCGGGCAGGAAAAGGCGCATCAGAGGCAGGAATAAGCGCTCCGTTGCCTTGCCCATCCAGACATCTTCCATGGGCGGAATGCCGACCACCGTTGCCGGGTAAATCGGATCGCGGCGATGGGTAATCGCGGTCACATGGAAAGCAGGAAAAGTTTCCACTGGGGTATAGTAACCGGTATGATCGCCAAAGGGACCTTCGGGGCGTTGGTCGTTGGGGTCGATAAATCCTTCGATAACGATTTCAGCTTGGGCAGGGACTTCGAGCGGCTGGCTGACGCAATTGACGAACTCCAGCGGCGCGCCGCGCAGATAGGCCGCCAGGAGATATTCATCGAGATTGGGTGGCAGTGGAGCAGAAGCGCACCACATGCTGGCCGGATCGCCGCCTAAAACCACTGCCGCCGGGATGCGATCTTTGCGTTGGGCTTTGGCGACCCGCTGATGTTCTGCACCGCCCTTGTGGCGTTGCCAGTGTACCAGCAAGGTACGCTCATCTACCACCTGCAGACGGTACATCCCGACATTGCGCACGCCGCTTTGCGGATCGCGGGTGATCACCTGAGGCAGGGTGATAAAGGCGCCACCGTCTTGCGGCCAGCATTTGAGAATCGGGAGTTTGTATAAGGAGGCCTGTTCTTCGTCCCAGATGACTTGTTGTACCGGCGCACGGCGCACCTTTTTGGGCCCCAAGCCAATCGACTTGAGGGCTTTGAGCAGGTCTTGACCTCGCCCGATCATCTCAGCCAGAGAAGCGGGCAGGCGTGGATCGATTAATTTACCCAGGTTATGTCCCAATTCGTCCAGGTGCTGTACCCCCAATGCCAGCGCCATCCGTTCGGCGGAGCCAAAGGCATTGATCAGCACCGGTATCTCATAGCCGCTGACCTTTTCGAAGAGTAAAGCCACATTGCGTTTGGCTTTGCCCTTGCAAACCCGATCGACAATCTCGGTGATCTCCAGGTTCGGCGAGATCGGCACGCGCACGTGCACCAGCTCCTGCCGTTCTTCAAGTGCTTGAATAAAATCCCGTAAATCGCGAAAAACCATTTTCCTGCCTCAGAAAACAATGCCATTATAGCACAGGCAGGCTATCGTCCAGTTTAGCCAATTGGCGGAAGAACAGCCAACCGAAGGGGTGCGAATTAGATTTTTCTTCCAGGTTGAGATGGTTACCAGTTAGCGAGCAGCAGGCCTGGCTTCTGCTGATCACCGCTGCGGTCAATTAACCCAGCATTTCTACCGCCGCGGCCGCATAGATTTTCGCCGCCTTCTCCATTGCCGCAATTTCGATGAACTCATTGGGCTGGTGGGCAAGCGCCGGGTCGCCGGGACCGAGGATCAAGGTCGGCACCGATAACGTCGGCACAAAGATGGCTGCCTCGGTAGCAAAAGGCACTTTGATAATTGGAATCTCGATCCCACAGCGGCTTTTGGCGGCGGCCAGGAATTGTTGCACAGGCTTTGCGTCTTGTGGGGTTTCGGCCGGCGGCAGCTCATAGGTCAATCGAATGGATGCGTTTAGGCCGGGAATTTTCGCTTCTAAATTGGCTAAAAATGTCTCTAACCGGCGGAGAAGCTCAGCATGGTCTTGACCTGGCAAGGTACGCATATCGACCATCACCGAGCACTGGTCGGGGACTACATTGACCTTCACCCCGCCCTGGATGGTATTGACGCTGCGGGTGAAGTTGCCCAGCACCGGGTGAGGCTGGAAGGGGATTTCCAGCGTCTCAAATTCGCTCAACACCTTGACCATCATCATCACCGCATTGACTCCAAGCTCCGGCGTAGAACCATGGGCGGTCTTGCCGTAGGTGGTGATTTCGGGCCAGAAGACCCCTCGCTCTGCCAGGCCGAGCTTGTTTGCGGTGGGTTCCGAGATGATCACCGCCTGCCAGTTTTTAGCCTCGGGCAACGCCGCTAGGGAGCGCGCCCCCAGCATGTTCACCTCTTCTCCCGCAGTGGCCGTCAGGAGCAAGTCGCCTTTCAGGGGCAGATTGGCTTGGGCAATCGCTTTGGCGGCCGCCAGCATTGCTGCGACGCCGCCCTTCATATCGGCTGAGCCACGCCCCCAGACCTTACCTCCTTCGATAACGCCCTCAAACGGCGGGTATTCCCACCTTCCCGCTCCGACCGGCACCACATCCACGTGCCCGTTGAAGACTAAGGCGCCGCGCTCACCTTGACCTTTGAGACGCGCCAGCAAGGTGGCGCGCTGTGGTTCATGCTCGATGAATTGACACTCAAATCCGTAAGGCTTGAGGTATTCGGAAATAAACGCTACTGCCGAATGCTCATTGCCAGGCGGATTGGTGGTATCGAAACGCACCAGGGTGCTTGTCAATTGGGCGATCTCATCAGCCGAAATCCTGGTGAAGATGTCCTGGAAGTCCATGTTTTTTGCTCCTTCATCGTAACAACTTGCCATTATAAATCGTGTTGATAATTTGCTGAGAAAACCGTCCACGAATTGACCACGAATAAACGAATGACAGCGCTATTCGTGCATTCGTGGAATATTCGTGGACGGTCTGTCTTGCCAATGTGATGTGTTAAGCTTTGATCTTAAGATAGCGCAACATTGCCCAGCCGGCAATCATTGTGCCCAGGACGCAAATGATGATATTCCAGGCTGCTGGAACTTTAAGCGCCATTGGAATGTAGGCTAAGAGCACCGCAATTGGCAGGTACTTCCAGCCGCGCAGGATAAATTCACCCCACACAGCCCCGAATACGGCTGGCAGGAGAAATTTATTGAAGGCATCCAACAGCCATGCCGGAAAATATTGTTGGATGTAGTTAATCAATAACGCCCCAATTAAGATTGCGGGAATGCTGATCAATACCGAAGTTGCAACCCCAATGGCAGCCACTAACTCACCTTCCCGCGTCCCTTCTTTGACACCGGCCACTTCTTGAGCCACCGCCGCGCAAGGCACGCGTAAATTTGACCCGTTACCCACCGTGCCGGTCAAATACCAACCGGCGTTACCCAAAATCGGAAAATAGGCGATTGGTTCACTCAAATAAAAAGGTACAGCATAGGTCATCGCCAGAGCAAACCCACCCACAATCGTTTGCCAGTCCGGAAAAACCTGATGGAAGATATACAAAAAAATCGACGGCAGAAACAAGGCAAAGAAAATGCCAGTTGAGAAGATCGTTCCGACCCGATGGATCGGTTTCAAATAGTCTTCATCGAAAGCTTGTGGATCAACTTTGATTTCATGAATGGCGCTCATTTTTTCCTCCTATCCGGCGAGGACTTTGCCGATGAACATGGCAACGAACATGGCGATGCCTAACGCCCATTCCTTCAAACGAGGGACTTTGATCCAATCGGCAAGTTTGAACAAGAACATGGATAAAACCGCTGCCAGCACCACCGTGACGAGATGCGGGGTGCTTTTCATGGCGTTACTGATCGAATAATAGCTAAAGATGGCTACCATACTGGCGCCGGCGATTACGGCGAGCAAAGCCTGATCGCCACCGGTGACTTTTTCGCGCAGTTTGCCCAGGTAGCGGGTAAAGATGGCTTCAACGGACCACCCCCAGCCGGCGATATTCATAATCAATACTGCAGCTGCGAAGCCCTTGATTGTGAAACTTGGATCACCGAATTTTTCGCCGGCTGCGATAGCTGCATTGGAGGCTTGAGCTAATTCGGTGAACACCGAACCGACGCCCACTCCCTCGCGCTGCCAGGCGAAAGCCGGGCTAATCGCTACCGCTAGAGCGATCATGACAAATACATTTGCCAGGACAGGCCCAATCGCTGTGATGGCTGCGCCGCGGATCATAGCTCTGGTCTGTTCGGGAGTGAACCCCTGAGTGTGCATAAAGCGCAACGCGGTGCGCAGAAAATACCAGGCCATGTATAAGCCCAGTACGGCTGTCACACCGCCGCTAAACCACACCCACCATTCATTGGCAATTGCCTTCCAGTCCATAGAAAACCTCCTTAGATTGTGAAATTGGGATGTGTTCCCCTCATTAAGTATTTTATAAGGTGCTTTTGGATTGTCAACCGCTTTGGCAAAGGCATTCGGGATTGTCAGCCGTTTCAGGTAGTGGTAGAATGAAGAAAAATCACAGTATCATGAGTCCGTGCGACTCTGGAGGTGACCGTATGGAACAACAAGTAGCAACCTTTACCGTTAAAAAGGGTCTTGCCCAGATGCTTAAGGGTGGCGTGATCATGGATGTGGTGACGCCAGAACATGCCCGCATCGCCGAGGATGCCGGCGCCGTGGCGGTAATGGCTCTGGAGCGTGTGCCGGCCGATATCCGCGCCCACGGCGGTGTGGCGCGCATGAGCGATCCGGAGTTGATCTTGAAGATCATGGATGCCGTCTCCATTCCGGTGATGGCGAAGTGCCGCATCGGCCATTTTGTCGAAGCGCAAATCCTCGAGGCGATTGGGGTGGATTACATCGATGAATCCGAGGTGTTGACGCCGGCCGACGAAATGCATCACATCAATAAACACCTTTTCAAGGTGCCGTTTGTGTGTGGTTGCCGCAATCTCGGCGAAGCGTTGCGGCGCATTGGCGAAGGGGCAGCCATGATCCGCACCAAGGGCGAAGCCGGTACCGGGGATGTGGTCGAAGCTGTGCGCCATGCCCGGGCGGTGTTGGGTGAAATTCGCCGTCTGCAGACCATGGCGGAAGAAGAAGTGATGGCGTATGCCAAAGAGATCGGCGCGCCTTATGAACTGGTCATGGAAACGCGCAGTTTGGGACGCCTGCCCGTGGTGAATTTCGCCGCCGGTGGGATTGCAACGCCTGCCGATGCCGCAATGATGATGCAACTGGGCATGGATGGCGTCTTTGTCGGTTCGGGCATCTTTAAGTCCGGCGACCCAGCCAAGCGGGCTGCGGCGATTGTCAAAGCCGTCACCCACTACAATGACCCCTACATCCTGGCCGAGGTCAGCCGTAATCTCGGTGAGCCGATGGTCGGGCGACAGATCTCATCCATCCCGGAAGCGGAGTTGATTGCTGGACGTGGCTGGTAAACTTCTCCGCATCGGTGTGCTCGCCTTACAAGGCGATTTTGCCGAGCATATCGCCGTGTTGCGCCGCTTGGGTGTCGAAGCTGTTGAAGTGCGCCTTGCCCAGCAGTTGGATGGGCTGGATGGTTTGATCATGCCAGGCGGCGAATCAACTACCTTTGGCAAACTGGCCCAGGACTTTGGCTTGATCGAGCCGTTGCGGCAGTTTGGCCGCCAGAAGCCGCTGTGGGGCACCTGCGCAGGAGCGATCTTTCTTTCAAAAGACGCTCATCGGCCACAGCCCTTGCTGGAGTTGATGGACATCACCGTGGAGCGCAACGCTTTTGGTCGCCAGGTGGCAAGTTTTGAGGTCGATTTAGAAGTACCGGCGTTAAAGGCGGTGAGCGATGAAGACCTTCCCTTTCATGCAATCTTCATCCGCGCTCCATTGATCGACAGCGTTGGCGAAGGTGTACAGGTGTTAGCCCGCCTGGAGGACGGACGGATCGTTGCCGCTCAACAAGGACACTGGTTGGCAACTTCCTTCCACCCTGAATTGACCGGTGACCCGCGCTTCCATCAATACTTCTTGCGGCTGGCAAGCGCCTCAAAATGATCGCTGCTGCGGCAGGCAGCCGTTCTTGTGCGGCTATGGCAGCTTGTAAAAGATGAGCATTCGTCCTTTTGATTGGCGTGATATCTTCGCCTTCCACCGTTGGCGAGGGGAGGGCGTTTTCTTGCATAGCGCGTGGATGCTGACGCGCGGCCCGCTCTCGATGCCGGGAGCCATGCTTTCCAGCCTGACGTCTGCCGGTGGCCTGGTTACGGCCGTCTATCAGACCGAGAACGGCGATCTGCCGCTGATCGGACAGGCAATCCAGAGCGGCGGTTCTTCCTGGGCGCATTTGCTTTTCCTGACCCCAGCGCAGGCGATTAACGCCCTCAGCCTGGGCGGACTTCATGAGCATTTTGCTCAGGTGGTAACACCGCGCGGCGCTTTGCGCTTTCTGGCCGATATTGACGAGCAATCGCCAACTTTTGAAGTCTTGCGTCAGGTGGGATATGCGGTCTATTCGCGCCAACGCATCTGGCAGTTGCCGAAAGAAACCGGGATGGATCAGATGCCGCAAACCAGCGGTTGGCGGGTAGCTGTTGAAGGCGATCTGATTGCGATCCGCAGCCTTTACCATAATATCGTGCCACCCCTGGTTCAGCAGGTCGAACCGCCGCCAGCCGTACCCCCTCGAGGTTTGGTGTATCAGACGGGGGAAGGTTTGCTTGCCTACGTCGAATTGCGCTACGGGCAACGTGGCATTTGGATCCAACCGCTCTTCCATCCGGATTTGCAAAACCTGAAGGCGGTGTGGGGCGAGCTTATTCATCAGGTGCCCTATCGCTTTGCCCGACCGGTGTATGTCTGTGTCCGTTCCTATCAAGCCTGGATCGAAACGGTATTGGAAAGTTTGGGCGCCGAGGCAAGCCCGCAACAGGCGGTGATGGTCAAGCATCTCAGCATCTCCAGACGTGCTGTGCAACCTGTCACCGTTCCCATCCTGGAAAACGGCCAGGCGGAAATCTCGGTGCCGTTTGTTAATGTGGAGAATTCTCATAACGTATGACCCAGTTGAAAATTACTGACGATTTACAAGCTCTCTTGGGTGTTTTACCTCCTTCAATTGCGGAGGCGGTTGAGAAAGCAAATCATAGCGATGACCTCCTAGAGGTGATCCTGGACCTGGGGCGCGTGCCTACGGCCCGATTTATCGATCGCGAGATCATTTTGCGCTCTCAGGAAGTCCAACGAGTCGATATAGATTATGTGGTCGAGCGGATCGGCGAGTTCGACGCCGATAACCGCGCCGGCATCGAACGCACCCTGCATCGCATCTCTGCGATTCGCAACCGCCGCGGGCATATTGTTGGCTTGACCTGCCGCGTCGGGCGCGCCGTCTATGGCACGACCGACATCATCAAAGATTTAATTGAAAGTGGTCGCAGCTTGTTGATCTTGGGGCGGCCTGGGGTAGGGAAAACCACGATGCTCCGCGAAGCAGCCCGAATTCTGGCAGAGACGAAACGGGTGGTGATTGTCGATACCTCCAACGAGATTGGCGGTGATGGCGATGTGCCCCATCCAGCAGTTGGACGGGCGCGGCGCATGCAGGTCAGCACGCCTTCCCTCCAGCACGAGGTGATGATCGAGGCGGTCGAGAACCATAACCCCGAAGCGATCGTTATCGATGAAATCGGCCGCGAGCTGGAAGCCGCTGCAGCGCGGACCATCGCCGAACGCGGCGTGCAACTGATCGGGACCGCGCATGGCAATACCCTCGAAAACCTTCTCCTCAACCCCACCCTTTCCGATCTGGTGGGAGGGATTGAGTCGGTAACTCTCTCGGATGAGGAAGCCCGCAGGCGAGGCACGCAAAAAACCGTCCTGGAACGGCGCTCTCCGCCGACCTTTGACGTCCTGATCGAGATCCAAACCCGCGATCGGGTAGCAGTGCATCAAGATGTTGCTGCCGCAGTGGATGCGCTCCTACGCGGTTATCCCTTGCCACCGGAGATTCGCTCCCGAGATGAAGCGGGTGAAATTCACATCGAGAGAGCCACACTGCCGACGCGTCCCTTTGCCAGCCGACAAAGCAGCCAGCAGGGGTATCGGCGTCAATATAATGGGGTTGAGAGCGAGGTAGCTCGCCAGGGTGAAAGTGAGCCGCTTCCGGAAGCCAAATCCTCTACTTCTAATGGCTTGCCCACTGTGCGCATTTATCCATATGGGGTGGCGCGCAACCGCCTTTCACAGGCTGCCCGCCGTTTAGGTGTGCCGGCCGTGCTGGTCAGCGAGCCTTCCCAGGCTGATGTGCTGGTGACCCTGCGCACCTACTACCGCAAGCGCCAACATGCCATCGTGGACGCCGAGCGCCGCAATATGCCCATCCATGTCCTGCGCGCTAACACCGTCAATCAGATGCAACAGTTCCTCTCCGACTTGTACAATCTGGAGGTGGATTTCGGGCCGCATAACGGTGAGATGGACTACCTGCGCGAGACCCAGGCTGCCATCGAAGCGGTTTTGAACGGCGAACGCTGGGTTGAACTCTCGCCGGCCAACGCCTCTATCCGCCGTTTACAACATGAGATGGCGCGTCAGGCAAACCTGGTCTCGCATTCCTACGGCAAAGAACCCAATCGCCGCGTGCGCATCTTCCGCGATGGATAAACTGGTATGTTCATAACCCTCGAGGGGTCGGAAGGATGTGGCAAGACCACCCAGAGTCAAGCCCTGGCTGAGTTTCTCAAGCAGCAGGGTTATGATGTCCTGCTGACCCGTGAGCCAGGCGGCACCGCAATTGGTGAACAGATTCGCGCCATCCTCGGCGACCGGCAGAACACTGCCATGCATTTGCGCACGGAGATTTTGCTCTTTCAGGCTTCGCGGGCCCAGTTGGTCGAGGAAGTGATCCGTCCCCATCTGGTGCAGCAGGGGATTGTGGTCTGCGACCGTTACGCCGATTCAACCCTTGCCTATCAAGGTTATGGCTATCGGCGCATCCCGATGGAACAGGTGCGCGCCCTGGTCGAATTTGCCATCGCCGGTTTACAGCCAGACCTGACGTTGCTCTTGGACCTGGACGTGCAGGTCGGTTTACGCCGCCGCGCCCACGGAGGTCAGATCAACCGCCTGGATACCTACGAGATGGCGTTCTACCAGCGCGTGCGCGATGGCTATCTGGAGCTGGCGCGCCTTCAACCGGAGCGATGGGTGATTGTCAACGCCGAACTACCTTTCGAGGTCGTTCAGGCAGAATTGCGTCGCCTGGTCATGGAACGTTTACAAAGGGTTTAGAAATCCTCAAAATCTGAGCTGCCGCCACCGCCATCTTCTGGTCCGGCCAGGTCGGGCATGGCTTTTTCAATTTCCTCTGGGCTTTGCCCGGCTTCCAGTCGATCCACCACTTCATCGAACTCTGGCGGCAGTTCTTCCCCCAATTCGTTTCCCATGCGCCGCATCATCTTGCCTAATGCTTTGGGATCGTCTTCCAAACCGGCTAACAGGCTCGGATCGGCTAGCTCTTCCAGACGGCTCTCTTCGGATTTGGCGATGCGCACCCGAGTAATGAGCCGTTGCACATTGGCGCTGTGACAAAACGGGCATGTCACCGCCCGAGTACCATATTCTTTATAGCTAAGAAAGATTTCAAAGCGCCGCTGACAATCTAAACACCGATAGGGATAATAGGGCATTTTTTCACCTCCACAGCATACATCCTGATTTTGAAATTATAATCAGGTTGGGAGAAGTTTGACAATGCATTCACACAGCGAACCATTATTAATTGTGATTTCCGGCACTTCCGGAGCGGGCAAGGATAGCGTGATTAAAGCGCTGCAACAGCGCGGTTTGCCCATCCATTTTGTGGTGACCGCGACCAGCCGCGCCAAACGCCCCAACGAAGTGGAAGGGGTTGATTACTTGTTCGTCACTCGCCAACGTTTTGAGGAGATGATTGCCAACGATGAACTCATCGAACACGCCGTGGTCTATGGCGAATATAAAGGTGTTCCTCGCCAGCAAGTGATGGAGGCGCTTGCCAGCGGCAAGGATGTCGTTTTGCGCGTCGATGTACAGGGCGCGCTCACCTTGCGCAGGCAATTCCCCCAGGCAGTGCTGATTTTCTTGAGCGCCGAGGACTTACAAGAAGTGGCTGCCAGGCTGGAGAACCGCTCCACCGAAGAAGCTGAAGAATTGCGGCGTCGCCTGGATACTGCCCAGTGGGAGATGGAACACCTCTGTGACTTCGACTATTGGGTGGTTAATCGCCGCGGCCAGTTGCAGCAAACGGTCGACATCCTGATTGCCATCATCCAGGCTGAGCATCATCGCATTTGCCGTCAGCGAGGGTTGCCATGAGCGTGGGCGAATTCCCTCCCAACGGGTCGCGGCTTGATCAAGACTCAGGCGCCCTACCGCCTTCCCCGGCGGCGGTGCTGATTCGTTACCCCCAAACGAAACCGCTGGTCACGTATCTCCTGATGGGGGTTTGCATTGCAGTCTATCTGACTCAAATGGCTAGTGAGTTTCTTTTAGGCAGCGATCTGCCGGCTTTGCTGGGGATGAAGATCAACCAGGCTATCCTGAGTGGGGAGGTCTGGCGCTTTCTCACGCCGATGTTTCTGCATGGTTCAATTGTGCATATTGCCTTTAATATGTATGCTCTTTCTATATTTGGACCATCGCTAGAAGCGCGCTTCGGTCGAGGGCGCTTTTTGTTGCTCTTTCTGATCAGCGGTTTTGTTGGCAATGTGTTCTCTTTCATCTTTTCGGAGGCGGCCTCGTTGGGCTCATCCACGGCAATTTTTGGCTTGCTTGGCGCCGAAATAGTTTTCTCCTACCGCAATCAGGGGGTATTGGGCAGCGACGCTCGCCGGGTATTGATCAACGTGCTTACCGTAGCCGGCATCAATTTAATCATCGGTCTCTCGCCTGGCATTGACAACTGGGGACATATCGGCGGGTTGGTGGGCGGTTCGCTGTTTGCCTGGTTCGGAGGACCGCTTTTGGTCCTGGATGGCATTTACCCGAATTTGACGGTCGCCGATCGCCGCGAATCCTGGACGGTTTTCCTGGCAGCTCTGGGCGTGGGTGGCTTCTTCGTCGCTCTGGCTGCTTTTTGGATGATTCTACGGAACGGAGGTTTATAACGAGATGGAAGTTCTGGTCACCGGGGGAACCGGTTATATTGGCAGCCATACGGTGGTGGAGTTATTGCAGGCTGGCTATCAAACGGTCATTGTCGACAATTTAAGCAACAGCAAAGTGCAGGTTTTAGAGCGCATCGAAACCATCACCGGTAAGGCGCCGCTCTTCTACCAGGCCGATTTGCGCGCTGAGGCTGAAATGAAGCGGATTTTTCAGGCGCATTCCTTTGAAGCCGTCTTACATTTTGCCGGTTTGAAAGCGGTGGGTGAGTCGGTGGAGTTTCCCTTGCGCTATTACCACAACAACCTGACCGGCACGCTGATCTTGCTGCAGACCATGCAGGAATTTGGAGTCCATCGCCTGGTGTTCAGCTCCTCCTGCACCGTCTATGGCGCCAATCAGGAAATGCCTTTGCGCGAGGACTTTCCCATTGCCCCGCTTAGCCCATATGGGCATACCAAAGCAATGATCGAGCAAATGTTGCGCGATCTGGTGGTCGCCGAACCGGATTGGCAAGTCACCCTGCTGCGCTATTTCAATCCGGTGGGAGCGCATCCCAGCGGTTTGATCGGCGAAGACCCCAACGGCATCCCCAATAATCTGTTCCCTTACATTACCCAGGTGGCGGTAGGTCGCTTGCCTTACCTGCGCGTGTTTGGCAATGATTACCCGACCCCAGACGGCACCGGCGTGCGCGACTATATTCACGTGGTCGATTTAGCCATCGGTCACCTGCGAGCGTTAGAGAAGTTAACCCAACCAGGCCTGTTTATTTACAATCTGGGCACCGGGCGCGGTTATAGCGTCCTGGAAGTTGTCAGAGCCTTTGAGCAAGCAACCGGCAAGACCATCCCCTATCAGATTGTTGAGCGTCGCCCTGGTGATGTCCCGATTGCCTATGCCGACCCGAGTTTAGCCCAGCTTGAGCTAGGCTGGCGCGCCGAACGGGGCATTGAAGCGATGTGTGTGGACGCCTGGCGCTGGCAGACCAAAAATCCAATGGGATATGCGTAATTGGGGAACCCATCTCCCCTGGACTTTGGCTCTTTTTGAAAATGCACGATTTTTGTTGCAAACGGGTACAAATTCGTGCAGATTTGGTGAATATTTATAAGGATTTTTGATCATATTTGATAGATTCGATGGGTGCAAGCAAC
>Ga0197142_1001753_pt1 | contig 19512 bp, 14 predicted proteins | sample GBS60_MetaG_FD_148614 | JGI IMG/M metagenome (GOLD analysis project Ga0197142, IMG submission 148614) | Sediment microbial communities from Great Boiling Springs, Gerlach, Nevada, United States - GBS 60_MetaG | ecosystem: Environmental > Aquatic > Thermal springs > Hot (42-90C) > Sediment... | reverse complement strand
CTGAGATCGACTTGACCAGGAGCGGATCGGCCGAAAGGCGGCGGACTCTTACAAGCCGCAGATTCTTCTTCCGCGAGAGCACCTCGAGCGCCTCCGCCGTGAACTCCGGAGCGGCGATCGCCTCGATAAAGGTCTTCGAGATCTCCTGGGCCGTCTCCTCGTCCACGGCTCGGTTAAAGGCCAGCACGCCGCCGAAGGCCGAAACGGGATCGGCCTCGAAGGCTCGCCGGTAGCTGGCGGCCAGGGTTTCGGCTTCGGCGCAGCCGCAGGGGTTGGTGTGTTTGATGATGGCCGCCGCCGGCGCCTGAAACTCCAGAACAAGCTGCCAGGCGGCGTCCAGATCGACCAGGTTGTTAAAGGAAAGCTCCTTGCCCTGGAGCTGCTCGGCGCCGGCGATGCCGCCCGCATCGCAGGCGTAAAGCGCCGCCTGCTGGTGCGGATTCTCGCCGTAGCGGAGATTCAGGCGTCGAGGCAGACGCAGGCGCAAGACCTCGGGAAGCGCGGCCGGGCGGTCGATCGCCTGGCCGTCTTCGATTCGGATCTCGGCCAGGCGCGCGCTGATGGCGGCGTCGTAGTCCGCCGTCAGGCCGAAGGCTTTCTTGGCCAGTTCGAAACGCGTCGCCGGCGAGAGGCCGCCCGTCCCATTCAACTCTTCGAGGATGCGCGGATAGTCGTCCGGCGAGACCACCACAGCGACATCCCGCCAGTTCTTGGCCGCGGCCCGGATGAGGGTCGGGCCGCCGATATCGATGTTCTCGACCAGCTCATCGAGCGTGACGTCCGCGCGGGCCGCCGCCTGCTCGAAGGCGTAGAGATTGACCACCACCATGTCGATCGGCGCAATTCCGTGCGCCTCGAGCGCCGCCATGTGCTCCGGCTTGGCCCGCACGGCGAGCACGCCCGCGGCAATGCGCGGGTGGATCGTCTTGACACGCCCTTCGAGCATCTCCGGCAAGCCGGTAATCTCGGCGACGTCCCGCACTGCGAGGCCCGCCTCGCGCAGCAGGCGGGCTGTGCCGCCGGTCGAAATGATCTCGACGCCGAGCGCCGCCAGAGCCCGGGCAAACTCGGCCAGGCCGGTTTTGTCCGTTACGCTCAAAAGGGCGCGCCTGATCTGGGTCATGACTTCTCATTCTATCGGGCCGGATCGGGGACAATAACGAGGTATGCCCCACCCCGTCACCCTGATTCCCGGCGACGGCATCGGCCCGGAGGTCGCCGAGGCCGCCGTGCGAGCGGTGGAAGCCACCGGCGTTCCCATCCACTGGGAGCGGGCCGAGTTGAACCAGGAATTGATCCGCGAAACCGGCGGCGCCATCCCGGAGAAGGTGCTCGAATCGCTCAGCCGGACGCTGGTCGGCCTGAAAGGTCCCATCACCACGCCGGTGGCGGCCGGCTACCAGAGCCTGAACGTCGCCTTGCGCAAGCGGTTCGATCTGTTCGCCAACGTGCGCCCGGTAAAAACCTTTCCGGGCTTGAAGACGCGCTACGCCGATACGCCGATCGACCTGATCATTTTCCGGGAAAACACCGAGGATCTCTATTCCGGTTTGGAGAACGAGGTGGTGCCGGGTGTGGTCACCAGCCTGAAGGTGATCACCCGCAAAGCCTCGCTGCGCATCGCCGAATACGCGTTCCGGTTTGCTCGCCGCGTCGGCAGAAAAAAGGTCACGGCGATTCACAAGGCCAACATCATGAAGCTCGGTGACGGGCTCTTCCTGCGCTGTTGTCGCGAGGTGGCCCAGAAATTCCCGGAGATCGCCTACCACGAGCTCATCGTGGATAACGCCGCCATGCAGCTCGTGATGCGGCCGGAGGAGTTCGACATTTTGCTGATGCCCAACCTCTACGGCGACATCATCTCGGATCTCGCGGCGGGCCTGGTGGGCGGCCTGGGTGTCGTGCCGGGAGCGAACATGGGCGATGAGTACGCCGTTTTTGAAGCCGTTCACGGCAGCGCCCCGGACATCGCCGGCCAGGGCATCGCCAATCCCACGGCCCTCATGCAGTCGGCCGCGCTCATGCTGCTTCATCTGGGCGAGGAAGCCGCGGCGCGACGCCTTCAGCGCGCCATCGAGCAGGTCTACCTGGAGGGCAAGCACCTGACGCGCGACGTGGGCGGCGCCGCCACCACGCGGGAGTTCACCGATGCGGTCATTGAAAGACTGGGTTGAGCAGGGCCCTGAGCCGGGATGACTCGAAAGCCGGGCAGGATTTCGATGACAACCCTCGCCATCGCGGCCGGCGATCGAGCGGGCCGCCCGGGCGCTCGCGGCGCTTCAAGACCGCTTTGAAACGGAGGCCGGCTCGCTCCGCGCGCAGTTAGCCCGCCTGGAGCGCGGTGACCCCCTCGCGCCCGGCCGCCGCGGTACGATCGAACGGCTCCTCAAGGAGCTCGAAGCGGCGCGCCTCAGCCATCCCGCCCGTTAGGGCGTCCGAGTCCCTCCCGAAGCGAGGAAAGCCGTTCGAGGTCTGCGCGGATCTTCGGCGCCTCGCTGACGGCCGAGGCCACCAGCTTGTCGACCGTCGCCACCAGGCTGTCCAGCCGCCGGAGCGCCTCCTTCTCCAACAGGGCCAGTTGCGCGGTGACGCTCTCCTCCCACTGTGCCGCAAGCCGCGATAGATTGACGACGACCAGATCGGACAGGCGCCGCGCGAAGTGACGGCGTACCATGCCCGCCACCAGCCGCATCGGCACGAGGAAAGAGACAAGCTCCCAGTCGTGATCGAAGATCTTGCCGATGCGCACGTCGGGCGAGCGCGGACTCTCCAGGCGGAGTTCCATCTCCGTGGTCTTGAGCGGAATCCCGAGCGCCTCCAGTGTCCGTTCTGAAAGCCGGTTTCGGAAGTCTTGAAGCGCCTGAGAGAGCTGCCGCGCCAGGCGCCGCGCCGGCTCCGTGAAGCCCTCGCGGTGCCGCACCGACAGGGCCGCAATTTCGCGCGTCAGCTCACGGGCCAGCCACGTTTCAAAGCCGCGAATCGCCCCGCTCAAGCTGACGGCCCAGGCGGGAAACTCTCGCTCGAGGCCGGCGAGCAGGCGCTCGGTGAGCGGATGGCTCTCTTCGGCGAGCAGAGCCTCGAATGCCGGGCGGCTGCCGGCGGCGGCGTGGCGCACCAGAAGTCGCAGCGCCAGACGGGCATCGTCAAGCGATTCGCCGCCGCCGAGAATCTTCTGCCGGAGCGTCTCGCGTTCGGAGTCCGCGATCTCGGCCGACCTGAGGGCGAGGCTCAGATAGCCTGCACATTCATCGAGCAGCGAGGCGAGCTTGTGCCGCAAGATGGCGGCGTGCTCCTCGCCCGCCCGCGCCTGCACCTCGGCGAGCAGGCTCTCCTCCAGCCGCGCCCGTAGATGCTCAAAGCCCGGCCGGACTGAATAGGGGAAAACCGGCACCGGCCCGTTTGAATATTTTCGGAGCTGGCACTCGACAAAGTCGATCACCTCGGCACGCTCCGCTTCGGTGAGCACGTCCACTTTGGTGAGCAGCAGGGAGATGTTGGGCGTGTAGCGGCTGATGTTGCGAATCAGCTCGATGTCGTGCTGTGAGAGCGGCGGATCGACCCCCACGGCGACGAGCGCCAGCCCTACGTTGGGAAGCCAACCCAGCGAGGCGTCGGTATTGTGCTCGAAGACGCTTTCCAGCCCGGGCGTATCCACAAAGCGGATGCCCCGGTAGCGCTCCATCGAGGGCAACTCCACCCGCACCGACAGGACCTGCTTGCGGTTCTCCGGATTGTGGGTCTCCGAGACGTACTCCGCAATCCGCTCGAGCGGGATCGTCTCCCGGCCTCCGCCAAGGAACTGCACCACGGCGCGCGGGCGCGGACCGTACTCGATCTCCGTGACCACCGAGGTGACGGGAACGACGCCAACGGGCAACAGCGGACGGTCGAGAAGGTGATTGAGGAAGCTGCTCTTGCCTGCCTTGAAGCGGCCGAGGACCGCGATATTGAGGATCCTCTCCTCGGCGAAAGCCCGGCAACTTCGCAGGAACTCCTCGAGAGCCCCAATCTGGTAACGTTCACAGAGTTCCTCGACGACGTCCAGCGTCCCGAATACGCTTTCCTCTACGAGTGCGGCAGGGTGTAATGCGTCCATAAGGCTAGATCAGGGAACAAAGTCCATCGACTTCGAGGGGCGGGGATTTCACCCGCCGGCCATAACGATGCTCGGTCGGTCCCGCCGGCCGGCGCACGGCGAAACGGCCGGGGTTGCCTCGCACCCCCGGTGGGTGCGCCACGTCGCTCGCCGGATGGACGATCACCATGACCGAATTTCCTGCTGGGTTCGTCGGGGAGGGAAAAGCCAATCACTCCCACAACAGAACCGCCGTAGGAGTCATTGGCCGCGGGAGACGGCGTTAAGCGGACTCCACCGCTCGCTTTTAGTATAGTAGATCGCCGTTTTTCGCGGCAAGCTTAGCGCGGCGTTCCGCCCTGCCTGAGTTGTCCTACCAAAGCGAGAAACAGTGCAGCCGCCGCGGCCTGCGCGGCGACGGAAAAGGCGACCAGGCCCCACAAGGAGACATCGTAGAGCGCGCCCAGCACCGCGCTGCCGGCAAACCACGTCAAGCCGTAGCCGGCGTTGAAAACGCCATAGGCGGCGCCGCGCCGTTCTGCGGGAACCATGCCCGCCACCGCCGCGCGCATCACCGACTCCTGCGCGCCCATGCCCACGCCCCACAGCGCCGCGCCGAGCAGCGCCGCATGGAAACCGCCCAGGAACGCCAGGGGCGCGACGAGCGCGCTCAACAGCGACACCGCCGCGAGCACCGAGATGCCGAAACGATCGAACAGGCGCCCGAACGCCAGTGCTGCGACGGCGTCAACCCCCATCGCGACGGCGTAGAAGGCGGGGATCGAGACCGAGCCGACGACGCCGGCGTGCTCGAAGTGGTAGGCGATGAGCGGAAAGTCCACATAGCCGGCGGCGACCAGGCCGACGGCGCCCAAATACAGCCAGTACACCTTCGCCAGGCCCTTGGATTCGAGCGGAACGCTTGCCGGTTCGAGATCTTGCGGCCGCGCGTAGAGCGCCCGGGCCACCAGCAGGACGGCGATGGCCGCGACCGCCGGCACGACCAGGGCGGCGAAGCCGGTCCGATAGCTTGCGCCGCCGCGGAGAAGCGCCGCCACGAGCAGCGGGCCGGCGACGGCGCCCACCTGGTCCAGCGCCTCGTGCAGGCCGAACGCCCAGCCTGCCCCGAGGCGCGAGGTGGCATGGGAAAGCATGACGTCGCGCGCCGGAGTCCGGACGGCCTTGCCCACCCGCTCGGCGACGAGGAGAACGGCGGCGGTCTCCCAGCGGCCGGCGAGCGCCAGAAGCGGGACGGCCGCCAGATTCACCACATAGCCGAACAGCGTAATTGTCCAGTAACGCCTGGTCCGATCCGTGAGCAAGCCGGAGACCAGCCGCAGGCCGTAGCCGACCAGTTCGCCGAAGCCCGCAATGAGGCCCACCGCCACGCCCGTCGCGCCGAGTGTGGCCAGGAAGGGCCCGGCGATGCTCCGCGCCCCCTCGTAGGTGGCGTCGGCGAGCAGGCTCACCAGTCCGAGCAGCAGGACGAACCGGAGGGCGAGCTGCTTGTTGAAAGCGTCGGCGCTCGGCGGAGGGGCCATGGGCCAAGTCTGGTGCGCCTGGATCCGCCGTTTCGCGCTCGCGCCGGCGGGCTGCACGCGAGCGCTATAGTATCATACGAGAGGCACTCCTGGCGGCTGGAGTGGCGGAACTGGCAGACGCACGGGACTCAAAATCCCGCGCCCTTCCCAGGGCATGTGGGTTCGACCCCCACCTCCAGCACCAAGATTCTGCAAGACTGCTCTCCCCGGGCGAGCCCAATCGACGGAGCAGCCGCCCGTCAACCTAAAAAGTGATCGAACACAACAGCTCCACCTGATTCGCCGCAGTGCGCGCCGATGGCACGCCTCCGGCCGGATCCCGCGCCCAGCGGGTGTATCGAAGCACGGGGCTGATTTTCGTCGCCTTGTGGCTGATCTCGATGCCTCCTCCCGCCGTGAAACCGTAGCGGGATGGATTGTAGCCGTTCAGATTGCCTGCGGCGCGCAGCGACGGCCCGGCCTCGAAGACGGGGCGGATCTTCGACTCTGGCAACCAGCGGTACTTGGCCAGAATCGGAAACTGCCAGGTCAGGACCGTGAACTCGAATCCCACTTCGTTTCGGGGCAAGCCCGGAACCTCGACAGGAACATAGGTGTGCGCTCGAAGCGGGCGGTATAGCCCATTCGCTTCAATCGACACCCGGCGGTCCAGCTCCCATTCGAGCGCAAGCCCGGCGATATAGCCCTGTTCCTCGTCGGTGCGTTGAAACGGGCTCGGGTTCGGGAGGCTGCCGGTGAGCGGCGCGCCGCCGACGACCCCAAGACGAAGCTTCCTGTCGCCGAGCCGCCAGGAGGAGACCGATGTGGCGTAGCTCAATCCCGTCAGGAACTCGATCTGGTCCCGTTTGGTGGCGGCGCGCGGATAATCGCCGTCATATCCCCAGCGCGTGTACCGCAGGCCCGGCGAAACCCGGAACCGACCCAAGCGAAGTTCTATGCCGGCGCCAAGCGTGCCCCCGAACTGTGACGGTTCCGCCGGCGCCGGGTCGTGACGGGTTCGGAAAGAAGGTCCCGCCGCGATGAACGGCCGTACGGGGCCGCGCACCGCTGGCCGGTATTTCACCAATAGGGGCCATTCCCAGGTGCTCGGAGTCCTTTCGACGGAGGCCATTACGGATCCATCCTGGAAGACGAAGCGTGTTTCGAAATGAAGCGTCCGGTGCAGGGCGTTCCCCTCGACGGAGGACCCCTTGCCGAGGTCGATCTCCACCGACAGGCCCGCAAGAAAGGAGCGCTTTTCGGAAAACCAATCGAACGCAATCGGCCCCGGCGCAATTTCGGGGTTCGTGAAGACGATTCTCGAAATGGGGAAATCCCGAGTGAGCGGGGTACCACCGAGGAAGCCGAAGGAAACGCTTTGCCCGAACAGCGGGCCCGCGCTAGACAGAACGACCGCGACGGCGACCTGGCGCCTCAGAAGAGCACTCCTGTCGGTGTGCCGTCGAACGCCGCCCGACGAAGGGAGCCTGTCGCGCGGAGTGCCTTTGTCACCGGGATTTCGATCTTCGGCTGCCCCCAAAGCATACCACACCCCTCTCCGGGCGTCGGGACCGTCTTGCGGGTGGGCGAGGATCCCCCTTATACTGGTTCAAGATAACGGATCTGTTTACCCGATAATCGGCGTGCGACGAAATCCTCCGGAGGCGAAGAAGCCGGCAAGCCAGACGACACCCCCTGAGGCTCCAACGGCGAGGGAGGAAGCGGCGGTGTTTCTGTCGCCGCAGTGGATTAACGCCGTCGCCGAGCAGATCGAGACGGCCAAGCGCGCCGACCAGTACTTCATGAACCTGCTGGCCGACTTTTCCTTGCGGGTGCTGTACGTCATCGAGGCGATCCCGCGCAGCCTCCGCCGCTTCTATGGCGGCCGCGCTCAGGCGCAGATCTTCGTCAACCTGTACCGGGGTCGGGCGCGGCGCATCGAAATCGGGCCGGCGGCCTCCGAGGAGCCCGCCGATCTCCGCGTCACCGTCCAATATGAGATCGCACGGCAGCTCTTTCTGGGTGAACTGAGCCCGGCGGTGACGATCATCAACGGCAAGGTGAAAGCCGAGCCGTCAGCCGAATTCCGCCGCTGGCCCTTGATCGCGGCCAGGGGACTGGTGACCGCCAACCGGATCCTCAAAACCGCGCGGAAGGTGCCGACCGCTTTCGAAACGCAATCCAACGGCGCCGCCCGCCGCAGCCGCTGACAGTCTGTTTTTCGCCCTCCGCCTGCGTTAGAATCACAGCACCATGCGAGTCTTCGACCATGTGGGCATTCCCGCCGACGAGCGGCACCCGGAGGAGATGTACGTTCCGGCCACCAAGGTCTGGGTGACCGATCCGGCGCGGCATCCCTACCGCGTCGAGTATCTGCGTTTCGAGGCCGACAGCCCGGTGACCAACGAAGTCCGTTATCTGCCCCACATCGCCTTCCGGGTCGAGAACCTCGACCGGGAGATCGAGGGCGAGCGGGTGGTGCTCGGGCCGTTTCAGGCCACGGCCGATCTCCGCGTGGTCTTCATCGTCAAAGACGGTGCGGTGTTCGAATTCATGGAGAGCTCCCGGCCGGGGCACTGGTTCCGGAAAAGCTGAAGAGCGAGGCCGAAAGAAGTGACGCGGCGGGGATTCGCGACGTTGCTGGCCGCGGGGCCGGTTTCTGCCCAGCCCGGACTGCGCAAAATCCGAGATATCGTCATTTACTCCGACGAGCTCTACTACAGCGCCTTCCCCTCCATCATCCGCCGGCGCGACGGCGAGCTGCTGGTCGCCTTTCGCCGCGCGCCGAACCGGCGGTTGATGGGCGAGAAGGCGGCCACCCATACGGATCCCAACAGCTATTGCGTGCTGGTTCGCTCGCGCGACGGAGGCGAGACCTGGACGCGCGAGCCGGAATTGATCGCAGCCCATCCCTGGGGCGGCTCGCAGGATCCCTGCCTGATCCAGCTTCGCGACGGCTCGATCCTGTGCGCTTCGTACTTGTGGACGTGGCTGAATCGGCAGGCCGGCGCCCAAAGCCTGGGGGCCGTCGAGCTCGGCCAGTACGTATTCCAGGGCGGCTACCTGATGCGCTCCGAGGACGGCGGACGGAGCTGGAAAGGCCCCATCTATCCGCCGTCCCTTCCCGGGCGCGACATTCGGAACGGCTTCGGCAAGCCGTTGCCGGTTTACAACCGCGGCGCGATGTGTGAGGGGCGCGACGGGCGCCTGTATTGGGCCGTCGCCTATCCCAAGGGAGGGCGCGGCCAGACCGACGTTCACTTGATGACCTCCTCAGACCGGGGCGAGACCTGGCAGTACGCCTCCCTCATCGCCACCGACGAGAAGGTGGTCTTCAACGAAGCCTCGCTCTACGAGACGCCGACGGGGGATCTGGTGGCATTCCTGCGCACAGCCGGTTTCAACGACCATACCGTCGTTGCGCGCTCCCGTAATGGCGGGCGGAGCTTCGAACCCTGGCAAGACGCCGGCTGGCAGGGCCATCCGCACCACGCCGTACGCCTCGAGGACGGCCGCGTCTTTCTCGTCTACGGCTATCGCCACCCGCCTTACGGCATCCGCGCGCGGATCCTGGACGCCGAGTGCACGGACTTCACCACGGCACCCGAATTCGTGCTCCGCGACGACGGCGGCAACGGCGATCTCGGCTACCCGTGGGCGGTCGCTCTGCCCGGCCGGCGCATCCTCGCCGTTTACTACTTCAATCAGGGCGACGGCCTGCGGCACATTGCCGGCAGCTTCTTGGCCTACTGAGCGGGTCCGGAGGCCGTCAGCGGTCCCAGGGCATCCGCGCGGTCGGCCGGTTCGCGTAGCGGCGGTCGTGGATCACCAGCTTGCCGCCCGCTCCCGGCGCCAGTCGCACCGTGAACCAGGAGCCGCCGATCGCCGTGCGCTTCCCGTCGAGCTCCACCTCGCCGATCTCGTGCTCGCCGTAGGCGCCGCCCTGCACCACCACGGTGCGGGCTTCGACGGCGTTGACGTTCACCAGCGTCAGCCGGACCGAATCGGCGTCCATCGCCGTGATGAGGGCCGCCACGTCTTGCGGCAACCCCGCGCGGCGGCGCGCCGGATCGAAGTAGCGCAGGCGCACGTGCAGCAGGCCGAACAGCCGGTCCAGGCCGTGATCGATACGGTGGCCGCCGCAGGTGAGCTCGACCAGCGCCCGCGTTGAGACCGGATTGAACTGCATCGCCCAGTCGGCCAGGCGGCTGTCGGGCGTGGTCGGGTCCTGGCGCATCCGCTCAAGCTGCGCCCGGACGTGCTCGAGCTCGCGGCGCAGCGCCGCTTCCGGATACCGGGGCTCCTTGCCGGCCAGAAAACCGATCCAACCCTGCTGCGGCAGGCGAGCCCGATCGCGCTCCTCCATGGTCCAGGTCCAGATCTTCGCCAGCTCGTGCTCGAAGCCGTAGGCGCGCAGGCGGTACCAGCCCTGATCGCCGTAGTTGTTCGGGACCATGAACCGGCCGTGCACCTGGCGGCCGTGCGAGTACAGGATGTCGATCTGCCGCCGCAGGGGATCGATCCAGCTCCGGTCGCCGGTCAGCAGAAAGGCGTTGGAAAATCCCGGCCACATGCCCCAACTGGCGAGGCTGCCTTCGTACTTCTCGCGGTCCCACATGAAGATGCCCTTGTACCACTTGCCGCCGTAGGCGCCGCCGATCGCCCCGTCCAGGCCGATATTGCCCGGAATGATGCCGCCGTTCGCCTCGGTGCGCTCGCGCCAGGCGCCGACGTACTCGAGGATCCAATCGCGGTACTTGGCCTCGCCGGTCACCAGGTAGGCGACCATCGCCAGGTTCGTCGCGGCAAGGTTGAGCGGATTGTCGCCGGCGGCCGAGCGGAAGACCGGGTCGCTCACGGCTTGGAGCATCTCCGGATACTCGGCCTCGAAGTCGAGCATCTCGGTGGTGGACTTCTCGCTGTGAAGCAGGTGATAGCGCCCGGGCACGGGATCGCCGATCCAGTCTTCGGCGGTGAGCGGCCTCAACAGCGGCCCCTTGGATCCGTTCAGCACGCTCCGGATGATGCGGTGTTTCGGGTCGTAGTTGGGCGCCTCGGGATCCTCGTTGAGGTACAGGCCGGCGAAGCGGCGCAGGCGGCGCTCGTAGCGGGAAACGTAGGGATCGGAGAGGCTCTGAAAGAAGAAGGCGCGCAACCCCTCGCCGGCATGCAGCCAGTCGGTGTGCCGGTAGAACTCCCGGTAGTAGACCCCGTCACGGGCGATGTCGGTCGTCCGGGTGGTGACCTTCGTGTACTGCTCGAGATGGCCCTCGAGCGCCGTTCGATAAAGCGCGAGCACCTCGTCTTCGGCGCCCAGGGCGTGAAACAGGGTCCAGTTGTGAAAGGTTTCGATGGCGTCGTCGGTTCCGTCCAGGATGCCCCACCTCGCCACATGCCGCAGGTAGCCGCGCTCGTCAAAGTAATGTTCGAAGAAGCGCTTCACCGCTTCCGAACCCGCGCGGAGCAGCTCGCGCTCGAGCAGCGCCCACTCGGGCGGCGACATCGGGCGGCGCACCTCGACCGTGACGCCCGCCGCCGTCGCCGGACAGGCGACCGCACAGGCAAAGGAAATCCACAACAAGAGCTTCGATGGCATGTTCCCGATTCTAACCGCGACGTATTCTAAAGAAAAAGAGCGGACGCAACCACCCCAGGAGGTACCGGAATGGACCGGCGACACTGGATCGCTTTAATGACGGGACTGGCCGGAGCGACGGCCTGCGCGCGCCGCCCGCAATCGGACGTCCGGCCGCAACTCGCCCCCATTCAGGTGTACTGGAACCGCGCGCCGCTTCAGCCGAACGCCTTTGCGCCCTTGCCGCTGGGGTCGATCAAGCCGCGAGGCTGGCTGCGCAATCAGCTCGAAATTCAGGCCGGCGGCCTCAGCGGGCATCTCGACGAGTTCTGGCCGGATCTCGGGCCGGACAGCGGCTGGCTCGGCGGGACCGGAGAGGCTTGGGAGCGCGGGCCATATTATCTGGACGGGCTGGTGCCGCTCGCCTGGCTGCTCGAGGATGAGCGCCTCATCGCCAAAGCGCGCAAGTGGCTGGACTGGACGCTCAACAACCAGCGACCGAACGGCGCCATCGGGCCCGATCCGGCTCGCGGCCGCTATGCCGCCGCCTGGCAGGCCGACGACTGGTGGCCGAACATGATCATGCTGAAGGCGCTCACCCAGTTTCAGGAGGCCACCGGCGACGAGCGGGTGATTCCGGTGATGTCACGCTACTTCCGTTATCATTTGGCGGAGGCCGACAAGCGGCCCCTCATCCGCTGGGCCCAGATGCGCTGGGCCGAGGAGATCCTGAGCATCGTCTGGCTCTACAACCGCACCGGCGAGGCCGAGCTGCTCGAGCTGGCGCGCAAGCTGGCCGGCCAGGCGTTCGACTGGAAAGCTCACTTCGCCGATTTCCGTTATCCGGAGAAGATCCGCCGCGAGCAGGCGAATCTGTCCACCCATGTGGTCAACAACGCCATGGCGATGAAGACCTCGGCCGTCTGGTGGCAGATCTCGGGCGAAGAGAGCGACCGCCGGGCGATCTACCGGTTGCTCGAGGTAATGGACCGCCATCATCTGCACCCCAACGGCGTGCACTCCGGAGACGAGCACTACGCCGGGCTGGATCCCTCCCAAGGGACCGAGCTGTGCGCCGTGGTCGAAGGCATGTTCTCCTTCGAAATGCTGGCGGCGATCCTGGGCGATCCGATGTTCGGCGATCGTCTGGAACGCATCGCCTTCAACGCCCTGCCGGCGCCCTTCAAACCCGACATGTGGGCGCATCAGTACGACCAGCAGCCCAACCAGGTCAAATGCAGCATCGACAAGAACCGGAACTGGACCACCAACGGCCCTGACGCCAATATCTTCGGCCTGGAGCCGAACTTCGGCTGCTGTACGGCGAACATGCACCAGGGCTGGCCGAAATTCGTCTCGCACCTGTGGATGGCGACGCGCGACGAGGGGCTGGCGGCAATCGCGTATGCGCCCTCGCGCGTGGATGCCCGCCTGCGGGGCGGCGTCGCCGTGGCGATCATCGCAGACACGGGGTATCCTTTCGACGAAACCATCCGATTGCGCGTACACCCGGAGAAGCCCGCCGTATTTCCGCTCTACCTGCGCATTCCGGGATGGGCGCGCGGCGCAACGATCCGCGTGGCGGGCCGGGAGGTGGCCGAGACGGTCCGACCCGGCACTTTCCATCTGCTTGAGCGCCGCTGGGTCGACGGCGACACCGTCGAGCTCGTCTTTCCCATGCCCGTCGAGGCCGAGCGCCACTGGCGCAATTCGATCGTGCTGCGGCGAGGGCCGGTGGTCCTGGCGCTCAAGGTCGGCGAGCAATGGATCAAGATCCGCGGCGAGGAGCCGCATGCCGACTGGGAGGTGCATCCCACCACGCCCTGGAACTACGGCCTGCTCATCGATCCGGCGCGCGCGAGCGAACAGGTCGCCGTCGAACGCCGCCCCCTGGGCCGCAATCCGTTCTTTCACGAGGAAACGCCGATTCTGGCGCGCGTCAAAGCACGGCGCATTCCCGAGTGGACGATGGTAAACAGCTCGGCGGGGCCGCTGCCTGTGAGCCCGGTTGTCTCCACTCAGCCCGACGAGGAGGTCTTGCTCATTCCCTACGGCGCGGCCAAGCTCCGCGTGACGGCCTTCCCCGTCGTCGCCCGGTGAGCTTTACAGCCGCAGCTCATAGCCCGAGGCCTGAAGCCCCTCGATGATCCGGGCGCGAATGGCGCCCACCTCCTCGGCGGTGAGCGTGTGGTCGGCGGCGCAGACGCTCAGCCGCCAGGTCAGGCTTTGCTTGCCCTCCTCGAGCGGCGGGCCGGTGTAGCGGCGCAGGAAGCGGATCGACTCCAGGTCCTTGCCTGCCAGCTCCACCAGGCGCCGTTCGATGTCGCCGGCCAGCTCGCGCAGCCCCGCCACAACCGACAGATCAAATGCGCTCGAAGGAAAGCGTCGCAGCGGCTGGTAGCGCTTGGGCTCCGGCCCGAGTCGGCGCATCATCTCCAGATCGACGTCGAGGATCGCCGCGCGTCCGGCGCACAGCGAGGGATGAAGCTCGCACAGACGCCCCGGGCGCAGCCCGCGCCAGAGAATCTCCCAGCTCCGCGCCGGATGTTCGTAGGGGCGCGGCGCGGCCGGTCGCACCTCGCAAGCCGGCATCAGGCACTCGGCTACTCTTTTGAGTTCGAACAGCCCGGCGCGGCCGTCTCCCTCCCGCTCGTAGACGGCTGCCGCCAGATGGTCGATCTCTTCCGGCAGTTGCCCGGCGCGTTTGTGAATCTCGTAGCCGATCTCAAACAGCCGGAAGGAATCGAAATGCCGGCTGTTGTCGACAATGTTCTTCCAGATGCCGGGAATCAGACTGGTGCGCAGCAGGCGCTGATCGCTGGCGATGGGGTTGAGCACCGCCACGTGATCGGCCGGATCCAGGCCGAAGCGCCGTGCCGTTTCCTCGCTCACGAAGGAGTAGTTGTACACCTCGGTGAAGCCTTGCGCCGCCAGCATCTGGCGCACGGCGTGGTGAAACGTGCGCACTTCGTTGGCCGGCGGCGGCGCCGAGGGGATGAGCGGCGCCTGGGGCGTGATCGAATCGTAGCCCACCATGCGGCCGACCTCTTCGACCAGGTCGTCTTTGATGGAGACGTCGCGCGTGGCCCGCCAGCTCGGCACGCTCACCACCAGCCGCCGCGGGCCTTCTTCCTCGACGCCGAAAGCCAGCGCGCGCAGAATGTTGACCACCTCCTGGCGGGCGAGCGGCCGTCCGAGCTTGCGCTCCATCCAGTCCAGCTCCACCGCGATGCGGGGCGGTGGGGGCAGCTCCCGTTTGGCGTCGGCCAGCCCGCCGCTGATGCGGATGCCGGGGCAGACTTCCTGAAACAGCTCGACCGCCCGCGCCAGGCCGCGCACCGTGTTGGCCGGATCCTGCCCCTTTTCGAACCGCATCGAGGCGTCGGTGCGGAGTTTGAGCCGGCCCGAGGTCTTTCGGATGCTCGAGGGGTGAAAGTTGGCGCTTTCGAGCACGATGCGCCGCGTGCCGGCGACGATGCCGGTATCCAGACCGCCGATGACGCCCCCGATGGCTACCGGTCCGCGGGCGTCGGCGATCACCAGCGTCGCCGGATCGAGCTTATAGGTCTCGCCGTTGAGCGCCACCAGAAACTCGCCGGGCGCCGCCGGCCGGACGAAGATCGTGTTGCCGCGCAGCGTGTCCCGGTCGAAGGCATGCATCGGCTGCGCGAGCTCTGCCATGATGAAATTGGTCACGTCGACGACGTTGTTAATCGGATTCAGGCCGATCGTCTCCAGCCGGTAGGCGAGCCATAGCGGCGAGCTCTGCACCGAGACCATGTCAAACGTCAGGGCGCTGTAGCGCGGACACAGTTCCTGGTCGAGGACGTTGACCTCCAGGTCGGCCGCCGCCTCGGGCAGGCAGTCCAGCCGCACGGGATCGCGCAGGGGAAGCCGGAGGATGGCGGCCACCTCTCGCGCCAGGCCGAGGTGGCCCCAGAGGTCCGGCCGGTGGGTGATGGACTTGTTGTCGATTTCCAGCACCCAGTCCGGGCGACACCCAGGGATCGGATCGCCCGGCTCGGCCAGGAATTCCAGGATGCCCTCGGCGTCGCGATTGACGCCCAGCTCGGCTCCGCTGGCCAGCATGCCGTCACTCATCACGCCGCTGATCTCCAGGCGGCGGATCTCCCCGGCAGGCAACTTCACCCCGGGAGGCACGTAGGCCGTCGTCATCGCCGGTCGGCAGTTCGGCGCCCCGCAAACCACCCACTTGCGCCCGTAACGGCCTGTGTCGACCAGCGCCTTCTTGTTGCGCGTGCCCGGGATGGGCTCGACTTCGAGCACCCGGGCGGCGCAAACCTGCGCCAGGTGCTCGCCGAACGGCTCCACCGCCTCGCATTCGGCCGTCTTCATGGTGATGAGATGGCCGAGTTCGCGCGGGCTGACCGCGACGCCTTCGACGAGTTCGCAAATCCAGTTGTAGGAGAATCTCATCGGCCAGCGACGCCTTTCCGCCGAGAATCTAAAACTGCATAAGGAACCTGAGGTCGCCGCTCTGAAACAGCCGGACGTCGTCGATGGCGTAGCGCATCATCACCAGCCGGGTCAGGCCAAGCCCGAAGGCGAAGCCGCTCCACTCGTCCGGATCGATGCCGCTCATGCGCAACACGTTCGGGTGGACCAGGCCGCAGCCGAGCTGCTCCAGCCATCCGTTGTACTTGCAGACGGCGCAACCGGCCCCGCCGCAGATCAGGCATTGAATGTCCAGTTCGAAGCCCGGTTCGACGAACGGGAAATAGCCGGGGCGCAGCCGGACGCTGACCTCGCGCCGGAAGACGGCACTGAGCATCTGCTTCATGAAGTAGACCAGGTGCGCCACCGAGACGTCGCGGTCCACCATCATGCCCTCGAGCTGGTAGAAGGTGTGCTCGTGGGAGGCATCGACCTCCTCGTTGCGGAAGACGCGCCCCGGGGCGATCATGCGCAGCGGCGGGCCCAGCCGTTCCATGCCGCGCACCTGCACGGGCGAGGTGTGGGTGCGAAGCAGATGGCCGCCCTCCACCCAGAAGGTGTCCTGGACGTCGCGCGCCGGATGATCCGGGGGAATGTTCAGCGCGTCGAAGTTGTTGTACTCGGTCTCGACCTCCGGCCCGCTCAGGACGGTGAAGCCCATCGACAGGAAGACCTCTTCGATCTCCCGCTGCACCTGCGTGACCGGATGCAGGCTCCCGGGCCGCGGTCCGGGCGCCGGCAGCGTCAAGTCGAACCATTCGGCCTCCAGCCGCTGCTCGAGCGCCCGGCGGGCGAAGGCCTCCTTGCGGGTTTCCAGGCTCTGCTCGAGCTGTTGCTTGACGGCATTGAGCAATCGGCCCACGCGGGCCCGCTCCTCCGGGGGCAGCATTCCCAATTGCTTCGAGATTCGCGCCAGCGCCCCCTTGCGCCCGAGCACTTCGACGCGAACCGCTTCGAGCTCCTCCGGTGTGGCGGCCGACTCCACACGTTTGAGCGCCGAGCCGGCAAGCGCCTCCAGTTCCCTCTCCATCATGTCCGCGGCGTTTCCTCGGGCAGGAACAGCTCCTCGGCCTTGGCCAGCTCCATGGCCAGGTGGTTCAGATAAAACACCAGCGCCGGCCGCGGATAGCTCGATTGAAACCGCTCGAAAGCCCGCTGCTGCCAGCCCTCCTTGAGCCATTCGGAAGCATCCAGGTCCTTTTCAAAGAAACCGTCCCGGTGCGGCACGCCGAGGAAGTTCAGCACGTCGATGATCATGTCCAGGTGGCAGACCAGAACCGCCTGGGCGAGATCCGCCGCCAGCGCCTCGTCACCTTGCCGGATCCGCTCCCAGAGGCGCGGCGCCGCCCGCCGCAAGCCGTCGGCGTTGAGCTTCGGCAGGTGCGCCCGCCTTTTCAGGGACTCGTAGAGTTGATAGGTCCGCAGTTTGCCGATGGAAATCGAGCGGACCAGACTCGCAAAGCCGTCCTGTCCAAGTGCCTGGAAAATCTCGGTCGTCTGCATCTGGCCTGCGGGCCGCCGGCTTGTTCGGGCGGAACTACACAGGGTAGCACAGCTTCCGGGGCCGCCCGGACCGTGGGGTACAATAAGAGGTTTTGGTCTGAACCATGAGCAACGTCGTTATCCTCGGCGCTCAATGGGGCGACGAGGGCAAGGGGAAGATGGTGGATCTGTTCTCCGAGCGGTTCGATATCGTCGTCCGCTATCAGGGAGGCCACAACGCGGGCCACACCGTCTTCATCGGCGACCGGCGCTACGTGCTGACGCTTGTGCCGAGCGGCATCCTGCGCGGCAAACAGGTCGTCATCGGCAACGGCCTGGTGATCGATCCGGCCGAGTTGATCCGGCAAATCGAAACGCTGGAGGCCGCCGGCGTCGACGTCGTCGGCAAGCTCGCCGTCAGCAACCGGGCCCATGTCATCTTCCCCTTTCACCGCTCGGTGGAAAAGGTCTCCGAGGCCCGCGAGGGCCGCACGGCGATCGGAACGACCTCCCGGGGCATCGGACCCTGCTATGAGGACAAGATCGGCCGGCGCGGCATCCGGATGGCGGAGCTGGTGGACGAAGAGGTCTTCCCGCCCCTGTTCCGCGCCCTGGCAGAGGACAAGGCGACGCTGGCGCGCGCCTTCGGCATCCAGGACACGTTCGACTACGAAGCCATCTTCCAGGAGTATCTCGCCTACGGCCGCCGTTTGCGTCCCATGGTCTGCGACACCGCCCGATTGCTTCACCGCGCGCTCGCCGAAGGCAAGCAGATTCTTTTTGAGGGCGCGCAAGGGTCGATGCTCGACATCGACCACGGCACCTACCCGTTCGTCACCTCCTCGAACGCCACGGCGGGCGGCGTGGCCACCGGGGCGGGATTTCCGCCGACGAAGATCGACGGCGTAGTGGGCGTCTCCAAGGCTTACGTCACGCGCGTCGGTGCGGGCGCCTTTCCCTCCGAAGCTCATGGGGAGGCCGGCGACCGCATTCGAGACGCCGGCGGCGAGTATGGCACGGTCACCGGCCGGCCTCGCCGCTGCGGCTGGTTCGATGTTCCGCTTGTCCGCTATACGGCGATGATCAACGGCTTCGACAGTCTCGCCCTCACCAAGCTCGATGTGCTCGACGGCCTGGATGAAATTCTGGTTTGCGTGGGCTACCGTCTGGATGGCGAGGAGATCGAGGAGATGCCTGCCACCCATGCGGCCCTGGCCCGCGTCGAGCCGATCTATGAACGACTGCCCGGTTGGAAGACCTCCACGAGAGAAGTTCGGTGCTTCGAGGATTTGCCCCCCAATGCGCGGGCCTACCTCCGATTCCTCGAGGAGCGCACCGGGGTTGAGATCGGCGTCGTCTCGGTCGGCGCCGAGCGCAACCAGACGGCCGTGGCTGCCGGCTCTCGCCTGGAGCAGTTGCTGGGTTCGGTTCCCTGAGGCGGCGTCTGCCGGGGCTGGCCTGGGATCTGCCGCCGGGCGGCCATCTCGGATACAATCACGGTGTGAAACATCCGGCGATGCTTGTCGCCGCGCTCCTGCTCTGCGGCTGCGCCGGTTCCTCGCCTGAGGCGGAAAGCGACGTCGGCGAGTTCCTCCGCATCTACAACCTGGTGGATAGGCGCCTTTCGACGGTCGCCGCCGAGGCGGCCTGGGACGCGGCCACCGACGTCAGCGAAGAGCGCACCGGGCGGCGCATCGGCGCCGAGCTGGCGCTGGCCGCCTTTCGCGGCAGCCCGTATGTGATCGAGACCAGCCGCCGCCTCCTGGAGACGCGCAAGGATGCCCTCTCGAACCTCGAGTTTCGCCAGCTTGACAAGATCCTGCTCAACGCCGCCGAGTGGCCCGGCAGCGCTCCCGAGATCGTTCGCCGGCGCGTGGAAGCGGAGGCGCGCCTGGCAGCGGCGCTGGACGGCGTCACCTTCTGCCTGGAATGGCGCGGCCAGACCTGCCTGCAGCTGGTGACGCCCGGCAGGATCGACGAGGTCCTGCGCACCTCCGCCGATCTGGCCGAACGCCGCCGCTACTGGGAGGTTTCCAAACAAGCCGGGCCGGCCCTCAAAGCCGGCCTGGCCGAGCTCCGGGATCTGCGCAATCATCTGGCGCGCCGGCTCGGCTACTCCTCCTACTTCCATCTGCAAGTGGCCGACTACGGCATGTCGGTCGCCGAGATGATGAAGCTCATGGAGGAGACCGTCGCAGCCGTTCGGCCCCTCTACCTCCGGCTTCACCGCTTCGCCCGCGAGCGGCTCGCCGAGCGCTATCGCCAGAGCGTGCCCGAGAAGATTCCCGCCCACTGGCTGGCGAACCGCTGGGGGCAAGCCTGGCCCGGCTTGGTTGAGCCCCTCGATCTCGACGCGCTCGTGCGCCGCCACCCGCCCGATTGGCTTCCGCGTCAGGCGGAGCGCT